>JAEEGG010002996.1_pt1 | contig 42724 bp, 28 predicted proteins | sample 9134161 | NCBI WGS metagenome assembly JAEEGG01 (sample SAMN16246543, study PRJNA631951) | gut metagenome | biome: gut microbiome; feature: rumen; material: CR-attached | host: Bos | place: Iran: Karaj | collected 2018-10 | reverse complement strand
TTCATTTAAGCAAAAAGGATGAAGATTTCTCCTTCAAACTACTAAAAGATGACACACACTTGTGCTGTCATCTTTTTATTTTCTTCTGAATTCTATGGGCGAGACACCTTCGTTAGCATTGAAGAAACGGCTGATGATGTTGTCTGGCTCGGGTGATGCCAGCGGCGTAAATCCCTTGATGGTCGCCGTGCCACCAACAGTACAAAGGGCATCGTCATTCAGGACGACAAGAAGATAATCAAATAAAATTCTTGGAAAACATAGAAAAGGACAGTTGTATCTATAAATCAATAGATTGAAACTGTCCTTTTTGTTTAGCATCTTAATTTAGTTCATTGTAATTAATTATAATAGTTTAGGAAATATGACATGGCACATGATTACGAATACTGCAATTTCATGGCTATGTGATTCCCGCTATTAGGGCTCACTCGGAACTTGCTACCGTTAGACAATACTCATGCCGGGCGTACTACAGAAATGGGCTCGCGATTTCACATCGGGAGCCCAAAACAACACAAACACAAATTTGCGGTTATATATCTAAACCGCTATAAAGATAGAAAAAATTCTTTACTGGATACCATCCTCACGCAGTTTCTCCTGCCATTTCCAGGCAGAGCGTAATACATCTTCAGTGGGGGTGTCAGCCTTCCATCCAAGAACCTTGTTGGCCTTGTCCACATTTCCCCACACCTGTTCTATGTCACCTTCACGACGGGGTGCATAAACCCAGTTGACCTTCACACCTGTAGCCTTCTCGAATCCTTCCACTACCTCCAGTGTTGACAATCCTTTGCCCGTACCAATGTTAAACACCTCAACAGCGTCAGTATCTGGTTGATCAAGCACACGCTCCATAGCCTTCACATGAGCCTTTGCCAGGTCAACCACATAGATGTAATCGCGAATGCAGGTATGGTCGGGCGTATTGTAGTCGTTGCCGAAGATCTTAAGCTGCTGACGGATGCCCATTGCTGTCTGGGTGACAAAGGGTATGAGGTTCATGGGTACACCGTTAGGCAGTTCACCGATGAGAGCAGAGGGATGGGCACCTATAGGATTAAAGTAACGCAGGATAATACTCTTTACGGGTGCGCCACTGTGTATATAGTCCTGAATGATCTCCTCGTTGATCTGCTTCGTGTTGCCATAGGGTGACAAAGCTTTCTGTATGGGAGCATTCTCAGTAACAGGCAGGTTCTCCTGCGTGGGCTGTCCATAAACGGTGCAACTAGAAGAGAAGATGATTCCCTTCACATTGTACTTTGGCATGAGTTCCAATAGGTTGACCAGCGAGGTGATGTTGTTGCGATAGTATAGCAACGGCTTCTCCACACTCTCACCCACGGCCTTGGAGGCAGCAAAATGAATGATACCCTCAATTTTGGGATATTTCTTGAAAACATTTTCCAGTGCTTCAAAGTCGCAGCAATCCACTTTCTCGAAGAAAGGACGTACACCCGTAATCTTCTCAATACCATCGAGCACGCCGATGTTAGAATTGGAAAGATTGTCGATGATGACTACTTCGTAACCAGCTTCCTGGAGTTCTACGGTGGTATGGCTGCCTATAAAGCCTGTACCTCCTGTAACAAGAATTGTCTGTTTCATGATTTGGTAATTCTTTGTTGTTGATTATTTTGCAAAAGATGATGCAAAGGTAGCGAATTATTCTCAGATACAATGCTTTTTTACGTTAATGTTCCCAAAAAACTGGTTACTTATTACTTTTTTCCCTCTTTTATTTGTAATTTTGCATTCATTATGGGAAAGATTATCGTAGCAGGCTTAGGGCCCGGTAGCCAGGAAGACATGACCCCTGCTGTCCTGGAGGCCGTAAGAAGTGCCGATGCAATTGTCGGTTATAAATACTACTTTCAGTTCGTGCAACCTGTCATGAAGGCTGGCTGCATGTGTATTGACACTGGCATGAAAAAGGAACGCGAACGTGCTGAGCAGGCTTTTCTCCTTGCCGAAGAGAATAAGACTGTGGTTGTGATTTCTTCGGGCGATGCCGGTATCTACGGCATGACGCCACTTATCTTTGAGATGAAACGTGAGCGTATGCAGGCAGGCCTCACAAGTGCTGCTGACATTGAGATTGTATCCTTGCCCGGCATCTCTGCTTTCCAGAAAGCAGCCTCACTGCTTGGTGCACCTATCGGACACGACCTTTGTGTCATTTCGCTTTCAGACCTGATGACTCCATGGGAGGCAATTGAACGGCGGATACGTGCTGCTGCCTCTGGCGATTTCGTGACTGCCGTGTACAATCCCAAGTCACACGGACGCTATTGGCAGCTCTATCGGCTACAGGAGCTGTTCCTTCAGGTACGAAGCAGCGACACTCCTGTTGGCTTTGTGCGTCAGGCTGGACGTGAAGAGCAGGAGGTGAAAATTACCACCCTCGGTGCATTCGACCCAGAGGACGTGGATATGTTCACTGTCATTCTGATTGGCAACTCGCAGTCGTATGTCACGGAAGGAAAGTTCATTACCCCTCGTGGTTATTATCGAGAACAAACAAGCGGAAGCGTGAAAATCGGGCAGAACATCATGATTGAGTCGTTCCGCACCATCATGGGCGAACTGAAAAAGAAAGACTGGCCTTTAGATCACAAATGGGCATTGCTTCACGCCATCCACACCTCTGCCGATTTCGATATGGAGAACATTCTCTATACTGACGAAGGTGCTGTAGAGAACCTATATAATAAGGTAGCAAACGGAGTGTTGAAAACCATTGTGACAGATGTTACGATGGTGACAAGCGGAATCCGCAAAGGGGCTCTGACTCGTTTGGGTATCGAGGCCAAGTGCTATCTTTTCGACCCCCGAGTGGCAGAAATGGCAGATGCAGAGGGGATTACCCGCACTCAGGCCGGCATCCGTCTCGCTGTAGAGGAACATCCTGATGCTCTCTTTGCCTTTGGCAATGCACCCACAGCCTTGATGGAACTTTGTCATCTGATTCGCAAGGGAAAAGCACGCCCTGCGGGCATCATTGCTGCTCCCGTAGGCTTTGTCCATGTTCGTGAATCAAAATACATGGTAAAGCCATTCAAGGACATCCCAAAAATCATTGTCGAGGGCAGAAAGGGAGGCTCTAATCTGGCTGCAACACTGTGTAATGCCATCCTTACCTTCGATGATGCTGCACAACTTAAACCTGGCAGAGATCTGTAGAAGGAGAAGGTGAAGAGTAAAATAAAGTAAGAATTGCTACAGTCATGAAGTTTATTGTCATAGGAATAACGGACCATCCTGAGCCATTCTTTCCTCCAGAGGTTATGGAGGTCATCAGGAACGGAAAAATCTTTTCTGGCGGCAAGCGCCATCATGAGATTGTTTCTCCGCTTTTGCCTGTTGATGCCCAATGGATAGACATAACCATTCCTCTTCATGATGTCTTCGAACAGTACAATTCTGTTACATATCACCTCTCACCCCTCACTCCTATAATCATATTCGCCAGTGGCGATCCGTTGTTCTTTGGCTTTGCGAATACAATCAAGAGGAAAATGCCCGATGCAGACATCGTGGTATTTCCTACTTTCAACTCCTTGCAGATCCTGGCCCATCGTCTTGTGATGCCATATCACGACATGCGCATCGTCTCACTCACTGGCCGCCCTTGGCAAGAATTCGACAGGGCAATTATCGAGAGATCGGAGAAGATTGGCGTCCTCACCGATAAAGAACATACTCCCGCTGCAATTGCCCGAAGAATGCTGGAATACGGATATGGCGAATATACCATGTATGTTGGCGAACATCTTGGAAATCCAAAACTGGAAAAAGTCAGCACAATCTCGCTCGAAGAGGCCGCAAATGGTGACTTCTCCATGCCTAACTGTGTGATTCTACACACGGAAAAAACGCATAATCCGTTGTTTGGGATTCCTGACCGTCAATTTTCCCTGCTCAACGGTCGCGAGAAAATGATTACCAAGATGCCTATCCGTCTTTTGACATTGCAAGCCCTTGATCTGCCCAAACGACATGTATTCTGGGATATCGGCTTCTGTACGGGCAGTGTCTCGATAGAGGCTCGCTTGCAATTCCCCCATTTGCAAATTGAAGCCTTCGAAATACGTCAAGAATGTGAAGCAATCATACAGGACAATGCACGTCGATTTGGTGCTCCGGGCATCAATATCCACATAGGCGATTTCCTTAAAATGGACATTTCTGCACTTCCCCGTCCTGATGCAGTCTTTATTGGAGGTCACGGTGGCCGCCTGAAAGAAATCATGGCCAAGATTCTGACTTCCTTAACCCCAGATGGTGTCATTGTCTTTAATAGTGTCACATCTCCTGTCGTTGCCCGAATGTCAGACCGTCCTTCCAGTCGCCAGCTATGGGATGATGCATGCGAAGAACTTCATCTGCATCAGTCCGAACCCATCAGAATCGTTCTTGACGACAATAATCCCATCGAGATTCTGCGAGCTTGATTTCATGAAAACAAGAACGAAAACCATCGTGTCTGCTTTGATATACTGAGAGACATATACTGAAACCTAACTATCTAAGGATTAATCCTGATAAAAACCAAACAAAATGAAGATAGCGATTATACTGATCAGCAAGGAGGGCGAGCGTATTGCACGTTGGTTCCTCAATGAGTTGTTCACCCCACAAAATGAATGCAAAATCATAAGACGTGAAAATGTCGGTATGTATTGGAACGACTTTGACGCCTTTGTGTTTATAGGAGCTATGGGTATCTGTGTGAGGACAATAGCACCGTATGTTAAAGACAAACATGAAGATCCTGCCGTGGTCTGTATAGACAGTATGGGACTGAATGTCGTCTCTGTGCTCAGTGGACATGTGGGCGGTGCTAATGACCTGACACGGGAAATAGCGGCAATAACAGGAGCCCGTGAGGTGATTACCACACAGAGCGACAATGCTGGCCTGTGGGCACTCGACACATTAAACAAACGATTTGGCTGGGCTATTGCCAGCGATGAAGAAGATATGGACCGTTGTATCTTCGCATTCGTCAACCGCGAGCCCACAGCATTACTGCTAGAGGCACGCGACGAGGGTACAGAATACCTGGAAGCAACCAAACCCGACCATGTCACCATCATCAGCGACATCAGTGAGGCAGATCTGAGGAAATACCGACTCTTAATCATCGTGTCACCCTACATTCGTAATGCGCCCTACGGTATGCTCGAACTTCATTTCGTCCCCATGGTGGGAACAATAGGATTCGGACTGGCTCATCATCCCAGTGACTATGAAAGTATCCATGACGAGATTAACCAGGCGTTTGCCAATCGTGGCATTCTTCCATGTGCACAGAAATACTGTACAATCGACGTCAAGAAGGACGAGGAGTTTGTGGGGATGCTGAAAGACGATTTCAACGTAGAGGTAGAGTTTTTCACTGCAGAGGAGCTTTCAAGTGTTGATGTACCCAATCCTAGCGAAACCGTTGAGAAACACGTAGGTACACCCAGCGTCTGTGAAGCTGCAGCCATTCTTGGCTCAAACAACGGCAAGCTCATCATTCCCAAGATAAAAGGCAAGAACTGGACTGCAGCCCTGGCCATCGACTATCAGCATCTGCGCAATGAGCAAGGCCACATAGAAATAGTAGGAGCCGGTCCTGGTGATCCTGACCTGGTAAGTGTACGCGGAAGGAAAATGCTGAAGAAGGCCGACCTTATACTTTATGCAGGATCACTCGTTCCTAAGGCTCTGACAGACTGCCACAAACCTGGTGCCGTAGTCCGTTCTTCTGCTGACATGAATCTTGAAGAACAATGCCTGCTGATGAAGGAGCATTACGACAAGGGGCATTTCATCGTACGCCTGCACACGGGCGACCCCTGCATCTTCGGAGCTATTCAAGAGCAGATGGCATTCTTTGACGCCAACAACATGGATTATCACATTACACCAGGCATCTCATCGTTCCTGGCAGCCGCAGCCGAGCTGAAGAGCCAGTTCACCATCCCAGAACGTTGTCAGACCATCATTCTCACACGTGGTGAAGGACGTACTCCCATGCCGGAAAAAGAGCAGCTTCATCTGCTGGCTCGCAGTCAGAGTACGATGTGCATCTTCCTGAGTGCAGCCATCGTAGATGATGTGCAGAGTGAACTTCTGAAGGAATACCCGGAAGACACACCCGTAGCCGCCTGCTACCACCTCACTTGGCCCGACCAGAGAATCTACCGTGGCATACTGAGAGACCTTGCCAGAATTGTTCATGACAATCACCTCACCCTTACCACGATGATTGTTGTAGGAGAAGCCATAGACAACCGTAATGGTCTCTCAGAACTCTATAGCAAAAGCTTCACCCACCTATACAGAAAAGGAAGTTAGATACTGACTCAGGGATGTTTCTCTTGCTTGGATCGTCACGCACGATTGCATGGATTTCTGTGTTAGGCTGCTTGAAAAGACAAGCCTTATCGGTAAATTATCGCTATAATTCCTTAAATAATCATAATTATGCGTTTAAGAATAAGACATTATTCTTTACATATTAATATAAAATAGTAACTTTGCAAAGATTAAAAAAGAAGTAACCAGATTATCAAAAGAAAAAAACCGTAGATATGAAACAGAAAGTATTTGTAATGATTGTTGCAATCGGAGCATCAACCTTGTTCGGATGTTCCAAGTACGGAGATGAGTTCGACGAATACATGTTGGAACAAGAGACTCAGGGCACGATTGAAAACGCAACAAAGATTTTCGGGAATATTGATCCCAATCAGGATTGGAACAGTATCAACAGCGGTTCCATCACCATCACAGCCAATGCCAGTCTGGATGACATCGTGAAGGTACAGGTATTGACAGAGTCTCCGTTCTTCAATAGTAATTCTAAGGTGTTGAGCGAGGCTGAGGCAAGTAATGGAGACGTTGTAACACTTAAGTACGACGCACCCAACTGCTACTCTCAGTTAGTGGCTGCGTGCGTAAACAGGAAGGGCGTCTACCACATTCAAGTGTTTGACGTGAACGATACACAGGTGAAGTTCTCAACCGCCAATGCTGCAAGAATGACGAGAGCATCGGGCAGCGAAGCACCTACGTTCACCTCCATTGTCTTAAATGCTCCGCGGAAGTCGTTCAATGCGTTACGCGCTGAGCAGGGAGCGTCTTGTACCATCAGCGGCAATACCTACACCGAATGGGCCAATTCAGGATGGGAGAACGAGCTGATGTGGGAACCCGCTGACGGCCAGACTTTTGACAACGGCTGGAAGATGGACACCGAAAAGAACAAAGGCCACATCTACAGGGACATCAACGGTTTTGCCGATGGTGAGGAGGCTAATGTCAAGGCCATCTTGAACGAATTCCTTGTGAAGACAAGCAACGACAAGTATTCTGTTTCCGGCAAGAAGAACAACATCCGACTGATTCGTAACAGCCAGTTCTTCAAGCTGAACAACAACTATTTAGTGACAGATGGTAAGAATCCCCTCACCCTCATCCCCATCCAGGCATGGACGACCGATTTCAAGAAGAACTATATCTACTATTATTACTATAAGGATAGTGACATTCCTGCAGGAATGGACGAAGTGGCTTATATCAAGAGCCTGCCTAAGTACAAAGCCATTCAAGTAGAGCGTGTGACATCGTCCGACAATTCCAAGAATGGCGTACTGTTCAGAAACAAGGAATTTCTTCTCCCTTATTACAAGGAGAGTCCGGTAAAAGGCAAAGTTGAGGCCAGTGCCATCTTCCCTGCCGGCTATAAGGTTGGCTTCCTGAACATGAAGCGTTTTAGTGACGATTACAAAGCTAACAATAATGGCTGTACATACGGCGACGGGCGCCTGAATTTCGCTGTGAACCACATCAAGGGTCACTTTAACTCGGCTATTGACAAGACGCTTGGAGGTAGTACCCTGGAAGGTATGCAATTTGATGACCCGCGCATTGCGATCTTCACTGCCAACGACAAGACCTATATGTGCTTCGAGGATGGATCAGACTGCAACTTCTGCGACATGGTCATTGAGATAGGCGGCGGTATTGCCGAAAAGTTAGAAGAGACTCCCGAACCCGAAGCCGAGGCCTACACCATGTGCTTCGAAGACCGTCCTCAGACAGCCGACTACGACCTGAACGATGTGGTATTGCGTTGTATCCGTCATAGTCCTACTGAACTGCAGCTGACGCTGGTTGCTACCGGTGCCGATGATGACGTCTATATCCGCGGTGCTAAAGGCTGGCAGTATAACGATCAGGAGGTACACGCCATCTTCCATGCTACAGAGCCAGGCAAGAGCGGCCACCGCTTTGTCAACACAGAAAAAGGCCAGAAAGTTGACGTGATGTCTGGATTCGTCACCGTTCAAGAAGGATTGACGATTCCCGAGTATTTGAAAGATGTATACATTGAGAACAAAACAACTGGAAGGACTGTAAAACTGTCACAAAAGGGAGAATATCCGTTTGCCATTATTGTTCCTCAGGAATTCGACTATCCTATGGAGCATACCACCATTACGCGTGTCTACAAGGAATTCCTCACCTGGGCACAAAATGTCAACGAATCTAAGGACTGGTACATCTATGCAGAAGCCAACCAATTCTTCCCCAGCCTATTTAAGAATTGGAATAATTAGCCGACATTTTACATCTATCATACAGAGATTACCATCCGAAACGATGGTAATCTCTTTTTTTTGATAAAAAAGGCAAAAAAATACACGTTTCTCATATATCTTTAGTACCTTTGCACAAATTATTTTTCACACTAATTTCAAACGACATGAAGATTTCACACATTGAGCACCTGGGCATTGCCGTCCAGAGCATCGAAGAGAGCCTGCCGTACTTCACTGACGTGTTAGGCCTGGAGTGTTATGCAACAGAAGTAGTTGAAGACCAGAAAGTGAAAACAGCTTTCCTTCGCTGTGGCGAGGTCAAACTGGAACTGCTGGAACCTACATCACCTGAGAGCACTATTCAGAAATGGTTAGACAAAGGCAACAAAGGCGTACACCACGTGGCTTTCTGCGTGGAGGACGGTGTGGCCAATGCTCTGGCAGAAGTATCTGAGAAGGGTGTCCGTCTCATCGATCAGGCTCCCCGCAAGGGTGCTGAAGGACTGAATATTGCCTTCCTCCACCCAAAGTCCACTTGCGGCATTCTCACAGAGCTTTGTGAGCACCCAGAGTAAAGTTTAAAAGGTTAAACAAAAAAAGGTAAAATAGAAATAAGAAAACAATGAGTAAGCAAACAGAGAAAATCAAACAGCTTATTGAGAAGCGTGAACAGGCCCGTCTCGGTGGTGGTGAGAAAGCCATTCAGAAACAGCATGACCGTGGTAAGTACACAGCCCGCGAGCGCATAGAAATGCTGCTCGACGAAGGTTCTTTTGAAGAATATGATATGTTCAAAGAGCACCGTTGCCACAACTTCGGCATGGAGAAGAAACAATTCCCTGGTGATGGTGTGGTAGCAGGTTCTGGCACCATTGACGGCAGATTGGTTTTCATCTTTGCCCAGGACTTTACCGTTCATGCAGGCTCTCTCTCTGAGACCATGAGCCAGAAGATATGCAAGGTGATGGACATGGCCATGAAGATGGGCGCTCCGGTTATCGGTATCAACGACTCAGGTGGTGCCCGTATCCAGGAGGGCATCAATGCACTCGCAGGATATGCAGAAATCTTCGAGCGCAACATCCTTGCCTCTGGTGTCATTCCTCAGATTAGCGGCATCTTCGGTCCCTGTGCCGGTGGTGCAGTGTATTCACCTGCACTGACCGACTTCACACTGATGATGGAGAATACCAGCTATATGTTCCTGACGGGTCCGAAGGTGGTGAAGACCGTTACCGGTGAGGACATCGATCAAGAGCATCTGGGTGGTGCCTCTGTGCACAGCACGAAGTCTGGTGTTACGCACTTCACAGCTAAGACTGAAGAGGAAGGTCTGCAGATGATCAAGACCCTGCTCAGCTATATTCCCTCGAACAACATGGAGGTGGCTCCCCGTCGTAAGTGCGATGACCCCATCAACCGCCTGGAGGACAGTCTGAACGAGATTATCCCTGAGAATCCCAATGAGGCTTATGACATGTACAGAGTCATAGGTTCTGTGGTTGACAACGGAGAATTCTTCGAGGTACAGCCCAAGTTCGCCAAGAACATTATCGTGGGCTTTGCACGTTTCAACGGTCAGAGCGTTGGTATCGTTGCCAACCAGCCTACCTGCTATGCAGGTGTGCTCGATGTGAACGCTTCACGCAAGGGTGCCCGCTTCGTACGTTTCTGCGATGCCTTCAACATTCCTATCGTGAGCTTCGTCGACGTGCCCGGATTCCTGCCCGGCACTGGTCAGGAGTACAATGCTGTCATCCTGCACGGAGCACAGCTGCTCTATGCCTATGGTGAGGCCACTGTTCCCAAGATTACCGTTACTCTTCGTAAGAGCTATGGCGGTAGCCACATCGTGATGGGTTCCAAGCAGCTCCATACCGACCTGAACTATGCCTGGCCTTCTGCCGAGATTGCTGTGATGGGTGCCAGCGGTGCAGCCGCAGTGCTCTATGCTAAGGAAGCCAAGGCCAAGAAGGAGGCTGGCGAGGATGTCAAGGCCTTCATCGCTGAGAAAGAGGACGAATACAACGAACTCTTCGCCAATCCCTATCAGGCAGCAAAGTATGGTTATATTGACGATGTGATCGAGCCGCGTAATACCCGCTTCCGCATCTGCCGTGGACTGGCTCAGCTGGCCACCAAGCGTGATGCTCTGCCTGCTAAGAAACATGGTAATATACCTATGTAATTGAGCATTGACGATTGACAATTGACAAATATGAAACAAAACGAAGTATATGCTGCTATTGCATTGGCTCTTCATGAGCACTTAGGCAACAATATGCACGATGTGGAGACCGGAAAGATAACCATTGCCGAGCATACCACCATGTGGAACCTTGCCTCTCTTTCAATGACAGCTCACCCCTAAACACTAAGATTATGAACCAGTATAAGTATACCATCAATGGAAATCAATATGAGGTCGTGATCAGCGACATCACAGACAACATTGCCACCCTTACCGTCAATGGCGAGGAGTACAAGGTAGAAATGGAGAAGCAGGCTGAGCCAGAGAAGAAAAAGCCCATTGTCCGCGCTGCTTCAGAAAGCGCCAGCGATGCTCCTGCTGCCGACAAGGCTTCTGTGAATAAGGCCAATGCAGTCAAGGCTCCGCTGCCTGGTGTGATTACCGATATCCTCGTCAATGTTGGTGACGAGGTGCAGGCAGGACAGAACGTGATTGTTCTTGAAGCCATGAAGATGGCAAACAATCTGCAGGCCGAGAAGTCGGGCAAGGTAACTGCTGTGTGCGTAAAAATTGGTGAAAGCGTCATGGAAGACGATGCTCTTGTTGTGATTGAGTAATTCCACACATGATCTCTTCATATAGAACTGGCTGCATGATGATGCAGCCAGTTTTTTTGCCTCAAAACTTCGACCAAAGGTAATTCTGAGCATCGTACTAAGGTACTCTCGCTCGAAAATACTCAAAAACATTTGGTATTTTGCTCACTTATTCGTACCTTTGCCGAAAAAATAAGCAACACACATGTCGAACGAGAAAATCAGGATTAAAGATTTAGCCGAAAGAGCTGGTGTCAGCGTAGGAACGGTAGACCGCGTGCTTCATGGCCGGCCAAATGTTTCAAAGTCTGCCTTGGACAAAGTAAACAAAGCTCTGGAGGAAATGGACTATAAGCCTAATATGTATGCAGCGGCACTTGCATATAATAAGACATATACTTTTTATTGCGTATTGCCGAAACATGAGAGCGAAGCTTATTGGGACGAGATAGAAGAAGGTGCTCAGGCATGCACAGATTTCCGTCGTGACTTTGGAATCACACTGAAGTTCATCTATTACGAACGCTTCAATAGCGCTGCCTTCACCCGTATGGTCCGTGAATTTTTCACTGCCAAGATCGACGGTGTGATTATCGTTCCCTCGACGCTGGAACTGACAGCACGTTTCACCGAGAAGCTCTCCAGCCGAGGCATTCCTTATGTCTTACTTGACTCCTACATGCCCGATTTGAAACCCCTGGCTTTCTTCGGACAGGACTCCTTTGCCAGTGGTTATTTTGCAGCACGCATGCTGATGCTCATTGCTTCGAAAGAGAAGGAAATCGCCTTGTTCAAACAGACACGCGACGGAAAGGTAGGCTCTAAGCAGCAGGCCAACCGCGAAACAGGTTTCCGCCATTATATGGTTGACCATTTTCCGGAAATAAAAATCACGGAAGTGGACTTGCCACTGGATGAAGAGAGGAAGGAATACGGTGTCATCCTCGAGAAATTCTTCACATCCCACCCGCAGGTTCATCATTGCATCACCTTCAACTCCAAGGCGCATCTTGTCGGTGAGTTCTTGCAGAAGACCAACAGACGCAATGTTCAGATCATGGGATACGACATGGTTCCCAAGAACGAGGAATGTATACGTCAGGGCAGCATTTCGTTCCTCATTGCCCAGCACGCCTACCAGCAAGGTTATGCTTCTGTCGATGCACTCTTCAATGCCATCGTCATGAAGCGTGAGGTGACCCCCGTCAACTATATGCCAATAGAGATCCTTACCAAGGAAAATGTGGATTTCTACCGAAGAACAGCTATCTGACTACAAAAAATACTAAAATGAATCTATCAACAATGGAACAAGCAACTTATTTGAAAATTAACCCTGCCGACTCTGTAGTAGTATGCCTGCAGGCGAAGAAAAAAGGAGAGAGAATAGATGTAGATGGACAGACGATATGCATCAATCAGGACACGCCTGCCGGACACAAGGTATTAATTAAAGATGTACGTGAAGGCGAGGACATTATTAAATATGGTTATCCTATCGGACACGCACGCCAAGACCTGAAAGCAGGCGACTGGGTAAACGAGAACAACCTGAAGACCAACCTCTCAGGTACATTGGAATACACCTACCAGCCTGTCAACGAACCTCTCACCATCAAGAAGGAAAACCGCACCTTCCGTGGCTATGTCCGCAAAAACGGTGATGTGGGCGTAAGAAACGAGGTTTGGGTTGTTCCCACCGTCGGTTGTGTGAACGGCATAGCTGAGCGCTTGGTCAGGCAGCTCCAACGTGAGACCCACTGCGATGGTGTCGACAACATATATGCCTGGCATCACAATTACGGCTGCTCACAGCTCTCTGAAGACCACGAGAACACCCGTAAAGTGCTGCGTGACATCTGCTTGCATCCCAATGCAGGCGCTGTACTGGTGCTGAGCCTTGGCTGTGAGAACAACCAGCCTGATGACTTCATGCAGATGCTTGGCGACTACGACAAGGACCGTATTCGTCTGCTTGTCACCCAGAAGGTCGAAGGCGATGAAGTGGAGGAAGGCATGAAAATCCTGCGTGAGCTTTATGCCATTGCCTGTCAGGACAAGCGCGAGGATGTGTCTGTCTCCAAGCTCCGCGTTGGTTTGAAGTGCGGTGGAAGTGACGGATTCAGCGGAATCACAGCCAATCCCTTGGTAGGAGAATTCTCCGACTGGCTGGTGGCACAGGGAGGTACAAGCGTACTCACAGAAGTGCCCGAGATGTTCGGCGCAGAGACTATCCTGATGAACCGCTGTGAGACGCCCGAGCTGTTCGACCAGACAGTGTCGCTGATCAACAACTTCAAGAACTATTTCCTCTCCCATGGAGAACCCGTTGGCGAGAATCCCTCTCCAGGCAACAAGGCCGGAGGCATCTCTACCTTAGAGGACAAGGCACTGGGATGCACGCAGAAATGCGGACGAGCCCCCGTTTCGGGTGTGATGGAATACGGCGACCGTATTCAGCATCACGGTCTGAACCTGCTTTCTGCTCCAGGCAATGATCTTGTGGCTTCTACTGCCCTGGCTGCATGCGGCTGCCATATCGTGCTCTTCACCACAGGCCGAGGCACACCCTTCGGAACTTTCGTGCCAACGATGAAGATTGCCACCAATCCTACACTTGCCAAGAACAAGCCACAGTGGGTTGACTTCTCTGCTGGCCAGCTTGTCCAAGGCCGCACCATGAAGGAACTTGTCCCTGAATTCATTGACAAGGTACTGACAGTTGCCTCAGGCGAACGCGCCCGCAACGAAGAGAATGACTACCGTGAAATTTCCATCTTCAAAAACGGTGTCACTTTGTAAGGCTTAGCCTGTAACGTTTCCACGACATATGAGTGTGTACCTATAGTAAACGATGAAAAAAGGATTATTGGCACTGTCGCCCTTGGCAGTATTCATCCTGCTTTATCTTGTCACCAGTATTGTTGCTGGTGACTTTTACAAGGTACCCATCACCGTAGCTTTCATGGTGGCCTCCATCTATGCCGTGATGATAAGCAGCGGAATGCCGTTGAGGAAACGCATCGATGCCTATAGCCGTGGAGCATCCACCGACCAGATGGTACTGATGATCTGGATCTTCGTGCTGGCAGGGGCCTTCGCCCACTCAGCAAAGGTCATGGGAGCCATCGATGCAACGGTCAACCTGACACTCTCCCTGCTCCCGCCGCAGATGCTTCTGGCCGGTCTGTTTCTGGCTGCATGCTTCATCTCGCTCAGCATCGGTACGTCTGTAGGCACCATTGTAGCGCTGACTCCCATTGCTGCGGGAATAGCAGAGCAGACAGACACTTCCATTCCTCTGATGACAGCAGTCGTAGTGGGCGGTTCCTTCTTTGGCGACAATCTGTCGTTCATCTCCGACACAACCATCGTTGCCACCTCTACCCAAGGTTGCCGGCTGAGCGACAAGTTCCGTGTCAACTCGTTCATAGTTCTACCTGCTGCCATCGTCATCCTGGCAGTCTATCTGTTCATGGGGTCAGATGTCCAATCACCTCATACCGTTCCCGAAGTTGAGTTCGTCAAGGTGATTCCATATCTGATAGTGCTCGTCTGTGCCGTCTTTGGCATGAACGTCATGGCTGTTCTTACCTTAGGCATCATCTTCACTGGTGTTATCGGTCTGTATCTGGGTGCATTCGATATCTATGGATGGCTACAAGCCATGGGCGATGGCATCACGGGTATGGGAGAGCTCATCATCATCACGATGATGGCAGGCGGACTTCTGGAAATCATTAAACTGAAAGGAGGCATCGACTTCATCATCCGTCTGCTCACAGCCCGTGTCCACTCCAAGCGCGGTGCCGAGCTTTCCATTGCGGCATTGGTGTCGCTGGTTAACGTGTGTACAGCCAACAACACCGTGGCCATCATCACCGTTGGCGGAATAGCCAAGCAAATAGGTGACCGTTTCGGGTTGGACAACCGCAAGTGTGCTTCTATCCTCGATACCTTCTCATGCTTCGTCCAGGGACTCATTCCCTATGGCGCACAGATGCTTATGGCTGCCGGACTGGCTTCCCTCAATCCTGTCAGCATACTCCCTTATCTCTATTATCCCATGGCCATCGGCCTGGTTGCCCTGCTCGCCATCCTATTCAGATATCCACGGAAATATTCTTAAGTGATGGAGAAAATGCACGTCATACACAGGAACCTGTTCCGGCTGCTTCGAGCCGGAGCCTTTGGCGAGGAGGTCAGGATAGAACCCCTTTCTGCATGGAAGTGGAAACGGCTTTACGAACTGACCCTGCTGCACGACATTTCAGCGCTGGTATATGATGGCGTGATGCAATGCAGCTATCAGTTCTTTGCCCAGCTGCCAGAGGACCTGTTCCAGCAATGGGGCAAGACAGTACGCGAGACCGAAGAAAAGAATCGTGAAATCAACGGCCGTCTGTCAGAGATCATCCACCTGTTCGACGAAATGAAGACACGTCCCATCTTGCTGAAAGGCCAGTCGGTGGCTCAGCTTTACGACAACCACCTGCACCGCACCCCAGGCGACATTGACCTGTTTTTTCCCTATGAAGTGCAGGCCCGGAAGGCCGACGAATGGGCGACAACAAATGCCTCTGCCTCGGAAGAATCTGAAAAGCACGTCCTGCAATACGTGTGGAAGAACATCCAGGTGGAACATCATCACCGGGCTGCCACGCTAACCAACGCCCTGCTGAACAGAACCTTACAGAACATCATCAGCGATGAAATCAGCTCCAACGATGCTCAGTATGTCTTTGTCAACGCCACCAGGACAGAGGTGCTCACCCCTACCCTTTCGTTGCTGCTCATGCTCATTCGCAATACCACCTATATCATGAACGAAGGCGTTTCACTGAAGCAGATTACCGACCTGGGCATCTTCCTCCGCAAGGCGGGTCATCGCGTCGACTTCGTGAAACTCGACTCATGGATGCAGCGGCTGGGGCTGTTACGCTTTGCCCAGCTGCAGGGTGCCATACTCACCGAATTGCTGAACTTCGAAATCGACGAACTGCCTTTCATGGATGCCGATTCCGACCGCGATATCAGCCAGGTCATGCAGGAACTGTTCCTACTCCGTCGGCAGCACGCCTCCGACTACCAGTTCCAACAAGGCCGGGGAGTCTTCGTCCATGCATCCAATACTTCGGCCATGTTGTGGCATGTGCGTCACTCCGCACGCTATTTCCGTTATTATCCTGCAGAGACCTTTACCAATTTCTTTGCCAACTTCGCCCATTCTCTGGAATATATAGAAGAATGAACCATTCACCCATCATCGAATGCGTACCGAACTTCAGCGAGGGACGCCGGCCAGAGGTTATCAACCAGATAGCAGCTGCTGTACGCAGTGTGCAGGGAGCCACCGTGCTCCATATCGACCAAGGCTATGCTGCCAACCGTACCGTCATTACCTTTGCCGGACAGCCCGATGCCATCTGTGAAGCAGCCTTTCAGGCTGCCAAGGCTGCTGCAGAACTGATAGACATGCGCCAACACCATGGCGAGCATCCCCGCATCGGAGCCATCGACGTACTGCCGCTGGTACCAGTCAGTGGAATCAGCCTGGATGCGTGTGCCTTGCTAGCCAGACAGTTAGCTTTTCGCATGGCCGACGAGCTGGGCATTCCCTGCTATCTGTACGAGGCTGCAGCACTGAAGCCCGCTCACAGGAACCTGGCTGACTGCAGAAAAGGTGAATACGAGGCCATTGCACGTAAACTGGCAGACCCTGGTCTTGCACCCGATGTCATGCCTCATCCCTCATTCCTCATGCCACAACCCACATACCTCCGCACGGGCTGCTCCGTGGTGGGAGCACGTGATTTCCTGCTGGCTGTCAACTTCAACCTTAACACACGTTCTTCTGATGAAGCCACGGCCATAGCCAGGAAAGTACGTCAGAGCGGCTACAAAGGGCAGCCGGGCACGCTACATGCGGCCAAGGCCATTGGCTGGTATATAGAGGAATACGGGTGTGCGCAAGTATCCATGAACCTTTGCAACCTCCATGAGACATCACTCCATACAGCCTACCTCGAAGTGAGCCGTCAGGCAGAGGCACGTGGTGTCAAGGTGACAGGTACGGAGATCATAGGCCTCGTACCGATGGAAACCATCCTCGCCGCAGGTCGCCATTTCTGTGGAAAGTCTGAGGCCGACGAAGACCTGCTCATCAGCACCGCCATCAGACAACTAGGCTTAGACAGCCTTCGTCCCTTCTTGCCTGAAGAGAAAATCCTTGAAAAAGTTCTACAAAAGACCAAACAGAATGAATAGCAATAGATTACTTATCATGCAGCCGATACTAGACTGGAATCCAGTGAGTCTGTGCCGAAAAACCCTTCTACTGCTTTTGCTCCTGCCATTTTCCCTTCCATCGCTTTACCTTTCCGCTCAGACGTTCCGTATCGACACTATCAGCGATGCACTTTTCCAGCGCATCTGGGAAAAATCCTACAAACGTGACTGTACTGTTCCCCGTTCCGAACTGCGCTACCTGCAAGTGGCTCACTACAACGGAGAAGGCAAGGCCGTTCAGGGAGAGATTGTTTGTAACAAAGCGATTGCCAACGACTTGATACAGATCTTTAAAGAATTATATCAGAACAAGTACCCCATTGAACGCATGCAGCTCATCGATGACTATGATGCAGATGACGAACGTTCCATGGAGGCCAACAACACCAGCTGTTTCAACTTCCGTTTTATCGCAGGCAGCACCAAGCTCTCCAACCATTCGCGAGGCATGGCCATCGACATCAATCCCCTCTACAATCCCTTTGTGCTTCGCCGTTCTGACGGTTCCCTTTTTGTGCAACCGGAAAAAGGACGCAAGTATGCCAACCGAAAGAAGAAAATACCTTATAAAATTGACGAGAAGGACCTCTGCTACCGGCTGTTCATCCAGCACGGCTTCACCTGGGGCGGCTCTTGGACCACGCGTAAGGACTATCAGCATTTCGAGAAATAAGCAAAGTTCAAAAAAAGGCAAGAGCCAGTTGCCCCCGTAAATGAGATACATCAACTTTTGTGCGGTTATCCGCACAAAACCTGCTGCCGATGAATAGAAATTATGCAGGAATGCTTACTTTTGCATAGTCAATTACGTAAAAAGATTGTAGAAGGATAACATTTGAACAGGAACATTACCGAGAAGGTGCTTGCACCGATCAACGAGAAACTGTCGCCGGAGAAGAGGCTGGAGTGCTGTCTGGCGCTGTCCGACCTGATGACGAAGATGGTTACCTATGTCATCTGTCACACCATCGTCGACAACGAGGAACTGATGAAGGACGAGCGTGTCGCCGTGGCCAATGCCTTTCTTCAGCGGGTCACCTCCACCCATCTCTCCAACCACAAGTTGACGAAGGAAGGCATTGTCATGACATATCAGGGGCAGACCTTCCAGTTGCACGATGAATACAAGACTATGACCCTTACCCGCTCAGTCTATGAGCATCTGGTCATGTACTATTTTGTCTATGTCCATCCCAAGACCGAAGAAGAGCGCTGGGTGGTTTGGAACTACTGGCGCATCAACAGCAAGAAGAACCTGCTGAACTACAATTCAGAAGGAAATGCGGTCATCGCCCAAGGCGAGAACGGCATCTGTGAAGAAATAGAGACGCTAAGGAAGGACATCTTCGAGACACGTGCAGGAATGGAGTGCTATCATAAACTCGACGAATGGACAGCCATAGGCAAGCCCACACAAAATGGATGCATCGAGTTCTTCAGAAGGCAGGGGCATCTGGACGTTCGCCGGGTGTCATATAACCAGGCATGGAAATACCTGTTCGGTAAGGACCACGATGACATGGCACAGCTATACCGTCATCTGAGCATTCATTGCCATCCCGTCTACGACGGACTGATGCAGTATAAAGAACAGGCCCAGAACGACGAGGGCAACGATGGGGTGCCGCTCTACCTCTCCTGCTGCTTCTTGGCCTACCTGTGCAGCCTCTATCTGCAGCTCATCCCAAATGGCCATCAGATATTCGACGCAGACTTCAGCCAGAATGAGAGGATGATATTCAAGGCATTGTCACAAGTGACCGTCAGGTCATAACTCGACAGCCTGCACCCCTGCCCTACAACCACCGCCACATCATCTGACAACCAACTTCTTGTGTCCTTTGATACAGATGCCTTTCTGTGACCTTTCAGCGACCTGACGTCCCTGAAGATCATACAGCTGCTCTTTATCGCACGCAGCCTTCATAGACCGGACATCAGTATAGTTGTCCCATCCAGCGGCAACGTCATCAAGGGTGATGACACGGTTGTCGTTCATGCATTTCCTCCATTCCTCCTGGCTGGTCTTGTCCACGAACCTGCCATTCCACGTCTGATACCATGGCATCCACCATGACCAGACAGCATCCTCGTCGAACTCGTTGTCGATGTCGGGAATAGGTCCGTTCTCAGACAAGGCAATCAGCTTCTTCCCCTCAGTCATGACCTTGAGTCTGTCGAACGAAGTGTAATTGCTGGAATAGTCGAAGTCATTGTTGTAGATGTCTATCGAAACGACATCGAAATATTCCGTGCCGGGAGTCCACTCTCTGTCGGTGTCCTTACAGGGGTTCCAAACCCATATAAGGTTATGTACTCCCTTCACCATCACCATCTCATCGCTGATGAGCCGATACAGTCTGACAAAGCTCCGTGCACCGTCGGCACCCCACCAGAACCATCCACCGCTAGCCTCATGGAGCGGACGGAAGATGCAGGCAATGCCAGCATCCTGCAACTTCAGGAACAAGTCGGCAATGGTGTCGATGTCCCTGATGAACTGTTGGTAGAGCGGCGAAGCAGTATTCCACGTCCCGTCGGGGTTCATCGCATCCGAAATCTTCACCGTGGTCTTTCCGTCCTTTCCGTCCTTGTCATAATAGAATTCATTCGTCCGACGGCTGGGGTCACGCCAATGCCAGGTAATGGCAGGGATCCCGCCCTTGCGATAGGTGTTTCTCACCAGTTCCAGTGTCTTTTCGTTGTATTCCTTATTCCACGATTGATCCTCGTCCTTCCCGGTAACATTCATCAAGTCGAAGCCTACGAGCGCCGGATATTTCCCCGAGGCAGCATAGACAGCCTTCATGTCGGCGTGACTGGTGACATCGCCATTGGCAGTGGCCATGTCGCCCGTCATCATGCCAGCGATAGTCCTTTTACCGAAGTTCCTGTATAGGAAATCATACATCTTCGAGGCTGACAGGCTGCATAAGACATCAACCGGTGTTCTTGAGATATTGAACTCCACGGCTCCTGGATATCCGTTTTCTATGCGGATGTAGTCAATGCGGAACCAGGTCCAGTTAGGAGTGATCTCAATCACATTTTCGCCTGCATGCATTATGAACGTACCGGCTTCAGCCTCTTCCGCCACTTTGTCGCCGGTCTGCAGCGTGCTGGTGTTGCCGTTCACTCTCACATTCACCACTTTGCTCCCGTAGAGAGCATCGTAACCCACATAGACTGTCTGCTTACCTCCCGAAGAGGAATGATAACGGAAAGTGATCTTCGCGTTGTTTTCCGTCAGCTGAAGTGCTTTCCCCCCAGAATACTTTGCATCCGTTATCAGGGTACAGTTCGCATACGTGGCATCTTCGGCCTCAAATTTCAGGTTTTGGGCATAGGACGTCACCATCCCGCAAAGCAGTACCATCGTCAGTAATCGTTTCTCCATAAACTTAGTTATTATCATTGATTGTTCGTTGTTATTGATCATTTAGGCCGATGGCCACTTTCATTCCATAAAACGTTGCAAAAGTAAGCAAAAAAAACATAACCCAAACTAAACTCCCTTGTTTTTTATTGAAATTAACTTATCATTTCGAAGCGCTGGCGCCGAAACTCCTCAACTCCTTGACTCTTTTACAAAAACAACAGTCTCCATACGAGCTTGTACGCTTATTGAATCTATGACATCTGCAATCTTGTGACATACAAGTCAGCGTTTATAGTAGAGCATAGCTGAATGGAAATCGGGATTCCTGACAGTCAGAAACAACCTGTTTTGCCTTGAGCTTTACTCTGCTAGTAAGTGAACGTCGCTCTGATAGTAAGTGAACAGCACTCTGATAGTAAGTGAACAACACTTTGATAGTAAGTGAACAGCACTTTGATAGTAAGTGAGCAGCACGATCCAATCTGACAGTCTTTCTTCCTGACAATGTTGACGATGTTCTTTGACCGTTTCTTCTGCAAAAAACTATTGCTCTAACCTAAAGGCTGTAGTGATGTTGTTAAAGTGGTTCTCCACGAGCCGTTCTCATGTTTGGGGAAACAATACCGTTCGGCTTGAGTAGGTTCAATAGCCTGGATTCTGCTGCAGATTGTGGTTCAGTGCCATCACATAGCCAGGAATAGGATAAAGACGGGTGTGTCCGTCACTCTCGTCGACTTTGTCATCGAAAGCATCGCCCTGAAAGAGGCTCTCGTACTGGTTGAATCGGATGAGGTCCTGACGCCGCCAGCCTGCCCCATCATCAGCGCAGGCAGTCCCGATAGATATAGCAGTAATATGTATTTCCTCATCTCGATAGATAATTATTGTGTGTTGTTTTCTTTTTTCTGGAATTGAGATGCAAAGATACGAATAAGGAAGCATAACACCAAACAAATAATGATTTTTTCCCGACAAAAAAACAGCCTCACCATCGGACAAGAGCAGTGAGGCTGTAATGAAAACTTGTGACACTTGGACTAACGTCCTTCACCAGTAGCGCCGGTGGGGTCGATGCCCGTACCCTGGGTAGTATCATCACCAGCATTGCCACCCCAGATAATGGAGGTATCGGCGACACTGTAGTCCTTGGCGAACGAACGGGCCACGTAGCAGGTGGTGGTGATGGCGTTCAGATACTGTCCCAGGCCATCGGCAAAGAAAACGGCATCGAGCACAGGTGTACTCTCGGAACTGCCGGATTTCAGCTGCTGACCGTCCTGGTCGAGCCAGGTGTAGGACATCTGTCCCTTAGCATTAAGCGTGTATTCACCCTCGGCCACGGCACCCTTCAGTGTGGGCTGGATGTTCAGTCCTGCCTTGGCGGGAAGGGGAATGTTGACACTCTTTGTCCATGTGGTCGATGACATCTGTTCGCTGGCCACCTGTCCGTTGTCGCCGACATAGCGCACGGTAACGGTGGCCACGTCCAACAACTGCTGCGACACAGTGGCCGTGTAGTCGGTTTTCACGCTGGTCAGCACCTTCTCGACAGGTGTTGGCGGTGTGGGAGTGGGGTCCGGTTTATCGTCATCATCACTTCCACCGCAAGCCGTCAGGCTGCCGAGGGCCAAGAGGCCCCCGAGCAGCATACTCATCATCTTCAGATTCTTCATCATAGCTATTTACAATTTGACAATTTACAACTTAATTGGGTATTGTATCATTTTGCAATAATCTTTTTACCATTGATCACGTTGATACCCTTCGTGGGTGCAGAGAGTTGGCGACCGTTCAGGTCGTAGACGCGCTCAGTGCCATCGTTGTCGATGGTGCGCAGTTGCTCGATACCTGTCGTTCCTTCGAGCTTCATGCCGATGGCGCGGACACCAGCACGGCGGTTCTCCAGCAGATAGGCCCGATATGGCGGGATGCTGGCAGCACGGTGCTCGTCGTTGTCGGACAGCACCGGATGCCATTTGCCATCGTTCTGCAATGTGTATGCACCCAGCTCTGATGCCTCGGCATTACCGATACGATAGAGTGTGCCGCGCATCGAGAAGCCCGGCGCGTCGTGCTGGCGGCCGTAGGTCGTACCGCCACTGGCCGGGATGTCTGAAGCACCCGTGTTCAGCGATGCTTCGCTTTGGTCTGCCCAGACGAGATAAGGCTGCAGGGCCTCCAGTCTGTCGAGTGTCTGGGTGAAGATCAGCTCGTTGTCGCTACGGCTCATTACCCGTTCCGATTTTCATCGGGCGGTGGACTGACCACATAAATCTGCAAGCAGAGGTCATGAAATCTGGCATGAAGATGTTCCCACACATGGTCGGCTATGAATGGCAGCGATGAATCTCTGGAAATTTTATCAAGTCAGTCTAATCGGCTTGCCGATGCCACTTTTTCAAAGTCCGGGGTAGCCTAATACCCCATCTCCACTTCGTTAGATTGGAGTGTGCCACCCCACGGCAAGCCAATTGTGGATGTTTGTTCCTGACAATTATGTGGAATGGTACTGCTCTGCAAAAGAGAAACACAGACTTACGGACTTGTTATGTCCTTTTTATTGTGTCTGACAATAAACTTCAGTGTGTAGCTTTTTATGGACTGTCCCTTATAGGTTATATGCTAACATTTGAATCTCAAAAAAGAGGGCATGCCCAGCTTTGACATACCCTCTTTTGGCGTTTTTAGTAGTGACAGTAATAATTCTATTTCACAAGCACTTTTCTTCGCGTTCCATCAGAGGATTGTCGAATGTAGATGCCTGATTTCCTTGTGCCATCAGGAATGCGTCGTCCGCTGAGGTCAAACACTGCATCAAGCAGTTTAACATTCTTCTGACCGTCGTTTCTCACATCTTCAATACCTGCGGGAACGATTTCTTCGGAGAGTTCTACGTAATCGGAAGCCAAACCGTCGAGGTCGGTGGTAAGTGCTGCGACTTGCTCTGCTGTGAGGGCATGATTGTAGATGCGGACATCGTCAATGTATGCTTTCAACAACGGGTCGGCAGGATACTGGCTGCGTCCGAGATAACAGAGTGAGGGCTTGATGTCGGAGGGGCGTACGGTGAAGTTGTCGGATGCTGCGACCTCCACGCCATCGACATACATCCGCACCGCCACCTTTCCATCTGCAACAGACTGGATGGTCACTGCCACGTGCTTCCATGCGATGTTCGTCAACTTACTGCCCGTTCCCAGTTTCTGTTCCGCACCACCGGCTGGCTTCATCACAAAGCTCATCTCCCTGCCGTTGTTGGGCGTGAGGAAGATATAGCTGTCTGTCCCGTTGCCGAAATCGAACAGGCGTGTCCAGTCGGCAGGTGCGCTCGACATGCGCACCCATAACGCGATGGTCATATCATCGCCCTGCGCCACGGAGTAGGGCAGTTGTACATAACCTTTTTGGTCTGTCAAGTTCAGTGCCGATGTGCCCGACTTTTTCAATTGTGCTGTTTTCGTGTAGCGCTCTGTTTCGAAGATTGACGCATCGAGATGGTTTGCGGTGCTGTCGGCAAGACTGCCATCGAACTGCAACTGGCATATCAGGCCTTCGGCTGGAAGCAGCGTCAAAGGTTCTGTCGGTTCTGAAGCAACAGAGCGGTTGCCTGCATAGTCAACGGCAATGACCTTGTAGGCATATTCATGGCCTTGGAGAGCGGTGTTGTCTGTGAAAGACATTAATGTGTCACCGCGCCCGATGGTGTTCCAAACGCCGTTGTCGCTTCGCAAGACGGTGTAGGTCGCCACATCCTCGTCGGCAGGTGCCGTCCATCTAAGACTGATGCTTGCAGGCCGTCGGGTAACGACAATCGACGTGGGAGCCGCTGGGGCATCTGTCTCACATTGTGCATCGATGGGCTGGAATCGCCAAAGGTAGCGTTTTAATACAACTTCCGCGGTCGTCGCCTTGGGCGGGTCAACCACTTGCAGCACCGTTCCTGAGTTGGTCGAAGGGCAATAAAGGTATTTGTTGCTGTAGCGGTTGACAATATAGTAGCATCCGTCCTTGGCATATTTCAGGTGCCATTGTTCAAGGTCGCCATGGTCGCCTTGCCAACCGATGATGGTGGCTCCTGAATTGAGATTCCAGTTCTTAAGGTTGAGATGATAGGCCGTATTGCCTGCATTGTCGATGGTGTGGAACGAGCAGTCTCCGTTGAGTTTCTGCGGTTTGACCACCCATTGTTGCGTTTTTCCTACGGTCCTTCGAGTGACGCATTGCACGTCGTTGGTGCCATTCATCGTAAGCAGTTTCTCTGACGCAAGGTTCATAATCTGGTAGGTGCCGTCGATGATGCCGGGGGAAACGTCCTCGCCTTTGGTGATGTTGACGAACAACTCGGCATTGATTTGCCCGTTCATGTAGCCATTGCCCCCGGGCAACTCATAGGTCCATGCACGAGTGGGGCCGTAGTCGTTGAAGAAGACGTCCTGTCCCACGCTGACAAAGGTGAACGTGGAGTTGTTCGCCTGTCGCTCCGAAGAGCCGAGAAAACCGTGAACCTCGCCGGTTTTCTCGTTCCGATAGACTGCACCAGATGTCCAGTGGGCACGATCTTCTCCATAACCTATGCGTACGCCTTCCTGACTGTCATGGCAGAACTCCCCACGAGCTTTTGAGTCGAAACCCCACCAGATTCCGGTCTGCATGCCATAGTTCACACCGACAATGGCCTCACCCACGTTGTGAAGTTCGTCATTTGCGGTCAGTTTGCCCTCGGCACGCACCTTGGTGAAGAAATTGGCGTAGTTGGCAAACGAACCTGCCAACTGGTGGGTGTTGCCTTCGTCGATGACATCGCGCAAGTCCTCGTACCAGTCCCATGCACGGTCGCAGTTGAGTGTGTTGCCACCGCAGAGACGTATGCCGTCGAAGAAGGGGTCGGCACGGATGAGACGGCATATGGCCACGAAATCTTCTTTCCACCAGTATTTGTTTTCATCTAAGTCTGGTTCATTATAGGGCGAGATGGAGATAATCTGCATGCCGTTGTCCTGACAGAATTTCACAGAGGCCTTGATGAGTTTGTACCACTCTTCCACTTTCCTCGTGTAGTTCTTGAACCCCGTGGAGCCATCTGACAGTTTGTCGAGTGCCGCAGCATTGTCACAGTTGATGTTGGCCTGCGTAATGCCCGTAAGCTTCAAGTGGTTGATACGGCTGCGAAGGAACTGTTTCTGGACGGGGGTCAGTTCATATGTCCCGTCATCATTGGTATAGACCAGATAGGTGGGTTGGAACGACAGTCTGCCTGTGCTGAAATTTTCCTTTCCGATATAGTTGATGCCGCGGCGCACATTGGCTTCGGAGTCCCAAGCCGTGTCCATTCCCCAATTCACGGGGAAGGACTGGCCGGCTGCAGTCAAATCGAAGGCAATGGTGCAATCAGCCACCTTCTCGGCCTTCATAAATTCTGTTGAACTCTGGGCCATGGCATCTATAACGGCTGTCGCGCACAGCGTCAAGATGAATAAGATACGCCGTCTGTTCATAATGTGATATACTTTTTATATTTTACAATTATTTATTCATCAGTACTTCATTTCACAAGCACTTTTTTGACGGAACCATCGGAATAGGTTATCACATTGATGCCTCGTTTCAGGGTGTTCTGTCTAGTTCCTGAGAGCGAATGGATTGCTACGGGTGTGGACGGCTGGCCGGAAGCGATGCTCTGAACATCGACAGCCCCTCCGTCGGGCGTGTCAGCATGCGAGCTGGACTCGCCATAATAGGTCAGTCTGAAGTTGTCGCATACGAACCAGCGTGCCTCCATTGTGCCAACGGACATGAAGCCCAGTGTGACTTCGCTCTTTGCGGGGATGGTGAAGAAGACGGAATAGTTCTTGTAGTCCTCGGTGCATCGGGCCTCGGTCACCGCCACGGGTACAGAACTTGCTTTGTCTGCGACCTTTGCATAGAGATAGGCACGGCCACTCTGACCATTAGACAACTGTCCGTCGAACGAGTTGGCGGCATCAGCAGAGAGTTTGTAGGTGCCGGCAGGGAGCATGACTGTCTGCCAAACATTGAACTGCAGGCTGGCTGCCGAGGCGTTCCAGAACTCAATGGAACGGCCGCCGTCGATTCCGCGGTCCAGTGCCGGTCCGTTGCCTCCATTCTTGGTGTATTGCCAGGCGACAAGCGCACCTTCCTCGATGTCGGCATTGTTGATGAGTAGAGTGTAGTCAACAGGGTTCTCGTCAGACGCTTCTTCAGAAGGAATCTTCAAGTTGCTAATGGCATTCTTGATGTCCTTGACTAACTGTTGCAGTTGTTCGGTAGTCATGTCGGGATACTCGCTGTCCACAAGTTCCGAAGCCGTATTGAACGCCTCTTCGGAAGCGACGTCGCAATATTCATCGAGGGCAAGCAGCAGTTGGTCGATCAGCGCCTCCACCTCGGCAAAGGCGGCGGCATTGGCTGGAGCTTCATCGTTGAGCAGTTTGTTCAGCACGATGATAGCGTTGTATTTGTCTTGTGTGCTTTCTGCATATTTCACGTCATTAATGGCCTCTTCCAGGGCTTCGGCCATGGGCGAAGAAATTCTGTTGCCGTTCTTCTGTAGGTAATCCTCTGCATTGGCTATGTATGTCTCAGAGATAGCATTGACCGCTTCTTCAGACATGCCCTCGTAGGTCATCTTGAAGCCACCCCACAGCACCCAGTGAACCGTTTCGCCGTTGGAGGTCAGACCAATCTTCATGTCTTGTCCTTCTTCGACGATGCCATAGACCTTCTGACTGTAGCGTCCGGCCTTGAAAGCGATGGCAGCACCCAGCATACCGTTGGGCACATAGCCATAGTCGGTAAGGTAGTCGAGTTGGGCATTGCCCGATCCTGTGGTGTAGAGACGGGTGAGATAGCAATTTTCGCCATCAACAGCCTGCTCTGCTGGTATGGCATCATTGCAGATGTTCTGCACAGGCGACATGAAGTCATTGATGAAGAGGGAAACCTTCGACACCTCCGAACCGTTGTAGCTGCCATTGGCGGAAGGACGCTCAAAGACGTTGCACGTCACCGAGTAGATACCGGGCTGCACACCTGTTACAACCTGATAGATATCGACATTGCCATTAAACACCTCTACGTTCGGAGACAGCGGCGGAGTGATGCCAGCATAATTGCCGACAGTGCCAGCTCCGGGTTTGGTCCATCCCGTTAAGCCACTGGCGAAGTCGGGGTTGATGAGCAGGTTGGTGCAGTCTTGTCCCTGCGAGATGGAGCTGGTGACGCAGAAGCGATAGAGACTGGTCAGTGCCGCGGTGTAAGCATCCACCTCTTCGGTGCTGTAGCATCCCTCGGCCAGCACTTCCAGCGGTGTCTTGTTGATGACTGCGAGCTGGTCGGCTCCTTCCATTAGGCTAATCTGCGTGTAGAGTGCGGCAAGCATCTCTGAGGTGCCAGTCTCGCTGATGGATTCGTAGAAAGTAGCGGTAACACCTTCGAGATTGCCGTTTTGTAGACTTGCCAGCATGGCATCGTACTCTCTCTGCAAGTTCTTATAAGCAGCGACGGAAGTATGAATCTTCTCTGCAGCAGTCGACAATTGCTGCGCCAGTTGGCGAAACTCCTCGGCTGTAGTGGCGCTGGCAGCCTTTGCCTGTATTGCCTTGAACTCGTCGTAGGCGGCATGGTCGTGTGGAACATTGGCTGCACGCACGGCCTCAACGTCGATGCTTACCACACTGTCGGCATAGTGATACATCATTTTGTAGGCCTGGGCATCGGTGCCATAGTAGAGTAGCCGCCAGGTGTCGAGCACCGTCCAGTCGGCATCAATCAGCACATCCTTGCGCACGCCTATTTTCAGTGCACCGTTCTCTACAGCTATCATCACGCTATTGTCGAGATAATAGCCAGCCTCTTGCCATGTCACAAACTGAACCATGGAGTTGGGGACCTGAAGGTCACCATCGACCGTGACACCCGGGATGGTGTCGGTAGCACCAGATGAAAGCGATGGCAGGCTGCTACTGAAGGTTGAGGATCCAGAAGTGGCATAGAGCTTGGCATGGCGCACTGTTGCATCGTCTTTCGTGGCCCAGTCGTTGCCAAAGCTGCCAGCGCGATAGAGTCCGTTGACCAATACCTTGTAGATGCCGTTGGGCAGTCCTTCGATGGTCTGGTAGGTGTCGTAAACCATGTTAAAACGTTCGGCGCACTCTGCCTGGGCACCACCGGCACCAAAGCCAGAACCTCCCCATCCACCAAACTGAATGCCGTCGAAGTTAGGATTCACAATCTTGTCGGTCATATCAATGGGGTTGTCAACCGACGGTGTGGTAGAATCAGCGAAGGAGGCTATGCTCGCGAGTGCTGATACGAAAAAAATGGAAAGTCTTTTCATGAGTTTATTTGTTTTATAAGTTTAAGAATAATTATCAAGGCCACATCTTCTTCAGTCGCTTGTATTCCTTTTGGGTGATTGGCATCACCGTGCCGTGGCGTGGATGGAAGTCCTTGGTGAAGGATTCCGGCTGGCGCGAGAAGTGGAACAGGTCGGTGGTGCGCTGAAATTCATAGGGGCCGTTCCTGAAAAGGTCGTACATCAATACAAATTCTGCCTGGCCTGGAACAGAGCAGTCCTTGTCGTTCAGGCGGAACACACTGCTGCCTTCCACTTGAGTGGCGGTGCCAGCGTATGCATCGACAAACAGCCCGTCTTCATACCATGGCCCTTGCAGGCTGTGGCCAACGGCCTGCTTGATGCCGGTGATGGTCTCTTCGCACTTCTCGTTCTTCACGTTTCCTTTATAAAAGAAGTGGTAGAGTCCCTTGCCGTCAATGACGATGTCGCCATCAATGGCTCCGTAGGCGGCGCTGAACATTAGCTGAGGCTCTTGCTCGAATCCTTTGAAGTCTGATGTGGCATATGCACAATAGAAATCGAGTGTGGAACGCTGGGGGTTGATGCTGTCGGGCTGCTGGGCGTCCTTTCGGCAGACGGTGAAATAGACAAGGTACTTCCCTTCGTTGGGGTCAAAGATGGTTTGCGGCGCCCACACCCACTTCACATTGCCGAACGCCTTGGGGTACTCTTTGGCGAAGTCGATGGCGGTGTGTGTCCAGTGCGTCAGGTCACGGCTGTGCAGCATGACAATGCCGGGATTCTGTCCCCATCCGTTCTTGCGGACGTGCATGTCGGTAGCCACTATGTAGTAGCCGTCGCCGTGCGCTCCCCGCAGGATGTGCGGGTCGCGTATGCCACCCGTATTGCTGATGGTGTCGCTGGCTATGACAGGGCGGTTGCCGTTCAGCGCCTTCCAGTGGCGGGCATCCTCGCTCACGGCAAAGCGCAGCTCCTCCTGCCGATCACCCTTGCCCTCGAAGTAGGCAAAGAGATAGGCCGTGGTGTTCAGCTTGTCGGCTGATGCTGCATCGTGCTTTTGGCCATCAGGTATGTAGTATTGGGAGTTGTGCCTAAGATTGCAGGGCAGGATGTGGCCTTCGGCATCATAGCGTAATTCTTCTACGCCCACACAACGGCTGGCGCCTGTTCCCTCGCGGAGTGTGGCGTCGTGGGTGAATAGCCACGTCTTGCCCTTGAACTCCACGATGCCCGGGTGGGTGGTAGTACAATTACCTGCCACCTCGCTGAAAATACCCTCATAGCGATAGGGACCTTCTATCCGCTCAGCCACGGCATAGCCCAGTTTCTCAGGCCATCCGCAGGCAAAGGTGAGGTAATAGCGGCCGTCGTGCTTATGTACCCAGGGCGCTTCGGTAAAGTCGCTGCCAACAGGGGTGATGTCCATGATGTCGCCATCAATTTCCGTCATGCTATCCTTTAGACGGGCGGCAAAGCAGCGACGGTTGCCCCAGAAGATCCACGACTGCCCGTTGTCGTCGGTCACGACGGCTGGGTCAATGCAAGCCCACGAGTGGGTCGTGCCCTTGCAGTCGGCATTCGTGAGCAGCGGCCGCCCGATAGCATCGCGGAAAGGCCCGTAGGGAGTGTCGCTGACAGCCACCCCGATGCCCGAGGTGTTAGTGCTGACGTAGTAATAATACTTGCCATGCTTCTCCACAACGTGGGCAGCGTAGGCCGCTCTCGATCGTGCCCAGCTGAAGTCATAGACACGCAGAGGCGTGGGGTATTCTTCCCAACACATCATGTCAGTGGTGGTGAACAGTCCCCACTCGTGCATCTTGTAGCCCTGCTGATTGCCGGCATAGTCGATGCCGGTGTAGAGATAGAGCGTGTCGCCCTTGACAAAGGGTGCAGGGTCGGCAGTGAACTTGTGCCGGATGATGGGGTTACCCTCGGCACGCCAGCGCTTCACGGGCTGCTGGGCATTGGCATCACCACTCCAGGCAACCGCCATCAAAGCGATGCACATCGAAAAAAACATTTTACTTGACATATACTTTCTTTCCGTTAACAATATAAATCTTTCCACGCTCGGGTTCTCCAACAACCCGCATGCCACTAAGGGTATAGACCATACCCTTAGTCACCATATCCGTCGTGATGTGGTCGATGGCACTGGCATCGCCTTTCGTAACCACCAGCACACCTTCTGTATAGAGACGGTCTGTATTCCAAACCAGTGTGGGGTCTTCCATATTAGGAGCACACAACTGTAATGTGCAGTCCTCGTGTATGCTCACCTTCTCGGCATCGAACAACTTTATCTCGTCGCCCTCTTTCAGTGCCAGTGTTTCGCGTCCGTTCACTATGATGGTGGCCAGCGAGCGTATGGTGAGGTTCTTGATATTAGTGAACTTGCTGTAGCTCGTCTTGCTGCCAATATATGTGCTGATGGTTCCTACCACGGTCAGGCTCTTGCCACTGAACTGCAGGTTGCCCAAGGCGTTGGTCTCGGTGATTCCGCTGCGCAGCGTGCCGCCGCTCGAAATAGTCGTGCTGCTGTTGGTGAGCACGCCCTTACCACTCAACGTAGCTCCTTTAGCCACTGTGAGAGCGCCAGTACCCAACATGCCTTCGCTGCCGTTGCTATTCAAGCAAAGTTCGCCTCCATTTATCTTAGCCGTTCCTGTGAATGTTCCAGAGCCTTTGAAAGTCATCTTGCCGCTGCCCTGCTTCACGAAGTTAGCGTCGTCAATGATTTTTCCGTTGAAGGTAAAGTTGTCATCGCAACCAATCTTCCAGGTGTTCAGACCAGAAACGTTACCGCCCAGCGTACAAACACCACCTAAGCGGCCTTCGCCCGTCACCTTGGCAATGGCATATTCCTTAGCCGTATTTAGCACAACTACGTTGGCAGCCAGGTCGAAGGTGGCTTTGGGCGCACCATAGTTATTGTCGAGGACAAAGCGTTCGTCGCCGTTGAATCCTGAGATGGGCTTGATGGTACCTTCAAACTGGCTCCAGTTGCCCGACATAGAGCAACGCTCTGCACGCCAAGCACCACCATCGACCAACGGATAACTGATGGTCACCGTGCCGGCACCGGTAAGTCTGTTCTGATACGAACTGCGGTCGAGCAGTGGACGGATGACGGCTGACTTGCCCTTTGGCACATAAATGGGGGTGGAGTTGCTGAGATTGAAGCACACTTCGCCACCTGCCAGCTCAAGACATTTTGCGGGCATGGAGCTGGCCACTGTCAGCACACCTTCCTTCACGCAGAGTGTGTCGAGTTTGTTGTTGACACCGTAGAGCACCATGTTGCCACCGCCACTTTTCGTAAGCCGTGTACCGCTGAACACGCCGTTCATAATGAAACGCAGGTCGCTTCTCACAACACCGCCCTCAGCAGTGGCCAGATTGACAGACGACCCCATAGTGACCTCTGCCGTAGTGTGCAGAACGGCTCCATTCTTAATCGTAATATGGTCAGCGGCAGTACTCATGGCACCCAGATTGCCGTTCTTCTGATTGGCATGGCTGAGTGAGCTCACCTTGACGGTGCCGCCGCTGATGAGTGTGGGACCGGTATAACTAAAATCGCTTCCTAGTGTCAGCGTGCCCGTTCCTTCCTTGACAAGCGAGGTATTGCCGGTGATGTCGCCTGTACCACTGATGGTGTAGTTCTTGTCACCTTTCACAATGATGGTCTCAGGGTCGAGCAAGCCCGACAACTTGATGTTGAAGTTTTGGGCAGCATCGTCGAGCACCACTTTGTCACCGCTGACGAAGTAGTCGGGCGTACCCTCGTTGCTGAAGTTCATGGTGCTGGCATAGTCCCACTGGGTTCCTTCGGCACCGGTCCAATAGACGATGGAAGGTTGACGGGTCTCAGCAATGGTCAGTACTAACTTGCCATCCTCGATGGTCAAGTCGCGCTTCATTTTGGTGACGCCCTCAATGAGGATGTCTTTCAGGTCGCCTGCGACGGCCTCGGCATCGCCAATCACATAGGTGCCGGCCTTCATCTCTTCGTTCTTCCATCTGACCTCGATGACGGGGGACAGGTGCTCAGGTCCGTACATCTCCCAATTGTCACCAGTCTTCTTCTCTATCTTGATAGTCTTTGTATTCAGTTGGTCGCACTTCTGCTGGCTGCCATCCATGTCGAGGATGATACGTGAGCCGAAGCCAAGTTCCAACACGTCGGTGGTGATGCTGCCAATGTTGTCTTCACCACCCGGACGGATGATAGCAGCATAGTCGGCCTTGATACTCTTAAATGTGCCGCCATCACTGTTAAGCTCGGCAAAGCGGTTGAGCCACAGCGGACTGTTCTTGAGCGTGCCGTCGAAGTTGAGCACACCGGCCCATACGTCGGTCTCGCCCGTATATGTCATATCGGCTTTCGGCAGCGTCAGTATGCCGTCGCCCTGTTTCACCACGCGAGTACTACCCGTCAGGGCACCGCCAGTGACTACACATTTATAATAGGTGGTCACAGGCTCAGGTCTTGCCGTCTGGTTGCTGCCCGCCTGTCCCTGCGTCCAGCTGGGAATGTTGAACGTCACCATATAAGGCGATGCACCGTCGGAGATGCTTACCGTCGCATCCTCGTCGGGGTTCACCAGCAGGTGCTCGTCGGTGGTAGTAATCTGGCCACCATTGGCAACCAACGTTCTGTCCGTGTTCGTGAGTGGGGGCGGTGCCTGTGTGATGCCCTCCAGTTCGCCTAGGAAGAAGCTTGTGTGTGCAGGCTGGTTGTAACCCATGCACTGCCACATCATGCCCTGTCGGTACTGATGGTCGTGCCAGAGCGTGGGAATGCGGTATTGCGTGGGAATGGTGGTGGGATAGATGCGCAACTCAGTATTATCGCCAGCACGCAACACCAGTTCTTCGCGCCAGTCGCCCATAATGTCACCCGAGAAGCAGGGCTGGTTTTTCGTCCAGTTGTTCATCTTGCAGCCATAGCTGGTGAAGATGCGTCCGCTGCCACTTTTCAGCACAATGCATTCACGTTCAATGCCTGGGCTGTTAATGGTCTCTTCCAGCAGGTCGCCGTCCCAATAGGTACGGAAGTTCAAGGCCATGGGGTCATTACCTCCATACCAGTTGTTCACCCATCCGTTGATGACTTTTCCGCTGACGCAGCTGATGATGCCGCTACCTGTGCTGGCTGCCATAGCGCCAGGATAGTCATTAGTGATGTTGGCAGCCATCGCACGTCCGTCATCACCGGTGCCTACCAGGCGGTAGAGGAACTCACCAGTGGTGGCGTCGCGGAGGTTACAGCTGGGCGCATTCTCGTTGCAGGCAAACTGTTCCTGCCCGTGGCGGTAGGGGTTCAGGTCGCCGCAGTGTTGGGCATCTCCGTGACCTAATCCGCAGGTGTGGAGACCCTTGCCGTTGTCGTCGAGAACCATTGAACCGAAGACAATCTCGTCGCGGCCATCCCAATCTACGTCGGCGATGGCAAAGTTATGGTAGCCACAGCCTGCCCACCAGGATGCGATTGTACACTCCCACCACCAGCGCTGAACGAGTTTGTGAGTCTCTGGCACCACGTCGAGGGCCACCATCTTGTGCATGGTGTAGCAACCGCGTCCCAGAAAGATACTGGGCTTGTGGCCGTCCAGATAGGGCGCACCCCAGTAGTGCTTTGTGCTGCGGTGGCCAGCCACGCCTGATCCCCAGTCGGCATCCTGTCCACGAGCTATGGGGTAGTTCATGTAGCCGGGGTGTGCATCTGGGCCAATGCTATAGGGCTTGCCCGTGGCACCCTCCAAATAGAGTAGATACTCATTGCCTGTAGGGGTGTACTCTATGCCAGCCCAACGTGTGTCGACGGTCATGTTACCCACCTCGTAAGTAGTGCCATCAGGATAGTGGATGACGGTGCCGTCGGCGGCACGGAAGAGCACCTCGGCCTTACCGTCCATGTCCCAGTCGAAGGTCACGACATCCCACTGCTCGTCGGGGCCGCCAATCATGTTGGGTCCCATGTCAATCCACCAGAGCTGATTACCGTTGAGGTCGTAACAGTCCACATGGTGGAACATAATTTTCTGTGCAGGGTCAACTGCTGCGTCGCACGGACGCTTCACGATGAACTCCATCTTGCCGTCGCCAGTGAGGTCAGCCACTGACACGTCGTTCAAAGCATAGTGCGAAGACGCATCCGCTCCATTACGGTCGTAGGCTGGCTTTACAGGAATACGCCAGTAGGGGTTGTTGGCACCGTCGATGTGTTCCCACCGCTTCACGGGAGCGCATTTTCCCTGTTCTTTGCCGCGTACCACGGCCGCCACTTCATACACGCTGTTGGCATTGCCGCTGGTATGGGCAAAGTTGCTGGCGGTCAGTCCGCTCTTCAGCAGTGTGCCATTGCAATAGAGATTGTAGGTCACGTCATAGTACTCATTGCCGAAGATTCGCCAAGAGACCAGATTTCCGCTGGCGCCGGACCGCGAAGTCGCTACCAGGCCACGGTCGAGGCGGTCCATAAAACGTTGTGCATTTGCACATAGGCAACTAACCAACAGTAGAAGCCATAAGAGTTTAGTACGTTTCATACTTTTCAAAATGAATTAAGTGTTACTTTATTTATTTATTAAACATTGGCTTTTATTGCATATGGGAGCCGCTACTGAGACAAAAGGTTTTCTGTACGCTCCCATTCGCTGAGACGATGATATTAATACCCTTTTGGAGCATTTCTTTGCGCCGACCATCAATTGTATATAAATGTGATGGACTTGAATGATCAGATATGGGGGATTGGACAGAGGTGCTTTGTGTCAGGCGATAGACATGGAAATTATCGAAGCAGCACCAGTCGGAGGTGTGGACGGTGTGTGTGTCGCTGCGAAGTCCGAATGTTAGGCGACCGTTGGCGGTGACATGCGCCACAACGCCGCAAAGGTAGTTGTCGTAACTTTGGCTGAACAGACGGCTGGCTCCCGCCATACCGTTGACATATCCATAGAGGGCATCGCTACCATCGTATGCGTGGCTGTACAAAGAGGGCACGGGAACCTCGGAGGTGTTGGCAAAGAGGCTGAAGTGCAGGTTCTCGCTCCCGACAGCGTAGGAATGACCACAGGCATCGTTGTGCCCGTTGCGTTCGAAGACCTGACACGTGACAAGGTAATCGCCTTGAGGCAGTCCTGTAAGGGTCTGCGAGAGGGAGGCACTGAAGTCGATGCCGGCAGCAAAGAACTCTGCGACACCTTCACGAACAGCAGGCATAGGCGTGGAAGTCCATCCGTCGGCATTGCTGGCGAAAAAAGCATTGGTGATGTTTATTTCATTAGCACCGACGGTCATTGTGTTGATTTCTTCAGCCGACAAAACAGGGTAGGCCTCGGCCAGGGCGTTGCGCAGTGCCTCCACATCAGCCGCGATGGTGGCAGCTAAGGTTTCAAGGTCGGTGGCTGCGCCGCGGTCGGTGGTAATGTCTCGTTCACATTGAGTGACAAGGGCTCTGACAGAACTGTTGGCTTTTCTTGCCAAGAGTGTCTTGGCGCGTTTGATGAGCCCCTTGAGGTCGCTCCAACCCTGAAGCACGTTCCACTCTGTCTGGCTGACCATGACGAAGGAGCCGTGCTGTGGCGAGAGGTTGCCGCTCAGGGCTGGTGCAGGCTGCAGGTTGCGCAACAGACCGTCGGCGGTGTGGAAGTGGAAGCCGCGGTTGCTGCTGTAGTTGACGTTGCCCACGTTCCACACATCGTCATTGATGCGGCGAAACACGCTGGAGGCTTCAAACCCTCTGCCGTCGGTAAAGGTGGTAATGGGGGTGGTGCTCCACACGGGGTGCAGCAGGTCGGCACAGGTGATGTCGCGGATATCGTCAGCCTCATAGTCGCGATAGGACATGTGGTAGAGTTGGTCGGTAGGCAGATAGACGATGTCGGCATCAAGTATATTGTTCACCTTGTTCGGACCATAAAGCATCTGGAATGACTCGATGTCTGAGAATTCAGCATTGGCCTTGGAAATGTAGAAGTGGTCGCAGTCGCCATTGTCGGTGTTGCCGACGGCATAGTAGATGTAAGCGTCGCCGTCGACCATGATAATCTGAGGGGCCCACACTCGGCTCACCTTATTGGCAGTGAGCAGGCGTGTACCGCTATTGTCGTAGATGTCAGTGGGTGGGTTCTTACGCAGATACTGTTTTAGGTCGCAGCGGTGGTAGGTCCAGTTGATGAGGTCAAAGGAGCGGAACATGCCGATGGAGTAGTTGCCAAGCATACTCGTCCCATTGTTCTGTGAGCCGTAGAGGTCGGTGGTGACGATATAGTAGCACTTGCGCAGCGTGTCCTTGGCCAGGAAGGCATCGCGACACCAGGGCAGCGTCGTGCCGATACCGTCGATGATGCTGTTGCCCTCGTTGAGCTCGTTGTAGCGCAGCCCGCCGTCTTCGGCCTTGCCCAGAGCGTAGGTGATGGTCTGCGAGACAAGCGTGGCACCTCCGGGTTGAGGCACACGATCGGGCATGTGGCAGTAGAGGTAGCCCACGGCATTGTCGTCGGGAGCAACGACTACGGGCAGCGGTTCTTCAAACAACGGATGAGCCTGGCCGCTGATGGTGATTTTTCCCTGCAGGGTGCCGACTTGAACGGCTTCCGAGCTGCGTCTGTTCACGGTGAACACATTGTCCGTGAAGTCCAGACAGCCGCCCTGGACTTCGGTATAGGTCCATGCCACTGTACCTTGACTGTAGGATGTGGGCAGCACAATTCTATTATGTATATAGCGCACGCCCAAGGCTGCGTAGAGTTCCTTGCGTGCTATGGCTATCTTCTCGGCGTCACTATAGGCAATGTCCGCAGAAGTAGGTCGCTGCGAATAGAGCGCTGCTACATCGTCAGGACTCAAGGCAGTGTCGAACACTTGGAAATTGTCTATCAGTGTGTTGGTCATGTAGGCATCGCCGCTGAAGGGCGAGCGTCCCAGCCAGCACTGGCTCACGGACGCAGCGATGTCGGCAGGTCGCAGACTGATGTCAGACGTGCCGCAGACCACTCCGTCAACATAGATTGTACACGTACTGCCCGACTGCACCACCGTCACCGAGTGCCACGATTCGGGGCTGATGCCCTGACGGGAATTGGCTTGACTGGCAGTGCCGTTCTTAATCTCGTAATACCAGTTGCCGTTTCCTGCCGCATTGACTAGACCGATGTATCGGCCTGTTCCGTTGGCAAAGGCAAATGCCCAACAAAAACGTGACAGTGAATTAGTTGCGCCCGCACAAACATCAATATGTATGCTGTAATCGCCGTTCAGCGCACCCAGTACTGTTTCCCCTACGGAAGAGCCTAAGTCGGCATATCCGCAATCGGGACCAGTGAAGAGTGAGTGATTGCCATCGGACAGTTTCACGAGAGAGGCACCGCCTTCCAGTGAGACAGCATGGTGTCCGCTGGCGTCCGACGGCTGATTGAAGGTATAGGACAACACTGGGATTGCGACCTGCTGTGCATAGCCCTGCACGAAGTTCAGGAACAGACAGGCAGCAATGAGGATAAGACAGTTCTTTTTGCTCATGATTATTAGCATTATCGTTTCGTGCGGCAAAGTTACGATGATAATGGAGCATATAACGAAAAACGCTGTTGACGACGAGGTCAACAGCGGTAAATCAGGGGGGTAAAAGACATTTGTTACCCCATTTTGCGACATTTGTTCCCTATTCTCCAGAAGGTGCAGAAGGCGCTGCAGGGCCTTCTGCACCAGTATATTCCTTCGGGCCTACGCCAAACTTCTCGCGGAACAGACGTGAGAAATACTTGGGCGTGGCAAAGCCCACGCGAGTGGCGATGTCGCTGATGGAGGCTTCGGGCTGCGTCAACAGCAGCTGAGCCGCTTTCTTCAGACGGATGTCACGGATGAAGTCCGTGGGCGACATGTCTGTCTGGGCTTTCATTCGCCGATGCAGGTTGGCACGGCTCATGCACATGGCATCGGCAAGAGCTTCAACATTAAACTCAGTGTCGGCAAGATGGGCTTCTACACTCTGCATAGCTTTGCTCAGGAACTCATCGTCAAGACGATTCTGCATGATGTCCTCCCGCTTGAGTTCTATCTCATCGAGCCGGACGGACTCGCGGCGGCGAATGAGCCGGTGAAGCAACTGAATGCGGTTTTCCAGTTTCCATACGCCAGCACCCAGGAGCAGCAGGAGAATGAGGTACAGCAGTTGAGCCCACCACGTCTTATACCACACAGGAAGGACTCGCAGCGTGACTATCCGCACGGGAGAGCCCCAGCGACCATAGCGATCGGTAGCTTTCACAGACAGCGCGTAGGTGCCTGCCGGCAGTTTGGTGAAATGTATCACATTGCTACCTACTGGGGTTTGCACCCAGTCGCGGCTGATGCCTTCGAGCTGATAGGCAAAGCTGATTTGATTGACAGCGGAATAGTCAAAGGTCGTTAGGTAGAGGGTCAGTTCCACATCGTCTGGTTGGAGGTAGATTTCGCCATCTGAGGTCGGAGCGTAGTATTTATCCTCGTCTATCTGATAGGCCGTGAGGTGAGGCTTCACCGCGACAGCAGGCTGGTTGAGCGTGGGCGAGGCTTCAACAATACACAAGGCACCAGCTCCGTTGATAGATAGGCTGTTGGTGCCATCCGTCTCGATGCTGCTGAACTGCGCCACGCCAATTTCGGGGGCACTGGCCAAGAAGGAACGGCGAGCTTGCGTCTGCGTACAGAATTCACGAACCTGCTGATCGCTCAGTGTCCAAACGTGGCCCATACCGTCCACATCGATGTCGAGCAGGGGAGCGTTATGTTCACTCTGCATGTAGCCGATTTCTGAAAGGTTACCGCTCTGGGTCTCTATGCAGAACACCTTGCCGCCTTGAGTGGCAATCCACACGGAACCATCATCTCTGCTGGCCAGTGACGTAGCCCTCTGCACACCGGCAACTTCAGCGGGCCGCACAGGTGTACCAGTCTTAGCATCCGCTAAAGTTATGTGGAATACGCGTCCGTCGGCTATCCAGAACAGCTGACTGCCGGACAGTGTGATGGATGTCGGAACATGGTCCACCGTGGCTATGGCTTTCAGCCCATGGCCCACCACGCTGTAGCGATAGAGGTGACGAGTGGTCGCTATGTAAAGCGTGCCCATCCCATCATCGTGAATGCAACGCACTTCCGCCGAATCGGGCATCTGGCATATTTCTTCTCGAGTAATGGTACCGCCTTGTTGACTCACATGGTATAGTATGTTGGTACGCGAGGCCCACATGCCGCCTTCCCTGCTAAGGCTACGCTGAAACCACGGATTGACCTTCCATGGTGCTAATGTCAGACGATTGGTGACCTGGTTATATAGCACTAATCCCACACGTCGGTGCCATATCCAAAATTCTTCGCCTTCGCGAAGACAGCGGTCTGCATGTAGTGGATAGCCCGAAAGTTCGCGAATGGGATCCACGCTGAGACGTACAACTTTGTCGGGATTTTCGGAGAGGATGAATGTCTGGGGCATGAATCCAGCCACATAGATGTCACCGCTACGACTCTCGAGCAGTTGGTCAAGGACCTTCTTTTCCTGGCCTATATGCTTCTGGACGGGCAGCAGAATAAGCCCGCTGTCGGCATCCACACGATAGGCATAGAGATTGTCCATCGTTGTAGCCCAAAGTAGGCTGTGACGACTGTCTCGCAGCAGTCCCAGCCCCCGTCGGTGTGCACCATCGCCCAGCGTTGTGGGCTGGATGGTCACCTCGCACGAGTCTCCTTTGGTGTTCAGTCTGACTATACCTTCATTACTTGTCAGTATCCAGTAGCAATTGTGGTCCCGATCTTCTGTCATGGCCACGGGTTTTACGTGCTCTGGTATTTTCAGGGGTACGAAGCATTGTCCCCCTTTTTTACGGCATAACATACTTCCCTGCCACTCCAAGGCAAATAACGTACCTTGATGATCTTCGTATAACCCTACCACGAGACGTTGGGTGCCGTCTGAAGTGCATGGTATCTCCTTGCCTCCCAACAAGCGGACACGACCTTCCAACGCTATCCACGTATGTCCCTCACTATCGGTCAGCATGGTATGTACTTTTTCACTATACGAACCCTCAGCATGCAGTTGGTAACTCTTTTTGTCAATTCGGAAGAGACCCGCCTGTGTGCCCAGGAGGATGTCGCCATCTTTCGTTTCACCGATACACAATATCTGGTCACTCTCAGCAAGAGAACTCACTTTCGAAGGACAGAATACTTCCACCTGATAGCCGTTGTCACGACAAGCCCCAGCTCGCTCCGTCCCGTACCAAAGATAACCCTCAGAATCCTGAAACAGGCAATGAATGCCAGATGATGGCAGTTGAGATTGCGTAGGCAAAGGCCCGACCTTGAAGTCCTGGGACATCACCGTGAGGGACGACAACAGCATGACGGCAATGATTAGAACTATCTTCATCCTAACCGTCAACCCCAAGTACGCCCATTCATGTATCGTAGTTCTGTTAATCATAAGTTATCAGCTATTTGAACGTTGATATCTATTAACTCACTGAAATTGCCTTTCGCTCGTCGAGCGAGAAATCAATCCATTTACTCATTGCCTTATTCCTTTCTTTATAACTTGTCGCATCCACACGGGAGCCAACAACAAATCATATTCTATAGTATCAGTCTCTGGCGTTTCCGTGAACAGTTGTCCAATCCTCGCTTCAACTTCCTGAGTGATGTTATGCTCACCAATGCTGCGTAATGCCTGAACTAATTCCTGCATCAAATGTCCTCGGAATGCAAAGTTCTTAGGTGCCCCATGCTTCAGAGTCACTGTTCGATTCCCTAATTTCAACTTTCGTCCAGACCCTGTAGTCAGAAAAATAGTACTCAAAGGTACTTGTGTGGAGAATCCTAAGCGATTAGCTGCCGTGGCACCCGTTGGTATGACCTTTGCCTTATCTCGTTTGGCAATCTCTTTCACTAATTCGTAAGCCGAAGGGTAAAGGATGCCAAAACGGGTCTTACGTGCCTTGACATACACACCTTTGGCTATACGCGTAACCAATCCTTCTTTCTCAAAGATGGCAAGCAGCTTTGTGACGTACTCGACATCATATTTGGGAAAAGATGAAACAAAGAATATCTCGCCGAACTTACTGCGAGTAATCCTTTTCCTAATCTGTTGTACTACGGCATTCTCCATTTATTTTGTATATAAATTATGGTCGGAATGATAACAAATATTCGACCTGTACGGTTGAAAAGTGACTTCTGACCGAATATTTCCCCACATTCTGCGTTATTACTATAAAGTATAGCAATTATGAATATGGGAAAGTCAAAACTAGAGTTTTATGCCAAGATAACGAC
>JAEEGG010002993.1_pt1 | contig 42753 bp, 39 predicted proteins | sample 9134161 | NCBI WGS metagenome assembly JAEEGG01 (sample SAMN16246543, study PRJNA631951) | gut metagenome | biome: gut microbiome; feature: rumen; material: CR-attached | host: Bos | place: Iran: Karaj | collected 2018-10 | reverse complement strand
GCTTGGCCATGGTTTCGTCGGTGATGATGTTCTTGGAGTAGTCCAGGAAGAGGCCGCAGGCTTCGGCGCTGAACTTTTCGGCGCGAGCCGGGTCCTTTGCGAAGAGTTCCTTCATGTGCCAGGTCTTGGCGACTTCGGCGTGGGCCTCAAGGGCCTTCCATTCCGTAGAATCTGTCAGTTTCGACATAGATTAATCCTTTCCGCTGCGCGGTTATTTGTTGCGTGGGTAAAAATAGAAAAATTTTTATATACATTTAGTGTCATGGATACTTCAATTCTCGACAAAGCGATTGTTTTTGCGGTCAAGGCACACCAGGGAGCGGAACGCAAGGGGAAGGGTTTCCCGTATATCGTCCACCCGATGGAAGCGGTCTCCATTGCCGCTACCATGACAAACGACCAGGAGCTTCTGGCCGCCGCTGCATTGCATGATACCGTAGAAGATACGGCGGTTACCCTCAAGGACGTGGAACGGGAATTCGGCAAGCGCATTGCGGAACTTGTGGAGGCGGAATCGGATATTGAATTTGAAGGCAAGAGCCGTCAGGAAAGTTGGCGTCTTCGCAAAGAAGAAGCCATTGAACGTTTGTCTTCGGCGACTAACGAAGTCAAAATCGTAGCGATTGCAGATAAATTAAGTAATATCCGCGCCATTTACCGTGACTACCAGGCGATTGGCGACAAGGTGTGGGACTTGTTCTGCGTAAAAGACAAGGCCTCGCACGAATGGCATTTCCGTGGCCTAGCCCGTGCCCTGTCGAGCCTTAAGGGAACGTTCGCATACGACGAGTTTGCGGAAACGATCGACAAGGTTTTTGGAAAGTAGGTAGCCCCATGGAACAGGAAAACAAGAAAGATTACGGACTCCCCCCTAAAGAGTCCTTGATTCTTGAAGAATTCCGTGAGCAGCATATCGCTTTCGAAAAGCTGTTGAGAGTTGTCAAGCGGATTCTCCGCGAAAGTATTGAAGAGAATAAAATCTACATCAACGCAATTGAGGGCCGCGTCAAGGCCGAAGATAGCCTTGCGGGCAAACTTGAACGTAAGTCGGGTAAGTACAACTCCCTTTCGGACTTGACGGACATTCTGGGCGTTCGCATCATTACTTTCTATAGTGATGAAGTCGATAAAGTCGCCGCCCTTGTAGGTCGCCTTTTCGAAATTGACTGGGAAAACAGTATCGATAAACGTAAGATGCACGAAATCCATAGCTTTGGCTACAATTCCCTGCATTACATTTGCCGCCTGCCCAAGGAAAAATATTTTGATCCTGAATATCCGCAAATGAACGAGGTGCGTTTCGAAGTGCAAATGCGCACCGCCCTACAGCATGTGTGGTCGGTACTCGATCACGATACGGGTTACAAGTCGGGCTTCGAAGTTCCCAAGGAATACCTGCGCAACTTGAATCGCTTGGCGGGCATGCTGGAACTGGTCGATGAACAGTTCTGCGTGATTCGTACGGGAATCAACGACTACCGTCGTCAGGTGCAGTCGTTGGTGAGTTCGGGCTGTTTTGACGAAGTCGAACTTAATGGCGACTCGTTCGGAAATTACCTGCAATTACGTCCGTTCGATATGCTGAACAAGCGAATAGCTTCCATCAACCAGGCCGAAATTCACGAGACATCGCTGACGCGATTCTTGAGTGTATTCGCTTCGTTTGGGTTCAAGACGCTAGGTGATATCGATAGGCTTATCAAGAGAAATACCGAAGATGCTTACCAGCTTGCGGTATTCCAGTTGGCAAACACGGATCTCGATATCATCAACTCCTCGCTCGGAGTCATTTCGCTTTGTGCCGTCCATGTGCTTAAGCAGGGTGGTGGCGTATTTGAACTGACCCGGTTCTTGGAAACTTTCAACGGGGTGTCGGCCAGCAACAAACACCGCGCCGAGGGTATTTTCCGCGTGGCGCAGAACTTGTCGTTCATGAAGAAATGACACGAACGTGTCATCCTGAGCTATACGAAACTAAGAACTTTAGTTCTCAAGTTGAGTTATCCTCTTTGGGGAGAGTGTAACGAGTCGATATATGAAACTTGGCTCTTTAGAGCCATAGTTGAATTAGGTTCGTAGGAGCAGGATCTCAAGCTGAAATAAAGAAAAGCCCTCGACAATGATGCCGGGGACTTTTTGTGTTTTTGAGGGATTGAATCTTTAGTTAGCCGGAGGCGGGTTACCGTGCGGGCCATCGTGATGGTGTTCGCCGTGCGGGCCATGGTGCGGACCTTTATGTTCGCGGAACTTCTTCATCTGTTCCTTGTGGAAAGCGTTGAACTTTTCAAGCTGTTCGGCGGTCAAGATCTTGCCGAGTGCCGCCATCCCGTTGATGCGGTGTTCAAGCAAAGCCTTGTCTGCATCGAGCACCTTTGCCTTGGCGGCATCGATGTTTGCTGCATCTCTGCTTTCAAGGGCGGCGCCCAGAGCCTTTTCTGCTTCGTGCTTGTTCTTGCGGAGCTCCTTGAAAATGGAATCGCCCTTCACGCGGCTTTCTTCGATGGCAGCCTTCTGTTCCGGCGTCACCTGCAGCAAGGAATCGATTACTTCAAAGTTCGGACCCTTGAATTTCGGACCGGGACCCTTGTCGAAGTCGCCGTGCGGACCCTTGTGGCCATGCTTGGCGCAGTTCGGGCAATGGCAGGGCTTGCCGTTCTTTTCGCAAGAGCAGGGCAGACCATTGGCGCAGTCGCAGGGGGCGTTCATCGAGCTGTGTTCGCAAGGGGCGCCTTTTTTGCAGCAGGACATTTCTGCCTTCTTGCAACAAGACATGCCCATGCCGCTACAGCAACAGCCGCCTTTGAGTGTTCCCAGGAAAAATCCCAGGGCGAGGGCAAGGATTGCGATACTTGCCGCGAAGAGTTTGTTTCCGTTCATAGAGTTACTCCTTGATTAAATAATTAAAGCCTACAGTTTCTTCCAATGTTTCGAATTCGTCGCTTGCCGAATTGCCAAGGTTCTCGTACCAGCTCAAGACTTCGGATGGTGCGGAATTGTTGATCGAAACATATTCGGTCTCGATTGTTTCGGTGGGTTCAATATCGTTTGTGAAAGACGGTAACAGCGCCGTCAGGCTCACGAGTGCAAAACTTGCGGCCAGCGGAATGGCGCTGTACCAAGTCTTGATGGCAAGAATCTTCCCTTTTGCGGGAACGTTCGAAGCCTCTGCGTCTAGGCGGGCGCAGACTTTAGCCCAGGAATCTTCCCGGGGGGTAAGCCTTGAGAGCTTAGAGAAGTCGATTTGATTAGACATGATTCTTACGCTCCTTTAAATAGTCCCTTACAAAGTGTCTTGCGCGGCTGAGCCTTGCTTTGATGGTGCCTTCGGGCATCTTGTAAATTTCTGCCAGGTCCTTTACATCCAAGTCTTCGGCGTCCTTGAGCCAGAGCATACTGCGGGTTTCCGCAGGGAGCTCCGCCAGGCCCTTTTCCAAGAGTTCTGCGTCGAAGGTTTCGGTTTTTTCGTCTTTTCCAAGGACCTCTTCTATAATGACGTCCAGTTTTTCTTCTTCCAGTTCCCGGTGGCGTTTTTGAGCCCTGAGCTTCATGAGGCAGGCGTTGACCGTAAGCCTAAAAAGCCAAGTGCCCAGAGCTGATTCGCCCCTAAAACCCTGTATGGCTTTGGGGGCCTGAACAAAGACATCCATCAGGATGTCTTCGGCTTCGTCCCGATCCTTCATCATCCTGAAGGCCAGATTCAGCACATTTGCGCTATGAGCTTGCCAAAGCAGACTGAGCGCTTCGCGGCTACCGTCCTTAAGGTGTTGAAGAATTACTTTTTCGTCCATTGTACCCTTTTGATGCGTTAAAAGTTGCATCGGTTGCATCTTTTATGAAAAATAATTATAAAAATGTGCGTTTTCTGGCGTTTTTCTATATTTCCCGCAAATGTTTAAGATTTTGCTGGACAAGTTGAAGGAGGCGTTTGGCTCGGTTTTGCCGGTTACGCTGATTGTGCTTGCGGTGTCGTGTACGCCGCTGGTAACGCTGTCCTTTAAGCAACTTGTTGTTTTTTCGATTTGTGCGATTTTCTTGATTGGGGGCATCGGGCTTTTTAACCTGGGTGCCGACCTTGCCATGACCCCCATGGGCGAACATGTAGGTTCGGGTCTTGCCAAATCCAGGCGCTTGCAGTTGCTTGTTTCGGTGTGCTTTGTGATGGGCGTGCTCATTACGGTTGCGGAACCCGATTTGTCGGTGCTTGCCGAGCAGGTGAAAAATGCGGTGGAACCGACGCTTCTGATTGCGACAATCGGCATAGGCGTGGGGTGCTTCTTGGCGCTTTCGATTATCAAGATCGTGTTCAAACGCGACCTATCGACGATTATTATCTTCTTTTACTTGATGCTTTTCATGTTCGGCATGCTCATGCTCTCGTTTGGAAAGGACATGTTCGTGCCGCTGGCGTTCGATTCGGGTGGCGTGACCACGGGGCCGATTACGGTTCCCTTTATCATGGCCCTCGGCGTGGGTGTGGCTGGAGCCATTGGCGGTAAAAGCGCGAATGAAAACAGCTTCGGTTTGATTGCGCTTTGCTCGGTGGGCCCGATTATTGCTCTCATGGGTCTCGTGATTTTTTCGAAGGGCGATTTGACGTACCAGCTTTCGGAATCGGCGTATTCGATTGATGCAAGTCTCGGGATAAATTTCTTGCCGGTCATTATGGGCGTTGCAAAAGAAGTGCTTGTGGCGCTTGGCTTGATTGTGGTATTCTTCCTGTTGTTGCAGTTTACGGTTCTTAGGCTGCCTTGGAGCAGGATTGTCCCCATGGCCTTCGGGATTGTGTACACGTTCGTGGGCCTGGTGGTGTTTTTGACTGCGGTTGCTGTCGGGTTCATGCCGATAGGCTTTGAACTGGGTAAGCAGCTGGGCGCCATGCCGCGAGCACTCGTGGTGGCGGGCTTTGTGCTTGGTTTGGTGGTGGTGCTTGCAGAACCTGCGGTGCACGTGCTGAACAAGCAGGTCGAAGAGGTGACAGGCGGCCTTGTGACCAAACGCTCCATGCTGATTGCGCTTTCGGTGGGCGTGGGCATTTCGATCGGTCTTTCCATGATTCGCATTATTGTCGGGTTCCCGATTATTTATTACCTGATTCCGGGTTACTTTATTTCGCTGGGTCTTTCGTTCTTTGTGCCGAAGCTTTATACTGCCATTGCGTTTGACTCCGGTGGCGTGGCGAGCGGTCCGTTGACTTCTAGCTTTATTCTGCCGCTTGCGATTGGTGCATGCGCAGGACTCCGCGATGGTGGCGATTCTATTTTGAATTATGCTTTCGGTATTGTCGCGATGGTCGCGATGACGCCCTTGATTACGATACAGGTGCTCGGTTTCAGGGCGACCGTTTCGACGGCGCTCCGTAACCGCATGATGATGCGTCGCATTCAGGATGCTGACGACGAACAGATTATCGACTTTATGTAGGGGGCGCCATGGATGTAGAAAAGAAAATAAGAAACAGGGTGTTGCGCGGGAGCACGCGTGCCAAGGTTTCCATGAACCGCCTCAAAATTTTGATTACGGTGGTGGGCCGTGCCAAGGCGGACTTTTACATGGACCACATCCAGTCTTTTGGCGTGAACATGCAGATGGTGCTGTTCGGGCAGGGAACTGCTCCGCGTGAAATTGCGACGGCCATGGGCCTTGCCGATTCGAACCGCGCTGTAATTATTAGCGTTATTGGCGAAAATAATTTGCGTGCGGCCCTCGACAGCCTTGCCGAAAAGTTCAATACGATTGTGGGCGGTAAGGGTATTGCCTACACGATTCCGATGGCAAGCATTATTGGCAAGTCCATTTTCAACTTTTTAAGTGACAACCGCGATGCGGTACGGAGAAACGAAAAATGAGCGGATTCAATCACGAAGTCATCTTTTGTATTGTGAATACCGGATTCTCTGAAACCGTGATGGAAGCGGCGAAGGATGCCGGTGCCCGTGGCGGTACGATTCTGAATGCTCGCGGTACGGCGAACAAGGAAGCCGAGTCTTTTTTCCATATCGCGATTCAGCCCGAAAAAGAAATCGTCATGATTCTGGTCGACGCCAAGATCAAGGATGCCGTTTTGCATGCTCTTTACCAGAAGGCGGGACTTGACACCATGGGTCAGGGAATCGCGTTTTCGCTCCCGGTCGATAACGTGGTTGGCCTTACCCCGTGGAAGGCCGAAATCAAGGCTGCCGAAGCTGCTGCCGAAAAAGCGGCCAAGACCGCGGAAGCAGCTATAGAAAAAATCGAGAACTAAAAAGAATTAGGAGGAATCAAATGAGAAAATCTATTTTGGCGGTATTTGCCGCTAGTGTTTTTTTTGTGGCCGCATGTGGTGACGACAGCTCGTCTAATGCTGGGGACACTGTTTCTGCAACGGCCACGCTGGTTGTAGACGAAGCGAATAAAATACTGGTCATGACACCGGACATGTATTACGAGGACCAGTGTGTTGTCGAAAATGAAAGTTTTGTGTGGAAGACTGTTTTGCAGGTGATGGAGCCTGATTCCTTTAGATATGAATTTCATGGTGATTCGCTGTACCTTTATGAAATTGATGAAGGCGAAGAATACAGCGGGCATATCTATGTGGGTGGCACTGCCGGTAATCTTTATGATACTTGGAAATATACCGCGTGTCGCTACAATGATGAAGACGGACTCTATTGTTCTGAGAAAAATCGACAGTACTCTGACTTGAAATACAAGTTCTCTCAGGGAAAGGTGACTGCGACAGCGGTCTATCACTATGACCGGTATTTGGATGAACTGGAATCCCAACATTACATGGACAGCTATTTCATGTATCAACTCTACAATAAGCTTTCGGGACGTAGCTACGATAATGTGTATATAGATGAAGTTATCTATAGCAATCCTGAAGTGGTTCAGGGTGCAATCGAAAGTAATGAAGTTCAGGTCATTGAAAGGACAAAGAGCGGTGGAAAGTTTAAGATAGGCGAAAAGACTTTCTCACTTACAGTAAATAAGGTTGACGGAGGATATACAATAAGTGGACCGCGGCTGTATGAGCAGCAGGAAATAGACCTTGTGGTTTCTGATGGAGCTACAAATTGCCATGCTTACTACTTCAGGTCTCGTCCCGAAAAATCTTATTGCAACATGGAAAATGCGGAGTATTTAAAGATTGAAAATGAAACGGACGGCAATGGGAATGAATATAGGTACGCTTACAGATTCAAGAAAGAAAATGAGAGTGAATTCAACGAATGCCTTAGAGGAATCGCTCTCGAACGGCAAGATTTGACTGTCTTGTATAAGAAATCGGCTAAGTCAAGGAATGATATCGAAAAAGATATTGACAGAGTCATTCGTAAGATGCTGAAATACGCAGAAAACTAATTTACGGATCAAGTTTTTAGTAAAATCCCGGCAAAAACCGGGATTTTCTTGTTATGAGGAGCAAACGGGAGTTGACAATTTGTTTGAGGCATTTCATTTGTTATAATTGAAGTATGAACTTCCTGGTCTATTTCCTGTTTGCCCTGTCCGGGTTCGCGGGCCTGATTTACGAAGGCTCGTGGGCGCGATACCTTAAACTCTTCCTTGGGCATTCTAGCTACGGCCAGGTGCTCACGCTCTGCATTTACATGGGCGGCCTTGCCATAGGCAGCTTTGTGGCAGGCAAGATGGTGGTGCATACCAAACGCCCTTTGCTGGGGTACGGTATTGTGGAACTTGCCATCGGTATCGGTGGTGTAGCGTATCACCCGCTGTATAACTGGCTGACGGGCATTTTCTATGATTCCGAATACACGGCGTCATTGACCAGCCGCGGGGCTGAAATTGCCAAGGTGATTCTGGCGACGGGATCTACGTTGCCGATTGCGATTGCGGTGGGTATGACATTTCCGTTTATTGCGGCGGGTCTCATGCGCAAGAGCGGCGCCGAAGTTTCGCTCCCGATGCTTTACTTTACGAACAGCCTCGGTTCTGCCATCGGTATTTTGGCGACCAGCTACTTGTTGATTCCTGAAATTGGTAATCACGCCACCTTGTGCGTTGCGGCATCCATCAACTTCTTGCTTGCTGCGGTGTTCAGCTTTATCGGCGTGACGACTTCGCCTGTACCGCCTAAAGATGCTGCACCCGAAAAGCCCGATGAAGATTACGTTGCAGAACATAAGCTTGCCATGCCGCCGAAGGATACCTGGTTCTGGATTGCTGCAATTACGGGTCTTACTTCGTTTGTCTATGAAATTGTCTGGATTCGCTTGCTGTCGCTGTTGCTGGGGTCTTCGAGTCATAGCTTTGACCAGATGCTCTCTGCCTTTATCTTGGGCCTTGCGCTTGGCAGTGCCGTAAGTGGCAAGCTTTTGAAGAAGGATAGCCTTGTGGTGCTTTCGATGGCGCAAATCCTGATGGCTTTCTTTGCTCTTTGTACCCTGTATTTCCACCAGCCCTTCTGGGGCATGATGAACGAGGCCAACCAGATTTTCAATCCGACTTCTGACGGTTACGTTTGCTGGAGCCTGTTCAAGTATGCGCTTTCTCTGTTGTGGATGGTTCCCACGAGTTTCTTTGCTGGCATGACGCTCCCGCTGATTACCTTGATTCTGACTCGCGCCTTCAAAAGCGAAGCTCCGATTGGCAAGGTTTACGGCTGGAACACTTTGGGTTCCATTGTCGGTTCTGCTGGCGGTGGACTTCTGCTGTTGCCCCTGCTGCAGCTGAAGGGCGCCCTGGTGACCGCGGCTGTCCTTGACTTCGCTATTGGTTTCTTGCTGCTGGTGATTTACCGCAAGCGTTTCCGCTACAGCGTGATGTTCTATATCATGGTGTGCGTCATGATCATGCCTGCTATTTTTGTGAAGTTCGACCCGTCGCTCATTACTTCGGGTGTGTTCCGTAGCTACAAGAACATGCACCCCAACGAAAAGATTCAGGTAATTGACGGAAAGACTGCGACTATTAGTTTCCACGAATCGCCTGTACATTATTATGTGAAGACGAACGGCAAGGCCGATGCGAGCATGAGCAAGAATCGCGAGGCGCCGATTTCCAGTGACGAACTCACGCAGGCGGCCACAGCCTTTATGCCGATGGCCGTGAAGACGGAACCGTACGATGCGGCCATGGTGGGCTTCGGTAGCGGCATGGGTGCGCACTACTTGCTGGCGGACCCCTTGCTCAAGGACTTTGACTGCGTCGAAATCGAACAGGCCATGATGGATTTGGCAAAGGGTTTCTATCCGTGGAACTACCGTGGCTACGATGACCCGCGCATCCATATTTTCATTGACGATGCGACGACGTTCTTCCATACGAACCGCCGCAAGTACGATATGATTATCAGCGTGCCGAGTAACCCGTGGGTGAGCGGCGTGGCTGGCTTGTTCGCTCATGAGTTCTACGCCAAGATGCGCCGTTACATGAGGCCGGGTGCCCTTTGGGTGCAGTGGATTCAGACTTATGAATTCAACGACCTGATGTTCCTGAACATTCTAAAGGCGCTGGATACGGTGTTCCCCTACGTGAGCCTGTACAAGTCTACCGACGAACCCGATATCATCATGATTGCAAGCGACGAACCGGTGATGCAGAAAGGCATCGGACGTTTCTCCACGGATACGGCGCTGGTTGCGGAATTCAACCGTATCCATCGCGATCCGGAATTCTTCGGAGAAAGGAACTTCCTGTTCACGAACAAAATGCTGAAGTCGCTGCTCGAAGGCGTGAAGCCGAACAGCCTGTTTATCCCGATGGTGGACAATAAGGCCGAAGAAGCCCGATTCGTTCACTCCGAAGCGCACATTGTGCAGGTGTTCGACAGCTGCGAAATTTGCTGGCAGCAGTATCTGGATCCCGAAGACTATGCCCTGCGTCGCCCGGCACGCGTAAAGGCCATGCTCGAAGAACCGAAGGATGAATTCAAGAAGGCTGGGCTGCTGGCTTATGCCGATGGATTGGCCGCTGCCGAAGTGAAGGGGGATAGCATCGAAGCTGACATCGGCTACCAGAAGTTCCGCGAGAACTATGCGGAATGGATTCGTAACGTTCCGATGGAAGCGCGCGACAGTGACGAAGTCTACGTGAAGGTGGGCGAAGCGGTTCAAAAGGGCGTGTTCCCCAAGAGCTTTGCGGACGAGTTCAACATTATGGAAGCGGCTCGCCAAGGCGTGTACAAGCAGGCTGCCCTCAATATTGCGGACTTCTATGATCATTACGAGATGACGGACATGAGTGATGTATTCCTCAGGAACTGCATCGTGATTGCGCTCCTGGCGGGCGAGCCGGAACTGGCTGATGTCATCTACAGGAATGCGATCCAGAAGAACGAAAGCTTCTTCGCGGTAGAAAAGCGCCTTATCGAACGAGAAATCCAACAGGCTAGAAGAAAGCTCGCAAAGTAGCCCTTCTGCAGTCGCTGCAGCTATATTTTTATATTTGACGCATTGGTTAGGAGAAGTTACACATGAGACATCCATTTTCATGTCTAGCGTTAGCGCTTGCACCTTTTTTCTTTTTCGCCTGCAGCGAATCGTCGACTGATGCACCTTCGGGCCTGCCTTCAAGCGTCAGGAACCTTTCTGTCCTGCACACCCTCGACTGCAACGAAAGCTATGTAGACTCTATCGTCAAGGTCGAGGACGGACACCTGAAATTCGTCTGCGATGGCGAAAAATGGGTGAGCCTGCAAAAGGGAAAAAACTCGGAGAGCAGCTCCTCTTCTGAAGGCGAGGACAATTCGTCTGGACGCGATTATTCGTCATCTACAGAAGACTACTATTCGTCCGCGACGACGCAATCTTCTTCGTCTAGGACCGAAGAGTATTCATCCGGCGAAACGGAGTACTACTCTTCGGACGCGCCTCATTCATCAAGCAGCGTGTCTTCCAGCTCCATCTCGGCATACACCAGGTACCCTGACTCCACCGAAAAGCCGCCATTCGAAAGCCACCTGGTCACATGGGACGAAACATTCTACGGAAGCGAATTCGACGAGGCAACCGGCATCCTGACCGACCTGCGCGACAACAACCAGTACAGGACCATGACTGTCGGCAGCTGCACCTGGACTATCGACAACCTTCGCTTTTCAGATTCAACCATGGCACCTTCCCTTATAGGCCGCACCTACTGCGACTCCACCGGCAAAGAATGCAAGTACACCTGGGCTGCCGCCATGGACTCTGTAAATACCGGTTGCGGCTACGACAATGTCTGCGATGGCAATCGACACTGGAAAGGCATCTGCCCCCATGGCTGGCACATTCCCACCGAAAAAGATCTAGACAATTTGTTCCTTGCATTGCCGGCAGGTTTAGCATACGAAACCTTGTTGAACGAATATGATTTTTGGGAATCTCTGCCCGACACGAGCAGCTATGTAATCAGCGGCATTTGGTTTGCAGAGAGCTATAACGGTTCCAAACAAGCAAAACTGCTTAGCCATAGAAGGGCTAATAGTAGTGAACATGAATCCTGTTCTTACTGGCTCAGTGATTCCTATAAATCGGCCCGCATCAATGTTCGCTGCGTAAAGGACTAGCCCATGAAAAAGATCGCAATGACACTCATCGCAGGCGGACTCCTTTTGACAGCTTGCAGCGAATCCGAAAGCGAGAACTTCACGAGCGCAAACACTCCCATCGAACTTTCGACGATCGACGAACTCAAACAATTCACCTGTGATGAATCCCTGAACGGCATCGAGGTCTTTGTCGAAGAAAAGGGCGCATCGTTCGTCTGCGACCAAGAAGGGAACGGCACCTGGGGCTGGACACGCTCGAATTCATCGACCCGCGACTCTTCCACGTCGAAATACTCCTCGTCCAACGCCCGCCACGGCGGGTCTTCTTCCAGCGGCGACGACGAAACGGACCCGTCAAGTAGTTCAGATGTCTCTAGCTCTTCGTCTATGCCAGCGTCTTCCAGCAATCCGTTTGTTGATCCAGAAACTATCCGCTACGGCCTCATGACCGACAGCCGCGACGGGCAAATCTACAAGACGGTTACCATAGGCACGCAGACCTGGATGGCCCAGAACCTGAACTATACGCCCACCGTCGTCTACAATCAAACCGACGAAATCCAGCGGAACAACTGGTGTGCCGGCAAAGGAGTGCAAAACCGCAAGCACGGCGATTGCGCCACGTTTGGAAAACTCTACACCTACGGTGTCGCGCTGGATTCCGCAGGGCAAGTTGCCATTGACGGGGAATTTTGCAACGAATACGATTGGCATCCCAAGATTACTTGCCTAAGGCAGGGAATTTGCCCTGATGGCTGGCATATCCCCGACTTGACGGAATGGAAAACGCTCGCACTGGCAGCTAGCATCGACGGCGAAGAAGAGTTTATCCCCGACAATACCGTTCAGGGATACAAAAATTCTCCACGGAACCTGCTTGGCGACTCTGCCATGTGGGTCGGCGTCTTGTATCAACATAAAAACATCACCCAAAAATCATTTGGATTCAACGCTTTGCCCTCGGGCATCAACAGAAGCGGAGTCCACGACAGTACCATTGCCGCATTTTGGTCCAGGACCAATCCGTGGAGTGATTTCTACATCATGAGAATGAACCAGGAATATGTGGGGACTTCCCGCGTCAAATTTTATGGTAGAAACTCCTATGCGGCTGCAGTTCGCTGCATCAAGGATACCATCGAAACTGATCCTGCAAACTTGTCCGAGACCGTCATCGAGCCGCCTGATTTTAACATCGACCTAGGCCCCACCATCATAGAACCCGGGGAACCCCAGGCCGCCATCACTTACCTCAACCCGGATATCGAATATGGCGAAATGACCGACAGCCGAGACGGCCAGGTCTACAAGACGTTCACCTTCAACAACCAGACATGGATGGCGCAGAACTTGAACTACGTCTACAATCCTGGAGTTCAAAGCTGGTGCGGCGGCGGATATGAATACAAGGAAGGCGACTGCGACGCCTACGGTAGGCTATACACCTGGGCCGCCGCAAAAGGCCACTCCGATTCGGAATGCGGGTACGACCATTTCTGCAGGGATACGACATACCAGGGAATCTGCCCCGACGGCTGGTATCTCCCGTCGTTAAGCCAATACGACACCTTGAACCACTACCTGTCCGACACCCGAATCCTTCCATCCGGAACCCTTCTCAAGGCAAACTCCGACTTGTGGAACGAAAACGGCAAGGGGCTAGACGCCATCGGTTTCTCGGCACTCCCGGCAGGATTCTATAGCAGCACCTTTATCAGGACTACCGAAGAGGCGTCCTTCTGGACACGCGACCAAAATGGCGAGTTTGCCGCAAAGAGTGTCTCGCTGAGGGCACAGTTCGACAGGATCGACACGAACCATTACGAACATAAGCAAGAAGCCCGCTCTGTCCGTTGTATCAAATACTAAATAAGTGGCTGTAGGATTTAGCCAGTCCGGTCTTCTTGTGAGCAACAAACGCCTGGTATTAACCAGGCGTGGTTGCGAGAGGACTGGCTCCAGAGTAAGGATTCTATATAATTTAGCCAGTCCGGTCTTATTAGAACATGAAGTTGATACCGAGAGTGGTATAGAACGTGTTCAGAGAAGAATCGTAGAAGATTTCTTCGGCCACCAGGGTCTTGTTCAGGAGGCTGGTGAAGCACTGTACCACACGAACGTCTACGCTGACCCAGCGGGTGAGCATGTAACCGATGTCGAGGGCGCCGCCCACTTCCATACCGGAGGTTGCGACTGTATTTTCACGCGTGCCGCCACTGGTCTTGAATTCGGAAGATCCCTGCAGCTTGAGGCCCATGTTGATACCTAGGCCTACGTAGAAGTCGTAGTCTTCGAAAGTGTAGCGGAAGATAATCGGGATTTCGAACATCATGATATCGATGCTGGCTTCGTTGGTGTAGGCATCCATATCCTGTTCGTAGGAGTAATGTCTGTAGTTGAAGGTGAGTTCCGGAACGAGGCTCAGGTTCTTGACCATGAAGTTCATTTTGAGCAAGAGACCGCCGCCGCCCTGGAAACCGACCTTCCAACCGTCGGAGTTTTCGCCGAAGAAGGTGTTGATACCGCCCTGGGCACGAATACCCAGTAACACGGCGCGCTGGAATCCTTCGTTACGCATACGGTTGATTTCGGACTTCTTGGTAGTCTCGGCTTTGTAGCGGGCGTAGGCACTTGCGTATTCTTCGTCGTTTGCGAATTCACTGTCGGTAGAACCGTCGTAAGACGCATCATCGCCAGAAGAACCTGCTGCAGAGGGGGCAGTTGCCCAACCTTCGTCATCATCACTTTGAGCCATGGCGGGCATCGAAAATGCCAGAGCCATGGCGACCGCTACACTCAATCTCTTCAAATCCATAGTCTAATTATAATAAATGAGCACGTAAATCCCGCCTATAAAATAATTTCAGCGTGTAAAAATAGTGCAGAAAATTTTTTTTACTTAGCGGGAGGTGTAACGGAAGTTCCCGAAAATTTTAGAGCAGGAACGTGGCGCCCAAAGTCACGTGCAAAGTGTAAAGTTTTGAATGCATTAGGGCGGATTCTGCGATCAAATCCTGGTCCAGCAGGTTGGTGAAGTTCTGCACGGCGCGGAGATCCAGGACGAACCAGCGGTTAACGACGTAGCCGATGTCAAAGAGGCCGCCCACTTCGACCCCTACGGTGGGGACGGTGTTGGAGCGTTTGTCCTTGGAAGAAGTCCCTTCGAAGTCGATCGTTTGCTTGAATTCGGAGTCTCCGCTCATCTTGAGTCCGAGGTTTACGCCCATGCCGATGAAGAATCCGTCTTCGTCGAATATGAACTGGCCCATGAACGGGATTTCGAACAACATTTCGTTGATACTGGCTTCATTCTTGCCGTAGTCGGACTTGCCCTCGTAGCTGTAAAGGCGGTAGGTGAAATCCAGTTCGGTTGCAACGGCGAAAGTCCTGCCTAGAGGGAGTCTTGCCATTAGGCCGCCGCCAAATTCGGGGCCCAGGTTCCAGTCGCTAGCGCCTTTGCCGAAGCTCTTGTTCACGCCGGCGGCAGCGCGTATACCGAATTGCACGCCTTTCGAGAATCCTTCTTTGCGGGCGCGGTATTCGGCGGCATTCTCGTTGATGTAGTGGGGTGCTTCGTCGTCTTCTTCGTCGATATTGGTGGAAGCCACTTCGGTCGTGTCCGGGGCCTCGGTGCTGTCCGCGGCGGCCTGCTCCGTAGAATCGGGCCAGGCTTCTTCTGTGGAGACGCCGTTGTCGCTGTATGAATAGCTGGAGTTATCTTCGCCCTGTGCGGCTTGGTCGGCGGACACGAAACCGCAGCCGTCGCCTACGCAGTTTGGATCGGGTACTTCGCCGGAACCTTCAAAGTCTCCTTGCGCAAATGCGGTCGAGATGGTGAAGGCGCCTGCGAGAAAAACGATTGCTAGACGATTTGATAGCGAAAAAGTTTTCATATTTATAATTATAATAAAATTTTAAGAGAGCTCGCAATATTCTACATTTGAACTATGCCGATTCTTTCTGCCCAAAATCTCCTTTTGCGCATCGGGGCGAATGCCCCCCTGCTTGACAACGTCAGCTTTGATATCGAGGCGGGGGACCGTATTTGCCTGGTGGGCCGAAACGGTTGTGGAAAGAGTACCCTTTTGAGGGTGTTGACAGGTGAAATGGAAGTCCAGTCGGGCGATATCGTCAAGAAATCTGGCCTCAAGATTTCCCGCATGATTCAGGAGATTCCGGCCCATATCGAGGGTACGGTACGCGACGTGGTCATGGCGGGGGTAATGCAAGACGGTACCCACGATACCCACGCCGAGGCGATTTTGGGAAAGACGGGGATTGACCCTGAGGCTCTTTATGACAGCTTGAGCGGTGGTCAGAAACGTCGTACGCTGTTTGCGCAGGCTTTGGCCCAAGACCCAGACTTGTTGCTGCTTGACGAACCTACCAACCATTTGGACATTCCGGCGATTCAGTGGCTCGAAGGGATTGTGACTCGCCTGAATTGCGCACTCCTGTTCGTGAGCCATGACCGCACTTTTGTGCGTCGGGTGGCTACCCGTATTTTTGATTTGGACCGCGGCCGCGTGCGTAGCTGGGATTTCCCCTACGACAAGTTCGTGCAGTTCCGCGACCAGGCCTTGGCCGAAGAAGACAAGGCGAATGCCCTTTTTGATAAGCGCCTTGCCGAAGAAGAAGTCTGGATTCGTAAGGGAATTCAGGCGCGGCGGACCCGGAACGAGGGCCGCGTGCGGGCGCTGATTAAAATGCGCGAAGAACGTGCAGCGCGCCGCACCCGAACGGGCAATGTGAATATGCAGATTACCGAGGCGGACCGTTCGGGGCGCCTGGTGGCGCGCCTTACCGACGTGAGCTATTCTTATGACGGCGCGCCGTTAATCAGCGGACTTTCTACTGAAGTTTCTCGCGGCGACCGCATCGGAATCGTGGGGCCTAATGGCTCCGGAAAGACGACGCTCTTGCGCCTGATTTTGGGCGAACTCACTCCCGATACTGGCGACATTCGCCTAGGTACCAACTTGCAGGTAGCCTACTTCGACCAGATGCGTACCAGGCTCCGCGAAGACAAGTCGCTCGTTGAAAACATTGCCGATGGTCAGCAGTACGTGATGCTGAATGGCGTCAAACGCCATGTGTTAAGTTATCTGCAAGACTTCCTGTTTTCGGCTGACCGCGCCCGTGGCCCGATCAGCGCCTTGAGTGGCGGCGAACGCAACCGCTTGCTGCTCGCGTGCCTATTCAGTCACCCGAGCAATGTGTTGGTGCTGGATGAACCGACCAACGACCTGGATATGGAAACGCTCGATTTGCTTGCGGAACTCTTGGCGGACTACAAGGGTACGGTGCTTACCGTAAGCCACGACCGCGCCTTTTTGGATTCCGTGGCTACCAGCATCTTGGCCATTGAAGACGGTGGTAACGTCTTTGAATCGGTAGGCGGTTACAGCGACTACGAAGCCAAGAAAAAGGTTCGCGATAAAGAAGCTGCCAACGCCGCCCGCATCGCGGCTGAAAAAGAGACTTCGGCTTCTGCACCTGCAAGTGCCGCGACCCCTGCCAAAAAGAAAAAGCGCAGCTACAACGAAGAGCGGGAATACGCTGCCCTGCCCGAAAAAATCGAAAAGCTTGAAGCCGAAATTGCCGAGCGCCAGACGGAACTTTCCAAGCCTGAGGTGTTTACCAACGCTGCCCGCATCGTGGAACTCCAGAAGGAAATTTCGGACCGTGAGTCCGAACTCGAGAAAGCCTACGAACGTTACGAGGAACTCGATTCCTTAGGTTGATGCCCGGAATGGTTACTTTCGGGGCGTAATATCGTCGGTTTTGCAATATTCCAAGTTGCATTATTGATTCTCTTATATTAGATTTAGAATGATGGATTAATTTGGGAAATCATAAGAGGTCAATTATGGTGAAAAAGATGATTTCGTGGATGGGCGCATTGTGCGCTTTGGCAGGTACAGCTTACGCCGCTTCTGCAACGGTGTGGATCGAGGGAGAAGGTGCTGGAACAAAGGCGCCTGCTCTTTGGTATTCGTATGAATACGGAACAGGTGCTTCTGCTGACACCTCTGCTTGGTCAGAAACGAGCAAACTGACAAAATTTGTTGCTACAGATAGCAAGACTAGCAACGGTGCGGGATTTGGCTTTGCCTGGGAAGTTGATACCAAGTATAAGCCTGTGGCCATTTCACTCGGTGCGTACAAGGGTGTCTGCTTGACCTATAGCGCTACAGCTCCTTTCCGTATCGATTTTAAGCAGTCTAATATTACGGACGATAACTTCTATGGTGCAGAACTCTCTGCTGGAAACAAGAAGACGTTCATTGCGTTTAATGACCTTAAGCAGGGTTGGACCTCCAAGTCGGCTGTTGCATGGGCTATTGGCAAGCAAGAGGGCGTGCAGTTCAGTTACAAGAACACCCATGTGACTAAGACGACAAATTCCAATACGGTTGAAATCCTCAATTTCACCTTGGCCGACGAATGCGAAACGTTCGCTCCGACGGTGCAGCCGCCTTATACTTCAGGGGACGAGACTACGTTGAACGAAGGCGATACCTTGAAGCTCAACCTTGCCGAGGTGTTTACCGATCCTGATGGTGATATAGCCTCTTACACCGTCAAGATTGTGGGTGATGAAGTGGGCCTCGTGAAACTGGCTGATTCGCTTTACAATACGACCGGTGTGGTGAAGCTGATTACCAAAGAAAATCCGAAGGGTGATGCAGTAGTGACGATTACCGCCACTGATGCAACGAAAAAATCTGCAAGCTATGCTCTTTCGATTGCGACTGTAGATGGCGAAAACGCTCCAGTTGCAGTTGATGACGCATACACGACAGAAGAAGAAAAGCCCCTGAAGGTTGTTCTCCTGAAAAATGGCGTAGTTGCTAATGACTATGACCCTGATGGTGATTCCTATACTCCTGTGATTGCTTCTGAACCTGCTCATGGAATGTTGGTGTTCGATGATGAAGGTGGACTCTTTACTTATACTCCCGAAGCCAACTTCTTTGGAAAGGATGTCTTTACTTATCACCTGGTTGAAGATCCGCGCGCGGGTGATGATACCTACGAAGTCCTGACTGGCAATGTGGCAACGGTGACTATTACGGTGACCAATGTGGATGATCCGATTATGGTTACTGTCGTTGATTCGGCTTTCACTGTAGGCGAAGATGAATACAAACTGGGCGATACCTTGGTACTTGACGAAGACTTTGATCCGATTATGGTCAAGATTCCGCAGGCAAGCGTGGTGTTCTCTGACCCCGATGTTGCCGCTACGAATCTTAAGGTTGAGGCCAAGGCTAGCGGTATTCTGACGGTGGATTGCGATGAACTGAAGAGTAACTATGCCTTGCAGCTTTTGCCCATTGCCGATGCAAACGGCGTTGCCAAGGTTTCTCTGTTTGCTGCCGACGGCAAGGATACGGCCAGCGTCTGGTTCTTTGTGAAGGTGAATCCCGTGGCCGATCTCCCGGTTGCCGTGGATGACGAATACGAAGTCAAGGAAGATATCGAATTTTCTGTCAAGGCTGCCAAGGGTGTCCTTGCAAATGACTACAATCCTGATGACAGGAAGGTTGCCTTGACCCCGGTCGTGGTCACTGAACCTGAACATGGTGTACTTGCCCTTGCCAAGGATGGTGGCTTTACCTATATGCCGGAACAGGATTATGTGGGTGATGATTCCTTTACATACTACGTTGTAAACGCTGCCGAAGAAAAGTCGGAAGTGGCTACAGTAACCTTGACGGTTATCGATATGCCGGAACCTCCGGTTTTGGTGGTTGATGCGGCAACCCTCGATACGACAATTCGTGAAGATAGCGGTACCTTGACTTATACCGAAAAGTTGTACAGCACCTGGGCCACGGCCTCGGATGGCAAGTCCAAGTTGTATTACACCTTTACTAGTGATGATGGCAAGACCAGACTCCAGAACAATAAGGGTGCTTGGTGGGTGCTGGCTGAAAGGAATGCTTTTGGCGATGCCTACGTGACCGTAAGTGTGACGGACAGTGTTTCAGTTCCGTTGACCTTTAAGATTCATATCTATATCACGCCGGTCAACGATGTTCCCACGGTGGCAAAGCGCGATACCCTTCGTGTCAAGAACTCTGGCTGGAAGGAATCTGTTGATCTGGATTCCCTGTTCTTCGATCCTGATGGCGACTCGCTGACATACAGGATTGCGTCTCCGGTCGTCTTTACCACGGAAGTTGTCGAAGGAAAGTTGGTGATTTCTCCTAAGACGGATTCGTCGGTAGTCAATAACGGAACATACAGGATTAAGGTTCATGCATACGATGCAACGGATTCTACGACGTCTACAATCGTTGTCTTGGTGGGTGAGGCTGCTCAATCCATCAGCCCTGTGATTACCGCTGCTCCGAAGGCCAGCTGGCAGAATGCTGTTCAGGCTAGCCGTGGTTCTGTGGCGCTGTTCGATATGCAGGGCCGTGTAATGTGGAAGTCCATGCTGCCGGTGTCTGAGGCTCAGGTACGCGCCGCTGCCGCTCAGGTACAGGGCAGAAAGATCCTGCAAGTGAACAAGCAGACTTGGACGATTAAATAGACGAGAGATATTTCGTAACGATATTTAAAAGAAAGGGCTCCGCGATGCGGAGCCTTCTCTCGTCTGTAGCCGCAGAGCGGCGTTCTTTCGTCTCTCGTCTATTTCACCAGGGCTTCGGTATCGAGAGCGATGAGGAGTTCTTCGTTGGTGGCGACGACCATGGCGGTCGGGGTGCCGTCCTTCGAAATAATGTGACCGGAGTTCTTGCCGTTGTCTTCGTTGCGTGCGTCGTCAATCTGGTAGCCAAGCAGGGCGAGGTTTTCCATGACGGCCTTGCGGACTACGCGGCTGTTTTCGCCAATGCCACCGGTGAACACGAGGGCGTCAATGCGGGGGAGAGCCATAGCGATGCCGCCGATTTCGCGGGTCAACTTGTAGCAGAAGGTTTCAAGAGCAATTTGTGCGCCCACATGGCCTTCGCTTGCGGCCTGCGTCAAGGTGCGCATGTCGTTGCTCAAGCCAGAGAGGCCGAGCAAGCCGGATTCCTTGTTCACGAGCTTGTCGAGGCGGTCGATATCGTAACCGTATTTTTTGCTGATGAAGAAGAGAATGGCCGGGTCGAGGGAGCCAGAGCGGGTGCCCATGATAAGGCCGTCGAGCGGGGTGAAACCCATGGTGGTGTCGGCGCACTTGCCGTTCAAAATGGCGGAGCAGCTGGAACCGTTACCGAGGTGAGCGGTAATGAAGCAGCAGTCTTCCGGCTTCTTGCCCAAGATCTTGGCGGCTTCGGCTGTCACAAAGCGGTGGCTGGTGCCGTGGAAACCGTAACGGCGGATTGCATCCTTTTCATAGAAGGAATACGGAATGCCGTAGAGGAATGCCTTGCGGGGCATCGTCTGGTGGAAAGCGGTGTCGAACACGGCGACCTGCGGGAGCGTCGGGAAGAACTTGGTGGCGCATTCCATACCGGTTGCGTGAGCCGGTTCGTGGAGCGGGGCAAACAGGGTGATGCTACGGATGTAGTCGATCACTTCCTGAGAGACGCGTTCGCTCTTGATGTACTTACCGCCATGCACCACGCGGTGGCCGATAGCTTCGATGGTGTCGATGAGCTTCTGTTCGGCGAGGAACTTCTGGACTTCGGCGACGGCTTCGGCATGAGTGGGGCAATCGAAATTGAAATCGATGTTGCCGGCCGGGCCCTTGGCCTTTACGTGGCCATTCACGCCGATGTTTTCGACGAGGCCGCTAGAGATGGATTCTTTGGTCTGGGTGTCGATAACGGCGAACTTGACCGAGGAGCTGCCGCAATTAAGAACGAGTACGCGCATTGTAGTTTCCTTTTTAGTTTTAACGGCTAATAAAATAGGAATTTTATTAACTACATTTACGCCGATGTTCAAGAAAATTGCAGAGTTTGACAACCGGGTTTCGGTCTATTGGACGAACCGGCATTTTTCCGCGAAGACGACGAAGTTCCTCAAATTTTACGTGCGCCTGGGCGACGGCTACATTTGGGGTGCGTTTGCGATGGTGCTCTTTTTGCATTTGGGTTGGTCGGCATTTTGGCCGATTTTGGCTCAGGCTTTGGTGGCGGTGGTGGTATCGCTTGCCTTGTACGAGGGTGTAAAGCTTTCTACCAAGCGCCCGAGGCCATTTGCGGCAAATCCGCAAATCAAGGCGGAAGTCCCGCCTCTCGACAAGTACAGTTTTCCGTCTGGCCATACCATGAACAACTTGGCGGTGGCCTCGGCGGTGTTTTATGCGGTGCCGCAGTATGGTTGGATTATGATGCTCCTGCCGCTTACGTGGGGACTTTTGCGCGTGTACTTTGGCGTGCACTGGCTGACTGATATTATTTGCGGATTCCTGCTGGGTGTCTTGAGCTTTGCGATTGCACATGTGATCTGGATTCCGGTTTCTGCTGCGATAGGTGCTTGATTTGCGAAAGTCATGCCGGACTCGATCCGGCATCAGCTTTTTTAGGTAGAAATTTTATATGAATTTTATTTCCGCTTCCGCATTTTTCTCTTCTCTTTCGTCTGATGAGCGCGTGTTCCTGTTGGTGCGTCACGGGGAACGCAGGCATATAACTCCTGAGGATCCTGATTTTGGTGCGCATGTGGGCCTTACGGAGCGTGGGCGCGAGCAGGCTTTGTCGCTGGGTAAGTGCATTCCTGTTGCGGGCGATATGAGTTTCTTTTCGAGCCCGGTAGGTCGCTGTGTCGAAACGGCATTGAATATTGGCGCCGGTCGCGGTGTTGAAAATCCGCATATCGAAAAACTGGATTGCCTGGCGGAATACTTTGTTCAAGATTACGACGAATACACCAAAGTGCTGCGTGCCGGATTTTACGAAGGCATTTGCGAATGGCTAAAAAAAGAGGCTGCAGGTAAGCCACGCGGCGATAAAGAAGCGTTTGCGCCGCTGCCTGCACGTTCCGAAGAAATGCTTGCGATGATGCTTGAAAAAGGTGACGCCCGCTTCAACATTTTTGCGACGCATGATGCCTGGATTGTGCCTTGCCTTACGCACTTTTGCAAGATGACCTTCACGCCGCAACGTTGGATGAATTATCTGACGGGAATGGCCGTGGTTACTGATGCGCAGAAGAATGTGAAGCGGATTGAGCCCGTGACAGGCCTAGATACTGGCTGGTTATCGTTTTAAACTATAACAAACCAAAGAAAAATAGTATAACCAAATAGCTTGTTTTTGGTTGACAGCGTTATTGTTTTTGTCTATATTATCCCTACGTAAATAGTAGGAAAATATAAATGACTCAAAAACTGATGGACATGTGTTGTTGTTGTTGGGGTCGATGTCGAACGGGCGACTAGTTTTTAGGCTTTTATCTAAAACAGATTCCCGCTCGGTTTTGTCTCCGGAGCGGGATTTTTTATTCGAATTTAAACATTAAAAGGCGCAAGGCGCTAAAGGACTTCAAAAAATGTCAAATTCAAAATACATTGAAACGAAACTCATTCACGGCGGCATCGATGGCGATAGCGTTACAGGTGCTGTCAATGTGCCTATTTATCAGACTTCTACCTACAAGCAGGCTGGTCTCGGTGAAAATACCGGCTGGGAATATTCCCGCACGGGTAACCCCACTCGCGCAGCGCTCGAAGCGTTGATTGCAGACCTCGAAGGCGGTGTGGCAGGCTTTGCTTTTGGTAGCGGCATGGCGGCTACCTCTACGGTGCTTTCGCTGTTTAAGCAGGGTGACCGCATTATTATCTCGAGCAATGTTTATGGCGGAACCTTCCGTGTTCTGGACAAAGTATTTAAGAATCTTGGCGTTACCTATTCTATCGAAGATACCACCGACTTGGCAACGCTCGATACCAAAGTGACGCCCGATGTGAAGGCCTTCTTTATCGAAAGCCCGGCGAACCCGCTCCTGACCGTGACGGACTTGGCTGGCGTCGCTGCCGTCGCCAAGAAGCACGGAATTTTGACCATTGTCGATAACACCTTCATGACGCCTTATTTGCAGCGTCCGCTGGAACTTGGCGCCGACATCGTGGTGCATTCTGCAACCAAGTATTTGGGCGGCCATAGCGATGTGGTGGCAGGCCTTGCAGTGACCAACAATAAGGAAATTGCCGACCGCCTCGCATTCAACCAGAATGCCGTGGGCGCAGTGCTTGGCCCCTTCGATTCATTTCTCTTGATTCGCGGTATCAAGACTCTTGGCGTGCGCCTCGATCGCCATACCGAAAATGCAGAACGCATTGCCCGCTACCTGGAACAGCACGAAGCCGTGAAACATGTTTATTATCCGGGACTCCCGACTGCTCAGGGTTATGAAATCAACAAGAAGCAGGCCAAGAACGGTGGCGCCATGATTTCGTTTGAACTTTACGAGAATTATGACATCAAGAAATTCTTCAAGGCTTTGCAGCTGATTTCGCTGGCCGAAAGTTTGGGCGGTGTTGAAAGCCTCGTATGCCATCCGGCTACCATGACCCACGCCTCTATTCCGAAGGAAATTCGTGAGAAGGTGGGCATTACCGACGGACTCATTCGTTTGTCTGTAGGTATCGAAAAAGTCGATGACATTATCTTGGATTTGAACGCCGGCATTAGCGCCGCAAAGGAAGCATAATATGCATTACTACGAATCGATGCAATCTTTAATCGGGAAAACTCCGCTCGTAAAGCTTACGCACGTGGGACTCCCCGAAGGTGTAAACCTGTTTGCCAAACTCGAGCTCTGGAACCCTTCGGGTAGCGTGAAGGACCGCACCGGCCTTTACATGGTGAACGACGCGATTGAAAAGGGTCTCCTGAAACCGGGTGGAACCATTGTCGAAGCCACCGCAGGCAACACCGGCCTTGGCATCGCCTTCGCAGCCCTCAACCGCGGCATCCGCGTGATATTCGTGGTGCCCACCAAGTTCTCGCAAGAAAAGCAGACGCTCATGCGCGCCCTCGGAGCAGAACTCATCAACACCCCGCGCGAAGACGGCATGCTCGGCGCCGAAAAGAAAGCCGAAGAACTCTTGACTCAAATTCCCGGCTCTGTTTCGCTCAGGCAGTTCCGCAACATGTCCAACCCGCTGGCCCATTACGAAACCACCGGCCCCGAAATCTACGAAGATTTGGACGGACAAATCGACTACGTGGTCGCAGGTGCAGGCAGTGGCGGCACCTTCAGCGGCATCCTTAAGGCACTCAAGGAAAAGAACCCGAACATCAAGGGCGTGCTCGCAGACCCCGTAGGTTCTACTATGGGCGGCGGCGAACATGGCGACTATAACATCGAAGGAATTGGTAACGATTTCATTGCCGACACCATGGATATGTCGCTTGTGGATCAGGTCATCAAGATTAACGATGACGACGCTTTTGGCGGCGCTCGCGAACTCGCTAAGAAAGAAGGACTCATTGCAGGCTCCTCTTCGGGCGCGGCATTCACTGCAGCCAAGAAACTCATCGCCTCGGGCGCTCGCGGAAACATCGTGTTCGTAGCCCCCGACCGCGGCGATCGTTACTTTAGCAAGGGATTGTACGAGTAAAAGTCACTAGTTGATATTACCTCTGTCTTCAAAACTCCACCAGATTGGTGGAGTTTTTTTGATGCGGATGTAATAGTTTTCTTTTATAACAACCAATAGTTAAATAGTATGTGATTATGCCTTGACTATGGTATATTCTTATTCTATCTTAAAGCCTACAAAAATGGTAGGGAATAAAACCTAGCATAACAAAACAAACGGTGCGAAGCACCACAAGGAGAGTATAAACAATGGCAAGAGTACATTTAAAACAACCGAATGAATTGACTGGCGAAGCAAAGGCTGCTTACGAAAAGTTGGATGCTGCTGGCAAGGTGACCAACATGAAGTTGGTAATGCTCCAGGATTACGGTATCTACAAGGCTTTCATGGGCTGGTACGATGCTTGGGAAAGCCTCGAAAAGACGGTAGGTCTGCGTGCTGCAACGATTTTTGCACACTCGGTTTCTACGACGAACGGCTGCCTTCTCTGCTCGTTGTTCTTCATTAGCGACCTGAAGGCTCTGGGCCTCGATCCGAACAACTTCGAAACTTCCGAAAACGAAAAGCTTTTGCAGCAGCTGGGCCAGCAGATCGTGAAGGATCCGACTAAGGTTCCGGACGAACTTTTCGAAGGTCTCCGCAAGTTCTATACCGACGAACAGATCATCATTATCGTGGGCTTTGGCGCCCAGATGCAGGCTACGAACAACTTCAATTCTGTCTTGGGTGTCGACGTTGACAAGCGTCTGTTGCCCTTGAAGGAATTGTTCAAGCCGGCAACTTGGAGAGAAAATATCAAGTAATTTGTACTCTCCGTACAACCCGGCGCTCCTGGAAATATTCGAAGTCCATTTTCAGGGGCGCCTTTTTTTGAAAGAGGTATTTGCGATGAAGAACAACTACAAAGTTTATTTGACCGCCCTGCTCGCATTTGGCTTTGCCCTGTTGGCCGGAGCATGCGGTAATGAAAAAGCGGAAAAACAGGAAGCCCCGCAGGCAGAAAAATCCCAGTTCAAGTTTGGTGTTTTGGAACTCCCTGTTTTGGATGGTGCTTTGTGTGGTGCGCCTTTCTACGTGGCTAAGGAAAAGGGATTTTTTGCTGAAGAAGGTATTGATGCCAGGTTGATTGCCGCTGATGGTGAAACTCGTAAGCTTGGACTCAGCAAGGGCACTTACGCGGTCACGAATTCTGACTTCCAGTTTTTCCAGGCGATTGAAAATGGCGTAGACATTAAGATTGTCGATGGTATTCACATCGGTTGCATCAAGGTGCTTGTAAAGAAGGGTTCGCCTTACAAGACGGCGGCTGATTTGAAGGGCAAGAAGATTGCTGTCGATGAAATCGGTGGCACGCCGCATCAGGCTGCAAGCTTGTGGCTTTCGCTGGGCGGTGTCTCGACGAAGCCCGAAGATAATCAGGTGCAGTTCTTGCCTTATGCCGACGGTAACTTGGCGCTCGAAGCTTTGGAACAGGGCCAGATTGATGCCGCTGCCATTTGGGATCCGCTCGCTTCTGCTTACGAAAAGTCGGGCAAGGCTGACGTGATTATGGATGTGGCGAAGGACCCGGTGTTTGACGGTCGCTACTGCTGCTTCATTTACGTGTCTGCCAAGCTTCTGAAGGAAGAACCGGCAAAGATTGCAGCGCTCCTGCGTGCGATTCACAAGGCTGAAGCCTGGATTGCTGAACATCCCGAAGAAACGGTGGACATTATTGCCGAAGGCAAGTATTCCGAAATTGAAGACAAGCCGCTGGCTGTTGAACTGATTAAGAGTTATGTGTACACTTCGCTGGAACAGCGCAAGACTCTTGGTCGCGATGTGAAGGGCGACTTGCGTTACTTTAGCGAACAGCTCAAGAAGATTGGCTACCTCACGCTGGATCCCGACAAGTTTGTCGCGAACCTGTACGAAGAAGTCGACTTGAGCAAGTAATCAAAATTCCTTGTTGATTGGCGCCCGTAAGGGCGCATTTTTAAAAATTTTACGGAGAGTTGAATGAACATTGTTTTGACGATTTCAGGTTTCCTGATCGCCTTCTTGGTAAACTTGCTTTTTCCGCAGGTGGCCGAAAATATGCGAATCAAGGAATACGTTTTTGGCGGGTTTACGGTTGACGACAATTTAGCGTACCGCCTGGTTTTGCTCGCCATTATTGCCTACTACGCCGTTTATACGGTGGTGCTGTTTGTCCGCAGGGCGAGTGCCGATAAGGTGGCGAAGTTTTTTGCGGGCGCAAAGTTCCGTTTTGCGGTGGGGCTTGCGCTTGCTGCGTGGGATATTCTCGGAACCAAGTTGCTGTTTTTGCCGCAGCCGTTCTTTCCGGGACCTGCGATTATTATGGACGCCTTTATTGGCGATACCAAATTCATTTGGCAGAATACGCTTTATTCGCTGCGCCTTTTTGTGGCCGGATTCTCGGTGGGTGTGGTGACTGGCGTGGTGACGGGTGTGCTGATCGGTTGGTATCCGAAGGCCCGCTACTGGATTTTGCCGGTGCTCAATATTTGCGGCGTGATTCCGGCGGTGGCGTGGATGCCTTTTGCGCTGACGCTGTTCCCGACTTCGTTTGCGGCGGCGACTTTCTTGATTGCGATTTGCTCCTGGTTCCCGGTGGCGACTATGACGGCCGACGGGGTGCAGGGTACGCCGAAGTCGTTGTTTGAACTTTCGCGCACGTTTGGCGCGGGACAACTGTACCAGATTTTCCATATCGCGATTCCGCATGCGATGCCGCAGATTTTCACGGGCATTATGACGGCGGCAGCGTTTGGCTTTACGACGCTCGTGATGGCCGAAATGATGGGGCAGCCGGGAGGTCTTGGCTACTACATTAATACTTCGAAGGTGTGGAGCGCGTATTACAAAGTGTTTGCGGCGATTGTCGTGATGGCCGTGTTGTTCTCTGCGATTCTGAAGGTTGTTGGCGTGGTGCAGCGTTATGTGCTTCGCTGGCAGAAAGGCGTTGTGCGATAGGAGGCTGTGATGTCGGATATTTTAGATAAAGAAAAGATCTTGAAGATTCGCGAAGTAAACCGCTCCTTTATCGATGAACGCACGGGCGAGCCGCGACAGATTTTGAAGGATGTCAATCTTTCTGTTTTTCAGGGCGAATTCGTTTCGATTTTGGGCGCATCGGGTTGCGGAAAGACGACGCTTTTGCGCCTGATTGCGGGACTTGATCCGGTTCAAGAAGGCAAGATTATTCTTGATGGTGAGCCGGTGCATGGGCCAGATTCCAAGCGCGGTTACGTGTTCCAGCAGGGTTGCCTTTTTCCGTGGCTCACGGTAGAAGACAACATTGCGATGGGCCTCAAGATTCGCGGCGTTTATAAGCAGAATAAGGACAAGGTTCACGAATTTATCGAGAAAATTGGACTTGGCGGATTCGAGAAGAATTTTCCGCACCAGATTAGTGGCGGTATGGCGCAGCGCGTGGCAATTGCGCGTGCGTTGATTAACGATCCCGAAATCCTGTTGCTTGATGAACCCATGGGTGCTCTGGATTCGTTTACCCGTGCCGAAATTCAGGATTTGCTTTTGGAGCTCCGCAAAGAACGCAATACCACGATGATTCTGGTGACGCACGATATTGACGAGGCGCTTTACCTGTCTGACCGAATCGTGATTATGACGCCGCGTCCGGGGCGCATTAGCGAAGTGCTTGAAATTCATGACAGCTTCCCGCGTGAAAGAGGTTCGGCGCAGTTCCTGGAAAAACGCCGTAAGATTCTGGAACGCTTTGATCTTGCCCGCTCCAATACGGCGCCGGAATACATCATTTAAACTATACGGGTTTGTTATCAGAAAAAATGATAACGAGCCCTAAAAACAAAGTATTGGACAGCGACTAAAATCGCACCTATATTTGTTCACAAAATTAAGGAGAGTTTTAAATGTCAAATAACATTGATTATGTAGAAAAAGAAAACGCTGCCTCTTACGAAAAGGCCCGTAAATACAACCTGTTCTCTTTCGCTAACGCCCCGCATAAGGACTATAAGCCGTTTTACATTGATCACGCCGATGGCGTTTATGTGTACGATGGCAAGGGCCGCGAATATATCGATATCGCTTCGGAACTGGTGAATGTGAACATCGGCTTTAACAACCGCCACATTATCGAAGCGGTGCAAAAGCAGGTGGAACGCTTGGCTTACATTGCTCCGCGTCACGCCTTTGCCGAAGCGGGTGAACTCAGCGAACTCTTGATTGAAAAAATTGCACCGAAGAACATGAAAAAGGTGCTGTTTACGCTGGGTGGCTCCGAAGCTAACGAATTTGCGATTCGCTTTGTGAAAGCGTTTACCGGCCGCGACAAGATTTTCTCGAAGTATGAATCTTACCACGGAAGTACTTACGGTGCGTCGAGCTTGACGGGTGAGAGCGAACGTGCTTCGCTGTTCCCGACGATTCCTGGATTCATCAAGTATCCGGCTCCGCACCTTTACGGCTACGACATTAAATTTGCAAGCGAAGAAGAAGCGACCAAACATTTCCTTTCTCGCCTGGAATACCAGATTCAGCAGGAATGCCCGGAATCTGTGGCGGCTATTTTCATTGAATCGGTCACGGGCTCTAACGGCGTTTACCTTTACCCCAAGGGATACCTGAAGGGCGTGCGCAAAATCTGCGACAAGTACGGAATCCTCTTGGTGTGCGATGAAGTCATGAGTGGCTTCTTGCGTACCGGCGAGTGGTTTGCTTGCCAGGCCGATGGCGTGGAACCTGACTTGATTACTTTTGCAAAGGGTGTGAATAGCTCGTATGCACCGCTCGGCGGCGTGCTCATTAGCGAAAAGATTGCGAATTATTATGAAGAAAATGCCTTTACTGCAGGGCTTACTTATAATGCGCATCCGCTCGGTGTTGCTGCGGCTATTGCCTGTATCGAAGAATACTTCCGCTTGGATGTTCAGGCAAACGTGAAAAAGTTGGAACCGGTGTTGAAAAAGAAACTCGCCGAACTCAAGGCAAAGCACCCCTCCGTAGGTGATGTCCGTTCTGTGGGCTTGTTCGGTGCGATTGAATTCAGCTACAGCAAGGAGCATAAGGACGTTATCCGCAAGAATGCGGCTGGCGAACCTTTCCTCGGAAACTTTATCACGAAACTCCGCAACGATTACGGCATCCTTACGATGGGCGGAGGCTCCACAATTCTGGTGGCACCTCCGCTGATTATCAACGAAGCCCAAATCGAAGAAATCTTTGCTCGCCTCGACAAGGCAATCACCGAATATGCCGACGGTTTAATAAAATAATCTCCACTTCAATCATGGCGGGCTCGATTGAGCCCGTCATTTTAAATTTCTTTGTGTCATAAATTAAAGGTGACTGCTAAATGCAGTCACCTTTTTTGCTTTGCTATGGATTGAAAATAGGCGGAACGCCTTCGCACTATTAGATAGCGGCGAAGGCTTGTTCCAGATCGGCAATCAAATCGTTTACATCTTCAAGACCAATCGAAAGTCGGATGGTTTCGGTATGGATATCGGCCAATTCCTGAGCGTGTTCCGGGAGCTCGATGTGGGTCGTTGTCGACGGGTTGATAATGAGCGAACGGGCATCACCGATGTTTGCCTGGAAGCTGAAAACCTTTACGGCTTCTAGGAACTTGATGATGGTGGCGCGGTCATTCTTTTTAAGGCCAAAGCTGAGAATCGCGCCGGCGCCCTTGGGGAAGTACTTGGCGGCGAGATCCCTGTACTTGTTGTTTTTGGCGTGGGCATGGTTGACCCAAGCGACTTCGGGGCGGTTTTCCAGGAATTCCACGATCTTTTCGGCGGACTTCACCGATTTTGAAATGCGTTCCGAAAGGGTTTCGATGCCAAGCAGCACCAGGTAAGAATTGAACGGGGCGATTGCACCGCCCAGATAATTCAGGTGAATGGCGCGAATGCGGCCCGTAAAGGGAGTGTCGGGGAAAACATCGTAGAAACTACGAGGCACGCCCTGTTGCGACACCAAGAAATGCGGCTGACCATCGAACTGCGGGAACTTTCCGTTTTTCCAGTTGAACTTGCCGTTTTCTACAACCGCGCCGGCAATCACGTTGCCGTGACCTGTAAGTCCCTTGGTGGCCGAATAAACGACTACGTCGGCGCCGAAATCAAACGGATTTAGCAAGTAGGGGGTTGCCACCGTGTTGTCGACAATCAGCGGGATTCCGTGCTTGTGGGCGATGTTTGCAATCGCTTCGATATCAAGGATGGTGGCGTTCGGGTTGGTGATGGATTCGATGTAGATCACCTTGGTGTCTTCCTTGACTAAGGCCTCGAAATTGGCCGGATCGTCAGGGTTTTCTACAATGTCATACTTGACGCCCGTCTCTCCGAAGATTTGTTCGAAACTATCGAAAGATCCGCCGTAAGAACGAGCTGTTGCAAGGATTCTGCCCTTGCCTGCAGTGACATTCAGAAGCGCATACGTTACCGCTGCCATGCCCGAAGAAAGCGTAACAGCCCCGGTTGCTCCCGGATGGAGTGCCGTAAGGCGCGCGTCAAGTACATCCGTTGTCGGATTGGAAAGTCGAGTATAAAGCGCTTCGGCACTGTCGAAATAAAACAGGTCGTCACTGCGCTTTACGGTATCAAGGGTAAAAGCGGTTGTCTGGTAGATAGGTACCGAAACAGCGTGGTTGTGTTCGGCAGGATTATAGCCTGCGTGTAACTTGAGCGTATCAAAAGAATAATTGGACATGTAGCCTCCGTTTTTTTTTGATAGCAAAGATAGAAGCGGAATCAGCGAATGTCCAATACTTAATTCTTATGCTGAATTATCGATTTTTTCTATAAGCATAAGGTTGTTGAATTTGTTGTAGTTATAATAAAAAGTTATAACAAATCATAGTGATATAGTATTGGACATTTTGGGTATACCTTTTTAATTTATGCACCGAAAATTTATCAAGGAGAGTACCATGAAACAGTACAAAGTATTTGTTGTTGCTAATCTTATTTTCGGCATTTTGCTGATTGCTCTTTCTAAAGTGATTCTGCCTGTTTGCGGTAACGGAGCGATGCGCTGCGGGACTTCGACAACGGTAGATGCGGCTTTGGGCCTTGCGTTGTTGGTAATTGCCGTTTTTGCTGCGGGCCTCCTTAAGAAAAAGGCGCATGTCATTCTTTCTGCGTTGTCGCTTGTGGTGGGCGTTTTCGTTTCGCTGGTGCCGACGGTGATTGTGGGGGTGTGCCCGCATGCTCACATGGCATGCCATGCGATAACGGCTCCGGTGCTTGCGCTTACGGGCGTCGTGATTGCGCTCTTTGCTGCAGTGAATTTGGTTTATTTGAAATTGAGGAGGCGAAATGAACAAGACTGATTTTAATTTGATTGTTGAAAATTACTTGCGAAACCCCTTCAGAAGTTTTGGGCTTTCGCTTTTGATTGCCCTGTTTGCATCGGTTCTTTTGATTGGCGGACTTTTATCGGTCTCTCTTTCTAAGGGGCTGAATCGTTTGTCATCGCGCTTGGGTGCCGATGTGATTGTGATTCCCCAGGGAAGCGAAATCAATGACCAAACGGTACTTTTGCAGGGTGATTCCAAATACGCTTACTTGCCGCAGGGCTCGCTAGAATTTATTCGCGGGCTTGCCGGTGTTGAAATTGCGACGCCGCAGTATTTTTTGACCACGTTGAGTTCTAGCTGCTGCGATCAGAAAGTTTCGATTATCGGTTTCGATACGGAATCTGATTTCGTGATTCAGCCGTGGATTCGTGAGGTGCTCGCTGACAAACTCCCCAAAGGTGCCATTGTAGTGGGTGCTGACATTAGCGTGGGTGAGAAAAAGAGTGTCAAGTTCTTCGACCGCGATTACCCTGTGGCGGCAAAGCTTGAACCGATTGGCAATAAGCTTGATCAAGCCGTATTTGTTGATGTGGCGACTCTTGCGGATATTCGTGAGGCAGCCGAGGCGAAGGGTATTGTGTTTTTGAAAGAAGAAAAAACACTGAATGGTGAAATCGCGGCGTATTCAAGCATTCTGATTAAACTGAAAAAAGATGCCGATGTCGATCGTCTTTCGCGCGAGATTCATTCCCGCTACGATGGCGTACAGTTCCGTACTCGCAAGGACCTGTTCTCGGGACTTCAAAAGTCGACGAATTTCTTGCAGATTGTGGTGTGGGCGATTGTGGCGATTTTCTTGATTGTGGCGGCAGCTGCAATTGTGATTTCGTTTTCGCTTTCGACGCGGGAACGCAGGCGTGAATATGCTCTTTTGCGGATTGTGGGCTATGCCCGCAAGCGCTTGAGGACTCTTGTGCTGGGCGAGGCATTGCTTGTGTCGGTGGTGGGTACGTATATCGGCTTGCTGTTTGCGAGTGTCGCCTTTTTCACTTTTAAAATCTGGATTGGCGAACATGTGAGTGTGCCCTTCATTGTTCCCGGGAATGCAGAAATCGTGGGTGTTTACGCCGTGGTGATTTTGCTCTTGCATTCGGTGGGCCCTGTAGCTGTTTATGGCGTAGCAAATAAGGTGAGTAAGATTGATGCCTACGCTGCTTTGAGGGAGGTAGAACATTGATTTTAAACGTCTCTAATTTATATAAAACTTATACCCGCCGCGGCGAAGAATTCAATGCCGTCGAAGATGTTGAATTTTTTGCCTGGTCCGGCGATTTCTCGGTGATTTATGGTGAATCGGGAAGTGGAAAGAGTACGCTTCTTTCTCTGCTTTCGGGAATCAATCGCCCCTCGCAGGGATCTATCATTTTTAATGGTGTTGATTTTGCGAACCTGATCGATGCAGAGATTTCTGCCATTCGAAACGAAAAGATTGGCTACGTGCCGCAGGAATCTGTTTTCTTGCCCCATTTTACGGTGCTGGAGAATATCTTGTTGCCCAAGGCCCTTCGTGATGGCGAGAAAATCGAGATTCGCTCCATTGCGGATGTGACCGATGTAGATATTGCCTCAAAGCTGGAAACTCTGGGCATTGCCCATTTGGTGCATGAAATGCCTGCGGAACTTTCGGGCGGTGAATTGAAAAGGGCCGCTATTGCGCGTGCTTTGGTGAATAAGCCTGAAGTTGTAATCGCTGACGAGCCTACAAGCAATTTGGATGAAACCAATGCCAAGATTGTCTTTGACCTTTTGGCCGAATTGGCTCATTCAGGGACGTCGGTAATTGTGGCTACCCATGACCCTCGCGGCTTTAGGTATGGCGATCGCATTTACACCATGCACAAGGGGCGTCTGCTGCCTAGTGCGGAATCCGATTTTGGCGGATTGTAGTTTTTAAATAAGTATAAAGAAATGATGTTTTTTGAAAAATAGACCCTAGAGCGCGTTGAAAAAAGTTATCTTGTGTCCCGAATTTTACAAAAGGGTTAGGGATGAATCGTCAACAGCGCGAAGAGCTTCTCGATAGCATCAATCTTTTAGAAAATAGCCGGGATGAATATATTCACAATTATGCCGGCGTGAGTGTCCACGATCGCACCGTCAGGTCGGTGCAGTTGCGGAAGGCTCTCGAAAATGTGAAGCGCCCTTTTGCCCAATTGTGCGAAAAGATGAAGACATGCGATTGGCTGTATTTGCCCTTCGACTTGCCGGAGCCCGCCCGCGTTAGAGATTCGGAGCTGACCTATTTCGGTTTCCCGCCCAAGACGCTTTCGCAGTTGATTGTGTTGATTGCTGCGTCTATCAAGAAGCAGAATGTCACGGTCCTCTCTATTTGCACGAGAAATCTTGCCGTATACGAGATGATGTTCGGTTTTTGGAATGCCCCGCAAAAAGACAATCTGGATGAACGCGTGGCTGCCATTACCGAGGCGGAAGAAAAGACTGGAGCCTTGTTTGACAAGGCCTCGGAGGAATTCGAAAGAATCCTGAAGATGACTGATTTGGTGAAAAAACAGATGATGTCTGTGACGGAAGCTGAACAGGATGCGAAAGCCAAGTCTGCAGAGGCTGCTGAAAAGGTTGCCGAAATTCAGACATTGACAGAGCAGTTGGATGCCCAGAAGCAAGGTCTGGAAAAACTTAGGGAATCTTTGGCGCTCAAGATGACCGATGCCGAAGACAAGGACAGACAATTCTCCGAGAAGATGGATGCTGTCCAGAGTTTGATTGATCAGGCTAATGCAAAGATTTCTGAAATTGACAGCATGACGGAGAATAGCTTGAAAGGTGTTCAGGCTTGCTTGACGACGTCTAACGAGAAGGTCGAAGAAATCAAGAAAATGACGGACTTTGTGGGCGGCGGCTCTCTGGGCAGCAGCTTTAACAAGAGAAAACGGAGCTTGGGCCGCAAGGCGCGCCTTTGGCTGTTCCTAAGTTTGGTGCTGTTCGGCGGTGCGTCCTGGTGGATTTATAATGTGTTTACTCGATTCGGCGTGCATACGGATTCTGTATGGGCCGACGTGGTAATCAATGTCGCCATGTCTTCGATGGCGGTATTTGCCCTTGTCTTTGCCTTGTGGGAATACTGCAAGGAACGCAAGCTGCAAGAAGAATATGCCTTTAGGGAGACCATAGTCTTGACCCTGACGGCGTGCTTGGAACAGCTCGATGCCTGCCACCGAGACGACGTGAAAAAGCTGCTTTCGGACACCGTCGAAAAGCTTTGCTCCAAATTGCCGGTGTAGGTAGATTTTTATTGGGAAATTTGGCGTTCGGCTTTGAATTGTTCCGCCTATTCCTTTAAAAATTTCATGATTGACCAAGTTGTCAATTTCGCAAACAGTTTGTGCGAGTAGAGATAGGTAGGGCTGGGTGTACAAAAGTTGAAAAATATTCAACTTTTGTATAGTTTAGATGCCGATATTTTTTAGTTTTCGAGTCTTTCGGGAGTGAAAGCTGCTTTGATAACGGTTTCTATGAAATGACCATCTATTAGAGTGGAATTTGCTGTTGTTGGCCCATTTATGTTTATTGGTGGAAAATAGTACCAGTTGTTTTCATATAGAGTTAGATCGTTTACGGCCATTGCTAATTCAAGATTTCCTTCGGGGGCATTTAGCCATAATTTCCCAAAGGGTGCGTTCATGCTGTCGGCGTCAAATGATAAGGATTTTCCCGGAAATTCCTTGCTTTGAAAAATTGGTTTCTCAAAATGTAGGCGAGGCGAATTATAGTCAAAAACGTCAACAATTAGTTCAGATTGTTCGGGTTGGACTGAAATCGTGTTGTATGGGAAGGGCATCATTGCAATGTAATCGGTGAATTTGATTGTCAATAAATGCATCTGGTTGATAAAATTTATCAGAATATCTTCATTCATAAAGCCTCCGATTAATTAAAGTATTTTTCTAAATTACACAAATTTTCATTTGCGTTTTTTAGGAAGGATTGAATGTTTTTATAAGCCTTGTCGCTAGGATTGTTTGTCCTTAAGTTTAAGATGATTCCTTCTGCTTTTGAGGTGTTGTCGTGTATTCGATTTATATTTTTTCGCATACTTTGCTTTACAGCTAGTCTTACCTTCAATTTTTCATCATTTTTTAAGCATATCTTTTTTATTGTAGTTGCAATTGATGGCGTAATGAAATCAACGATGATTCCCCCTATTACAGAAGAAAGAATAGATACAATCCATGTATTGTTATCGTAGCCATTGGAAAATTTACATATGACCAGTGCGATTCCTACGAAAAGAAAAAAAGAACTGTGTTCTAAAAATTTATTCATGTTTTACATCCTTGTATACTTTATTTGTATATAATATAAATAAAAAAATTATTTGTACAATTTGTTTTGTGCAAAATAACAAATTTATAACAAATGTTTTTTTGATGAATTGAGATAAAATAAAGAATAAAGGAAATTCGATATTGAATTTCCTTTATTCTTTATTTGCGCTTAAACTATTTTTAGAGGGGGCTTATATCAGCATTACATGCTGCAGGGTGGCATTTCGGTTTCGACGAGGGTGCTGCCTACGCATTCGTAGTATGTCCATGTGTCCTCATTGTACATGGTCATGCCGCTGGGGCAACCGAAGTTGATGCGTTCGACGCTCCTGAGAGTGATGGAGGCTCCGCCATCATAGCATTTTTCGACGGGGGTGTTGATTTCTTCAAGGCTGGAGGAACTTTCGGCCAGGGGCTCGGCTTCGAAGCTGGAGGAACTTTCAGGTTCTGCGGTTTCGGTTGGTTCAGAAGAGGTGGGCTGGGGTTCTGGGACTTGTACGCTAGAAGACGAGGTTTCGCCTTCGGTGGGGGCGTTGGCTGGCGCTGCGGGGGAACTGCTGCTGTCATCGCAGCCGGCGTAGAATGCGGTGAAGCAAAGTGAGGCTGCCATTGCAAAAATCTTTGTACGTAAAGTCATGGGATCTCCTAACGATTTTTGTTCAGAATATAGATTATTTCATAAGGTTTGACGGTCCAGTTCTCTTTAAAGCGTTCACAGAATTTGCCTTTACGGAAAATGCTATTCTAAATACTATAAAGACAATGTGACCATCCCCAAAATAGAGGTCGGTAGATTTTGCCGCACAAACATTTGTCGTGATTTCAGAACGATTTAGTCGGTTGATTTTCTACTTCTGTCGGAATTTCTTTGCTGGAATCTGCGGGTTAACGGAATAATTTTTATTCTTTAACGCGTATGGTTACGGCAATCTTTTTTACGGTATTCTTTCTGATTTGTAATGCGGGCGCATTGTTTCTTGGCCAGCCTAGTTTCGGGAAAATCCCGCATGGCGCGCGCCTCGAACGAATTAAGCAGTCTCCGCATTACGACGGCAAACAGTTCGTGAACGAAGAAGAAACGCTCTTTATGACCGGTAACAAGAGCACGCTTGCCGTATGGCGGGAGTTCATGTTCAACACTAAACAGCAAACGGTCCCGGACACCGCCTTGCCTGCGATCAAGACAGACCTGAAAAAACTACCTAGCGACAAGGATTGGGTTGTTTGGTTTGGCCATTCGTCTTATCTATTGAATCTTTCTGGCAAAAAAATCCTGGTGGATCCCGTATTTTATAAGGGGTCGCCAGTGAGCTTTGCGAACAAAATGTTCAAGGGTACAGATATCTATAAACCTGCCGATATGCCGGATATTGATTACTTGGTGATTACGCATGATCATTGGGATCATTTGGATTATGAAACCGTTGTGGAATTGGAACCGCGCGTCAAGAAGGTGGTTACGGCACTCGGTGTCGGTTCGCATCTGGAATATTGGCGTTACCCTGTGGAAAAGCTTCTAGAATTCGACTGGTGGGAATCAATGGACCTTGGCGATGGCGGCCGCGTCACGGCAACTCCGGCAAGGCATTTTTCGGGTCGAGACCTGAACAAGAACAAGACCTTTTGGGCGTCGTTTATCTATGAATCGCCAAAACGTACTGTCTGGATTGGCGGCGACGGCGGTTATGGCAAGCATTTCAAGCAGATTGGCGAAAAGTTCCAGAATATCGATTTGGGCATTATGGAAAATGGTCAGTATAATCCGGACTGGGCGCAAATCCATACTATGCCGGAATATTTGGGCAAAGAAATGATGGAACTTGGCGCTAAGCGTTACCTCACCGTCCATCATTCCAAATTCTGCCTGAGCAAACACGCTTACTTTGAGCCGCTTGAAAACGCAAAGCGGGCCGCCAAGGAATCTGGCAAGCCCGTGCTGATGCCGGAAATCGGCGAAGTCGTGTACTTGGATTAATTTACTTTACCGCCGCAATCAGGCGCACGGAATCAAACGCCTTCAGGTTTCCCATCAGAAAATACCGCTGCTGTAGCGCATTTTCACCGAGAAATTCGTCGACCTTGAATCCGTATCGCTCAAGCACTTCGAAAACTTCGCGGTCCAAGTAGCCTTCGGCCATGGTTTCGCCACAATCAGCAACAATTTTTCGCAATTCCTGAACCGAATTCGAATAGGCATCTTTTTGCAGGTAATCAAATACAATCGAAATGCCGGTTGATGCAATCTCTGAAAACTGCCGCACGGTTTCTGCAAAAACAGGAAGCGGAAGGTAATATGAGACGCCCAGAATGCTAATAACTGTCGGCTTTTTGCAGTCAAAGCCATTTGCGACAAGTCTTTCGACAATGCTGTCCTTGCTGAAGTCAATCGCCACAAAATGGACATTCTCCGAAACGCTCCACTTGAGTTCGCGAATGCGGTTTTTCTTGTAGCTTTGCGTCGGAAGCAAATCCAATTCAAAAACTTCGACATTCGGGTCTTTGTTGCGGAACGAGAACGTGTCTACGCCCGCACCGCAAATTACATATTGAATCTTTCCCGAACGGGCAAGGAGCTTAACGCGATCTTCGGCGAAACGGCTCCTCGAAAGTACAATTGGGAGAAAATATTTCCGGTTGAAATATTCGACCGAATTTTCTGATTCCTGCGGAAACCGCTTTAGAATCAAGCGCGAAACATTTTCGTACTCCTCGCGGCCCATCAGGTCGAACGCCAAAAAGTCATTGAAAACGGTATGGTCCGATTGTAGAGAATGCCAGGCTCGTGCAAAAGCGCATAATTTTGCTGTTAAACTTTCCATTGTATTATCCTTTTAAAATTTTAGTTGAGGGCCTTAGCCCATAAGAAACGCCCGCGTAGGTTAACCTTACACGGGCGACAAAATGAATACCGCAATAAACGCCCGTCAACATCGGCCGTTCTTACAACAAAATCCTACAATCAGAGGCAGCATTTTATTTATCCTGTAATCCCTTGAGTCTCTGGGTACGTTCCGCAATCTTTTTGCGGTATACGTTGATTTTGGCAATCGCTTCGGCGATGGGGAGCGCAATGTCGAAAGCGCGCACATTAAAGCGCGTTAAAGCCTGCACCGCCTGCGGGCCAAGCTGCGAGCAGAGAACATAATCCAAGTCGGCTAGATTTTTTGCTGCCGAGAACATAGATGAACGTTCTACATCTCGCTGACCGCAAGCACCATCGCCGCATGTGCCGTCGCAATGCTCCGGCTTAACGCGGACTTCGACTTTTTCAAATTTTCCGCTTTCTTCATCGACTTCGTAGACGTCAAACGCCGCGGCATGTCCAAAGTGAACATTGACATTTTCGCCATCGTTTGTGGCGACTGCAACTCTATATTTAGCCATGAGAGAAAGTCTCCTTTACACGGATACGGTCCATGTAGATTTGTGCGCCGACATCGTAAACGCCGGGGACGCCAACGGCATCGGCACGGCAATGGGCGCAATGCTTGAATACGTTGATGAATACGCCCGCCTGTTCCTGCGCAATCGCAAGAGTTTTCGGTGTCGGAGCGGGAATATCCTTAAAGCCATTTTGCGGAATCAACGGAATGATATTGTACATGATGGCGCCCGCTTCGCGCACGGTGGCCGCCACATCTTCGATGTGCTTGTCGTTAATGCCCGGGCAAAGAACCGTATTCACTTTGATAAGCGTTCCGCTCTTTGCGACTTTGCGAATGCCTTCGAGCTGGTTGTGAATCAGAATTTCTGCGGCTTCTACGCCCGTATAGGTTTTACCGTGGTAGAAAATTCTTGCATTGATCATCGCCTCGATTTCAGGGTCCACGGCATTCACCGTAACCGTGAGCGAATCAATGCCCACATCAATGACTTCGTCTGCCTTATCGTTCAGCAAAAGCCCATTGGTGCTCATGCAGCGAATCAGCTGCGGGAATTCCTTTTTTACCAAGCGGAATGTATCTAGCGCAAAAGGGGTGGCCAAGGTATCGCCAGGGCCCGCAATTCCCACTGTCGTAAGTTCCGGCACAAATTCCAAAGCCTTGCGAATGTACCCGCATGCCTCTTCGGGTTTAATCACCTTACTCGTATTTCCCGGTACCTGAGCATCTTCGTTAATGCGCCTATCACAAAAACGGCACTCGATGTTGCAACCTGGGGCGACTGGCAAATGAATGCGCCCCTTTCGGTTTTTGCAAGCACCAAAACACGGGTGTTCTCTAAAAACTGTTTCTTGACTGGTTGCCATAAAACCTCGCAAGGTATATAAACCTTGCACAAAAATGATCGGTAAAGAACCGATTTAGTTTGTATTAAAAATGGTGAACGTTTTGCCTAGCGTTCTGTAGCGTGATTAATGCTTTAACTTCTTAGCCAAAGAAGTATGGGTGTAAAGTTAAAAATCACAGCAATGGATTTCAATACGAAGGCAAGAGCGAAAATAAAAAAAGTTCTTTTTTTCGAGAGTGCAATAGCTTTACGCTAACGCATGTTATAGGCGTTTATTATTGCAAAGCGCTTTTTCGTGCATGCGATAGATTCACGCTAATAAGAGCTATAAGCGGAATTTATAACAACTTAAAAAAAGTGATTTTTTTTGACCAAACGGATTCAAAAAGTATTGGAAAGAGTTGACATAAATTCTAACTTGCCTTTGCCTAGTAATTTTGTAGGAAAATAACAAGGAGACACGATAACATGTCTAAGAAATTACGTCAAATCGCTATTTACGGAAAAGGTGGCATCGGTAAGTCCACCACGACTCAAAACTTGACCGCAGGCCTTGTAGAACAGGGAAAACACGTTCTTGTGGTCGGTTGCGACCCTAAAGCAGACTCCACCCGCCTTTTGCTCGGCGGCCTTCACCAGAAAACGGTGCTCGATACCATTCGTGACAATAAGACTGAAATTCAGCTTTCTGACCTTGAAAAAGTCGGCTTCAAGGGTGTGCGTTGCGTAGAATCCGGTGGCCCGGAACCGGGCGTGGGTTGCGCAGGCCGTGGCATCATCACCTCCATTAGCATGCTCGAACAGCTCGGCGCCTACACCGAAGACCTTGATTACGTTTTCTACGATGTGTTGGGCGACGTGGTGTGCGGCGGTTTCGCCATGCCGATTCGTGAAGGAAAGGCCAAGGAAATTTACATCGTGGCCTCCGGCGAAATGATGGCCCTTTATGCGGCAAACAATATTTGTAAGGGTATCGCCAAGTATGCCCAGCACGGCGAAGTGCGCCTGGGCGGTATCATTTGTAACAGCCGTAATGTGGATAACGAACTTGACCTGCTCCGCGCCTTTACCAAGGAACTCAACACGCAGCTCATTCAGTTCGTGCCGCGCAACAACATTGTGCAGCAGGCCGAAATCCGCAAGAAGACCGTGATTGAATTTGAACCGAAGTCTAGCCAGGCAAACGTCTATCGTGAACTCGCCAAGAACATCGACGAAAACGAACTCTTTACCATTCCGACCCCGATGACGCAGGACCGTTTGGAACAGATTCTCATCGATTACGGCATGATGGAAAAAGACTACCAGATTTAATGTGAGGGTTCATGGCCAAGACTAATATTAATTTGAACATGACCTCAGTCGAAAACCGCGAGTATCGACTGGGTACGATTATCGGCTGGGACGGCAAGGCGAGTGATTTGATTAAGGAATCGGCCTATGACGAACGCAGCGCGAAAAAGCATGGCGGTTGCGCGGGCAAGGGCTCGGGCTGCAAACTTTGCGAATTGAGTTCTCCGCTGAACCAAGAGACCATGTGCTCTAACGCAATTGTGCAGTGCCAGGTGGGTAACCTTACGGACTGCGCCCTGATTGACCATTCTCCTATCGGTTGCAGCGGCGAAAACTCCAAGTTTAACCTCTCGATGCATAACGGCCTTCGCCGCCGTGGAAAGCCCCTGCAGAATACGCTGAACATCAGCACGAACCTGAAAGAAAAGGACATGGTTTTCGGCGCTTCCGATAAGCTCCGCCAAACCATCCTCGACGCAAAGGAACGCTTTAACCCCAAGGCGATCTTCATTGGCATGGCTTGCGCTACCGCCATCATTGGCGAAGACATCGATTCTATTGCCGAAGAAATGGAACCGGAAGTTGGCGTGCCTATTATTCCGCTGCATTGCGAAGGTTTCCGTTC
>JAEEGG010002991.1_pt1 | contig 42755 bp, 31 predicted proteins | sample 9134161 | NCBI WGS metagenome assembly JAEEGG01 (sample SAMN16246543, study PRJNA631951) | gut metagenome | biome: gut microbiome; feature: rumen; material: CR-attached | host: Bos | place: Iran: Karaj | collected 2018-10 | reverse complement strand
CAGTGCGTTCTGCAAGAGGAACGTAGAACTGCCTGAGATAGTCTTCCATCATCCTGTTTGTGGTGAAGTTGCAGGCTACCTCGCTGATGGTATTCTTGATGGTTGCTATCCAGTTGTATGACATTCCGTTGCTGTCCTTGTCGTAGAACGACCTGGCGATTTCGGTCTCGATGATGTTGTAGATGGTAGCTGAGTCAAGTTCGTCCTGGAAGTCCTGGTTGGTGTAGGTGCGCTCCATAGGGAGAGCCCAGCCTGCGCCGGGTTTGTAACCCTCTACCCACCATCCGTCAAGTACGCTGAAGTGCATTACGCCGTTCATCACGGCCTTCTCGCCGCTGGTTCCAGATGCTTCCTGGGGGCGTGTCGGGTTGTTCATCCATACATCGACGCCCTGGACGAGCAGTTTCGCTATGGAAATGTCATAGTTGGGGATGAAGACCACCTTACCTATGAACTGCGGCATCTTGGAGATTTCGATGATGCGCTTGATGAGGTCCTGACCTGCACGGTCAGCAGGGTGAGCCTTTCCTGCGAACAGGAACTGAACGGGACGTTTGGGGTTGTTTATGATCTGACTCAGACGGTCGAGGTTGCGGAAAAGCAGGGTCGCGCGCTTGTAAGTGGCGAAGCGGCGTGCAAATCCGATCGTGAGAATATCATCTCTGAGGGTGTCCTTTATCTTGACAATCTGCTGCGGTGAATAGTGGGCAGTGGCGGATGTGTCGGAAAGTATGTTCTTGACTGCGTCAATCAGCCTCTTGCGAAGCAGTGTGCGGGTCTTCCAAATCTGCTCGTCGGAAATCCTGTGGATTCCGTTGAAGCAGGACTTGTCGTAGTGGTGTGTCTGGAACTGAGGGCCGAATACTCCTTCGTGGATCTTCTTCCATTCGGGAGCAGTCCAGGTGGGGTAGTGGACACCGTTGGTTACGTAGCTTACGTGAAGTTCCTCGGGCAGATAGCCGGGCCACATATTTGACAGGATCTTCTGGCTTACCTTGCCGTGCAGCCAGCTTACTCCGTTGACTTCCTGCGACAGGTTGGCTGCGAGCACGCTCATTGAGAATTTCTCTCCCGGATCTTCCGGGTGGATCTTGCCGAGCTGCATGAATGCGCCCCAGTCGGCCTTGAGGTAATCGCTCACCTGCGACATATATACGCGGAGCATATCCTCGGTGAAGGCGTCGTGACCGGCGGGAACGGGGGTGTGGGTGGTGAACAGCGATGAACTGCGTACCATCTCTAGAGCCTCCAGATAGGTGAGGTTGGCGTCGTTTACATATTCGCGCATCCTCTCGATGCCCATAAATGCGGCGTGGCCTTCGTTGCAGTGATAAACCTCCGGGTTGAGGCCGAGCAGCCTGAGTGCCCTGACACCGCCCATACCGAGCAGGATCTCCTGCTTGAGACGGTTCTCCCAGTCACCTCCGTAGAGCTGGTGGGTGACGTGGCGGTCTTCTTCGTGGTTGTCTTCGAAGTCTGTGTCGAGAAGGATGAGGTCGGTACGTCCTACTTCAGCTTTCCAAAGCCTTGCGAACATCGTACGGCCGGGGAATGCAATGCTCACTGTCAGCCATTTGCCGTCCTTGTCGCGGATGGGGGTGACGGGAGCCTTAGAGAAGTCCTGAGGCTCGTAGGTGCTGACCTGGTCTCCCTGTGAAGAGAGTTTCTGGGTGAAATAGCCGTATTTGTAGAGCAGTCCGACAGCGGTCATATTTACCTTCATGTCGCTGGCTTCCTTCAGGTAGTCGCCGGCGAGGATTCCGAGGCCGCCTGAATATATCTTCAGGGAGGTGTCGATACCATATTCCATACAGAAATATGCAATTGACGGTCCGGGCCTGTTGTCCTTCTCCTTCATATAATCCTTGAAGTGTGCGTAAACGCCGTCAAGGCGGGTGAGGAACGCGGTGTCTTTCGACAGTTCCTTATATTTTGAAAGTTTGATTCGGTCGAGCATCTCGAGCGGATTGCCTTTGGAGTCTTTCCAAAGCTTGCTGTCAATCGATTCAAAAAGCTCTGACGCTTCCTGATTCCAGCACCACCACAGATTTTTCGCAAGTTCTTCCAGGGGTCTCAATCTCTCAGGCAGCTGCCTGGTGATTATCATTCTAGTCCAAGAGGGGGTGTTCGTAGTCATTTTGGTGTAAGAGTTGTCTGTATCGTCCCTGAACACAGGGTTTTTTCCGTACTTGGCCTCGATCTTGTCAATTGCCAGTGCGTATGCTTCTTTATAATATGATATGTTGTTCTTCCAGAGGGCAATCTTCGAGATCTCTCTGGCATTGTCGCGATATGCGGCGGATTCTTTTTCATTGAGCGCTGCTATTTCAAAGATGCGCTTGCAGACGCTGTCGACCACTTCGTCATAATTGCTGTCGGTGCGCTTGACTATGCAGATGCCGTTCTTCGGCTTGTCTGCAGGGTAGTGGTCATTCACCCAGAGGCCGAAGCCTGCAGTAGTCGTCGTGACGGTGGGCACCATAAAGGCAAGCGATTCCAGCGGAGTGTAGCCCCAAGGCTCGTAATAGGACGGGAATATCGACAGGTCCATTCCGGCCAGGAGGTCGTAGTAGGTCATATTGAATATTCCGTCGTTGCCGTTGAGATAACTTGGGATGAAGAATACGTCCACGCAGGTGTCCTTGCCGTTGTTGAGCTCGAGCTCCCTCATACGGCGGCTGATGATGTCATAGTCGTCCATAAGGTAGTGCGAGACGGCGGTCCTGTAGTCCGACGAAGGGTTCTGCATCTTGTCGAGGAGTCCCTTGTCGGGGCCGTGGTTGCCGCTGGGAACCATTATGAACGCTGCCACCTGGCGGCCCTTGATGCATATCTTGCTGAGCTTGCCGAGGGCATCCATCACAACGTCCATTCCCTTGTTGGTGTATTCATATCGGCCCGAAGTGCAGATCAGCATCGTGGAATCGTCGTAGTCCTTGCCGCTCATCAGATGTGCTACCTCAAGCAGTTTGATGCGCGCTGCGGCGCGAGCTGCGGGCATATCTTCCGGAGAGGGGGCGATGGTTTCTTCGAAGCCGTTGGGGGTTACTATGTCAACCTGACGCCCCAGGAACTGCTTGCATTCGACGGCGGTCAGGTCGCTGACAGTCGTGAATACGTCTGCCTGCTGTGCTGCGGCTTTCTCGAGCGAGTGGCGTGCCGTCACACCGTATTCTACGGCCAGCTTGGCGGGGTCCATTTCCTTGAGCCCGTCATAGAGCGGAAGGTTGTTGGAGCTGACGCAACGGCCCAGAACTGTGGCGTGTGTGGTGAAGACGGTTCCGATGGGCATATCGGCAGCCTTCAGGTAGAGCAGTCCGGCGCCGGTCATCCACTCGTGGAACTGTGCGACCACCTTCCTGCCGGTAGCTATCCTGTGTTTTGTGAAACTCTGGATCACTTCTCCGGCCGCATAGCCGAAAAGCGCCGATTCCACATAGTCCCAGTCACCCGAGATGGAGTCGACGCCGAACTTTGTCCAGAGTCCTGTCAGTATGTCGTTCTTGCGTGCGATGAGATGGGTGTAGTCCACAAGGAAAGCTATGGGACTGCCCGGAACGTTCCAGTGGCCGACGCGGACGCGCAGACCCTCATTCTCCGCAGCCTGCCGCCACGACTTGTACAGTGACGGATCTTCGGTGAATTCGGGGTTCCTTTCGGTATTCCTCCATACGTCGGGCCCGATATGTATATGGTGCTTCTTAAGTTCTCCGGCCAGATGGAGGGACTTGGTGGCAAGCACGGTGTGGATTCCGCCGACCTTGTTGCAGACCTCCCAGCTGACTTCAAAAAGGTAATCAGGCATTTGTCTTCTTCTTGTTGTTCAGGAACGCGTCAACGCGAAGCTCAAAGTCGCTCAATACGTTCATATAGTTTATGAAAGCTTCATACGGTGTGTCGTAAGGGTTGAAATAGCTGTGGACTGCGCCGTCTGAGAAAAACTTCGTGCACATATAGTAGAAGTGGTCGCTTTCCTGAAGCATCCTGTAGGTCTTCATCAGGTTCTCATCCTTTGTCCTCTTGACTTTGTTGCCAAGGGCGTAGACCTTGTGGAAAGCCTCGTTCTGCAGTTCGTTTCCGAGCCAGGCGCTCAGATCCCTCTCCTCGTCTGCCCAGGAAATCGGGTCCGGAACGTGGAGCGGAGCAACAGGCTGGTGCATCTTGGCAGTTTCGGCGGGAGTGTTGAAGCTGAAACCTTTTGCAAGCATCGTTGCGGGCAGGGCCTTGAGGAACTCGAAGATGCCGCTGTCGCTCTGCTGGTGCTCTCCGAAGGTCTCGTAGTCCATAAAGAGGTTGAGGGTGTCTTCGTTCGCAAGTGCCGATTCCACCCAGTCAGCATACTTCTCGGCAGTGAGGGGCCATCCGCTCCAGCTTCTGTCTGAGAAACGGAATGCGATGTCGTCGCTCATTGCGCTGTTCTTGAGAAGGAGCCTGAGCCTGGGGTTGATGGCGTTGGTATAGATGAAGTTCGGGCTCTTCCAGCCGAGGATATGCTTGGCTCCCTCGGTGAGCATTGCGGTATAACCCATTGATGCGACCGTGGCGCCGATGGCATCCGAATAGATGAGCTCGGTGTTGCGGAAGGTTACGGGTTTGACGCCGAACGTGCTCTCGATGAGCTTGCTGTGGTCCTTGACCTGCTGCTTGAACTCAGCCTCGTTGGCTACAGATGCGAGTGAATGCGCATAGGTCTCGGCGAGGAATTCCACGCAGCCGGTAGCGGCAAGGGCCTTGAAACTGTCGATGACTTCGGGTGCATAGCGGTAGAACTGGTCGATAGCCACTCCTGAGATGGAGAAGGCCACTTTGAACTTCTTGCCGTTCTTCTTGATGAGGTCGAGCAGGATCGCGTTGACGGGAAGGTAGCATTTCTGTGCAACCCTGCGCATAATTACCTTGTTGGTGAAATCGTCGCAGTAGTTGTCGTCGTTCCCGATGTCGAAGAAGCGATACTGTCTCAGTCGGTCAGGTTGATGAACCTGAAAGTAAAAGCAAATACTTTTTGTTGCCATAATATGATAATTTTACTATTTCAAATTCATTGCAGCCTGATAAACGTCTTTTACCTTGGCTGCCGCGTGGTCCCATTTCAGTGAGTTGACCTCATCATAACCCTTTTCGCCGGCCATCTTGGCGATGGCGGGGTAGGTGACGAGACCGTATATTGCGTCGGCAAGGGCGTCGATGTCCCAGAAATCAACCTTGATGGCATATTTCAGGACTTCGGCTACGCCGCTCTGCTTGGAGATGATTGTAGGTACGTTGCTCTGCATCGCCTCCAGGGGAGAGATGCCGAAAGGCTCGGAAACAGAAGGCATCACGTAGACGTCGCTTAGGGCGAACATCTTCTGCACGTCTGCTCCGCGAAGGAAGCCGGTGAAATGGAACTTGTCGGCTATGCCCATCTGGGCCACACGCCTGATGGAACGGTTCAGCAGGTCTCCGCTGCCGGCCATCACGAAACGCACGTTGTCGGTCTTCTGGAGCACCTTGCAGGCGGCCTCGATGAAATATTCGGGACCTTTCTGGAAGGTGATGCGGCCGAGGAACGTGACGGTCTTCTCAGGCACGCCGCGCTTCGCCACTAGAGTCTCCCTGTTGGAGAAATCCACTGCGTTGTGGACAGTGACGACCTTGGACGGGTCGATGCCATATTTGTTGATGACTATGTTCCTTGTCCAGTCGCTCACCGTGATGACCTTGTCGGCTTCGCGCATGCCCATCTGCTCGATGGCATACACCTGTGTGTTGACATTTTCGCCGGTACGGTCGAACTCCGTGGCGTGAACGTGGATGACGAGAGGTTTACCGCTGACTCTCTTGGCGGCGATGCCGGCCAGGTAGGTGAGCCAGTCGTGTGCGTGGATCACGTCGAACTCATTGTTGAGAGCAAGGGTGCCGCCTACCATAGAGTAGCGTACTACTTCTTCCATCAGGTTGGTTCCGTATTTGCCAGAGAATTTGTACTTGCTGTGGAAGTGGTATTTGAACTCTTCGGTCTGCATCAGACGCTCCTCGACAGAAAGTTTGGAGTAATCTTCGGGATCCACATAGGGCATTATGTTGCTGCCGACCCTGAGGAATTCCACCTTTCCGAGGAATTCGTCGATGTTCATAGCAGTGTCCATTGTGGCGACATCGCTGGCATTGATGATCTTTATGTCGCTCTGGTCTTCATCTCCGCTTGCTGACGGCATCACGAACAGCACGTCCACGTCATTGTGGGCAAGACCTTTGGTCATACCGTAGCATGCTGTGCCCAGACCACCTGAAATATGCGGGGGAAACTCCCATCCAAACATCAGAACTCTCATCTCTTAGTCTCCTTTAATCTTTTGATCATATAGATAATTGTCAGAACCTCAGCCGTGCTGAGTGCGGAGTTGATGGCTCCGTGAGGAATGAACGGCGGGTTGCCGTCATAAAGTTCGGCTATGGCGCCGATGCCGTGGATCGTCATATCTTCCTCAAAGCCCTTGATCAGGGATTTGGCCTCATTGGTGAATGCGGCTCCGTGGAGCTTGAAGCTGGCCACGGTATAAAGGCCGAGCAACCAGGGCCTTGTCGATCCGTTGTGGGATGCAAGGTCGCGGGCGTGATGGTCTCCGTCGTAGGTATCCTTGTAGAAAGGATTCTTGGGAGCCAGCGTCCTGATTCCGCGCGGAGTCACAAGCTCGCGCTTCACTGCCTTGAGTATTTCGTTCTGTGCGACTTCGCTGATGGGGCTGTAGGGAAGGGCGCAGGCGAACAACTGGTTGGGACGGGTGAAGACGTTCTGCCCGCGGCCGTCCACATAGTCTGCCAGGTGCTTGCGTTCTGCCACCCAGAACATATCGAAGAACACCATATCGATCTTTGCGGCGATTTCTTCGACCTTGCGTGCGAACTTCTTGTCGCTGTCGTATTTGTAGCACATTTCGCCGCAGAAACGCAGGGCGTTGTACCAAAGAGCGTTGGTCTCTACCTGGTATCCGGCTCTTTCGACAACCGGATGGCCGTTGTCATAGGTGTCCATCCAGGTGAGGGCTACGCCGTCCATCTGAGCCCAGAGCAGTCCGTTGCCGTGCATCTGCACTTCGGGCCTGCCTTCTATGAAGCTCTTGATTATCTTCTTGAGTATCTTGCCGTATTTATTCCAGATTCCTTTGCTGTCACCGGTAAACTCGATGTAATGCTGCATCAGCAGGGCCATTCGGAGCGGAGCTTCAACCTGACGCGATGAGGTGAACAGATCTTCTTTCCATTTGTCGATCATTCCGTCGACCACGCGGAGGAAAGCCTTTGTGTCACCGTTGTTATAGAGTGTAAGGCCTGCGGCGGTCATCGTCGTGTCACGCAGCTGGCCGACTCCGAGCCAGGGGAAGCCGGAGCAGATCTCCAGCCTTCCGGCACGCTCGAAGAAAAGTCTCGATGCGGCGCTGCGCAGGTTCGACTCGAAATCTTCGCACGGGCCGATCTTGGCAATCTCTGAATTGAACGTGCGCTTGAAGCTTGCAGGCTCGCAGGCCTCGGTAGATGCCGAGAAGACGATGCTCTCACCCTTCTTGATGGGCATCTCGAAGAATCCCGGGACGAAGAGGTCTTCCTTGTATTCGTAGCCCCTGCGTCTCTCCTCGGGATAGACGATGCCGTAGTACCAGTCGGGATTGGCAACGTATTCAGACTTCTTCGAGAGCTGCATATTGAGAGTGGGCAGCGAGTCGTACAGTTTGAAGGCCTTTCCGTTAGGGATTTCCGTGTAGTGGGTGTTCGCACCGATGTTGCTCTTCGTCAGTTCGTGGATGCTCCTGAACGAGAGATAGGGGGTCAGACGGAGAGTGGTGTCGGAATGTGCGTCCAGAAGAGTGTACTTGATCAGGACCCTGTCCTGGTCGCGGACCATGATGATCTGTTTCTGGAACTTCATTCCACCTACGCTGTAGGTGATGGTGGGCACGGGGTCGTTCTCATAGTCGACAATGTATTTGTGACCTCTCGGCTCGAACACTTCGCCGTAGCAGTGGATGCCGAGGTTGAACATCTTGCCGTGCTGGATGAGTGTCTCGTCGAGGCTTGAGAGCAGGGCGTGCCTGCGCCAGTTCATTTTTTCGATGGGAACCGCGAGCAAGCAGTGATACTTGCGGGTGTTGCAGCAGACAATCGTCGTATTGGCATATGCGCCCGTACGGTTTGTTGCAATCAGTTCCCTTTTCAGTGAATATTCGAGGTTTACAAGCTCAGCTTTGTTGAATTTCAGATAAGCCATACAATTGCAGTTTGGAATCAAACCACAAAGATAATCAAATCAACTTAATTTACAGAGTAAATTAGGCGTTTTCTTTCCCGGCGTCCTTGCTGGCGAAGAACCTCCACTGGAAAATGATCAGGTAGAAAGCTCCGACGGTGATGCAGCTGTCTGCGAAATTGAAGATTGCGCTGAAGAAATGGAAAGGTTTTCCGCCCCAGATGGGGAACCAGTCTGGCAGGGTGGTGTCGATGATAGGGAAGTAGAGCATATCTACGACCTTTCCGAAAAACGGGCCTGCATATCCGCCGTCGGGAGGGAACATCGTAGCCACCTGGGTGAACCCGCTTTCGCTGAAGATCATGCCGTAGAAGAGGGAGTCGAATATGTTGCCGATCGCTCCGCACATTATGGCCGCAAGGCCGAAGTAGACTCCGTTGGGAACGTCGCTGCGGGTCAGAAGCTTACGGATGTAGATGAACAGCGCCACGCTCAGGACTATTCGGAAAACCGAGAGCAGAAGTTTGCCCACGGTGCCGCCAACGGCCATTCCGAACGCCATTCCGATATTCTCAACGAAATAAATCTGAAACCAGTCTCCGAAAACAGGTATGCTTTGCCCTAGAGTCATATTGGTCTTGACCAGGATCTTCGACACCTGGTCAATCACTAGCAGGGCAATAACGAATATTGTAAGTTTCTTGCCTTTGGACAGCGCCATTATCTGTTCTTGTCGTTTTTGGCTTCGACGCTCAATGTGGCGTGAGGTACAAGTCTGAGACGCTCCTTGGGTATGAGTTTTCCAGTCTCGCGGCAGATGCCGTAAGTCTTGTTTTCGATGCGCACCAGAGCGGCTTCAAGGCTCCGGATGAATTTGTACTGGCGTGCCGCCAGTCTGCTCACTTCTTCTTTGGAGAGTGAAGATGCGCCCTCTTCCATCTGGAAGGTCGGAGAAGTATCCTCGGTGTCGTTGCTTGCGCTGAGGTCGACGGAACCCTTGAGCTCCTCATATTCCTTCTTGGCTGCTTCAAGCTTCTGAAGGATCAGGGCCTTGAATTCCTGAAGCTCTTCGTCACTGTATCTGACCTTCTCTGCAACAGGGGCTTTTGCGGTTTTTGTCTTTGCCATATCTAACGGAGATTAAACTGGTGTTCTACAAAGATAATCAAAAGGCTTGGGATAATTATCCACAACAGCCCGTTTTTATGAACATCAAGCTTTCACTGCGAGGAGCTCGATGGTTCCTTCGTCCCATTCAACGCGTGCTCCGCCGAAGTCCTTGCCGAAATTCAGGTCCACTGCCAGAGTCTGTTCGCAGACATACTTGCGGTATTCCTGGAGAGCGTCGCGGACCTCGGGAAGGTCCTCTACGGTCAGGACTATGCGGTCGGTGACTTCGAAGCCGCTGTCCTTGCGCAGGTTCTGGATGCGGTTGATGAGTTCCCTGGCGATGCCTTCGCGGCGCAGCTGGTCGGTGACGGTGATGTCGAGGGCAACCGTAAGGTCGCTGTCGCTTGCCACGAGCCAGCCCGGCATATCCTCAGAGCTGATGCTGTAGTCTTCCTTCTCGAGCAGGACGTCTCCCGAAGCCAGGCTCAGAGTGTAGGCGTCGCTCTTCTCGATGTCGGAAATCTGCTGCTGTCCCATCTGGGCGAATGCGGCCGCGATGTCTTTCATCTGCTTGCCGTATTTCTTGCCGAGGGTCTTGAAGTTGGGTTTTATCTTCTTGGTGATGAGGCCTGTGGTGTCATATACGAACTCCACTTCCTTCACGTTGACTTCGCTTGAAACGAGGTTGCTGACCTTCTCGAACTGCTCCTTGAAATGGTTGTCGAGCACCGGGACCATAATCTTGGCGAGCGGCTGGCGCACCTTGATGTTGACCTTGCGACGAAGTGCCAGAACCATTGAAGAACATCTCTGCGCGAGCTGCATACGGTATTCGAGGTCGGTGTCGATGAGCGATGCGTCGAAGTCGGGCATCATCTCGTAATGGACGTTCTCGGCACCGTCCACGAGGTCGCACCACAGACGGTCCATAAAGAACGGGGCGATGGGTGCGGCCAGCAGGGCGACGGTCCTGAGGCAGTGGTAGAGAGTCCTGTAGGCGCCGAGTTTCGAAGCGGTCATTCCGCCTCCCCAGAAACGCTTGCGGTTGAGGCGTACGTACCAGTTGCTGAGGTTGTCGCATACGAAGCTCTGGATGAGCCTTCCTGCAGTGGTCAGGTCGAAGTCCTCGTAGCAGGCGCGGACATCCCTGATCAGGCTGTTCTCGAGAGATACCAGCCATTTGTCGATCTCGGTGAGTTCTGCATCTCCCTTGTCAGAGCGGGGGTCGAAACCGTCGACGTTGGCGTAGAGTGCGAAGAACGAATATGTGTTGTAGAGCGTTCCGAAGAATTTGCGGCGGATTTCATCCACTCCCTCCTCGTCGAAGCGGAGGTTGTCCCAGGGCTGGGCGTTGGTGAGCATATACCAGCGCAGTGCGTCGGCGCCGTACTTGTCGAGAGCTTCGAAAGGATTCACGGCGTTGCCGAGGCGCTTGCTCATCTTGTTGCCGTTCTTGTCGAGGACAAGTCCGTTGGAGATCACGCTCTTGAATGCGCATTTGTCACTGACCATCGTGTTGATGGCGTGCAGGGTGAAGAACCATCCGCGGGTCTGGTCCACACCTTCGGCGATGAAGTCGGCGGTCTGTCCGAAACACGGCTTGCCAAGGTCCTTGAGTCCCTGCTGGGCATAAGGCATCGCACCTGAGTCGAACCATACGTCGATGAGGTCGGTTTCGCGGACCATCTTGCGGCCGCTGTCGGAAACCAGGAACAGATTGTCGGCGATGGGGCGGTGCAGGTCAATGCGGTCGTAGTTCTCCTTAGAGAAGTCGCCGGGCACGAAGCCTTTGTCCTTGAGATAGTTGGATTCTGCCACACCGGCTGCAACGGCTTTCTCGAGTTCATCGTAAAGCTCTGCGAGAGAACCTATGCATTTCTCTTCCTTTCCGTCCTCGGTGCGCCAGATGGGAAGCGGAGTGCCCCAGAAACGGCTCCTCGAGAGGTTCCAGTCCTGAAGGTTCTCAAGCCATTTGCCGAAGCGTCCGGTGCCGGTTGATTCCGGTTTCCAGCGGATAGTCTTGTTGAGCTCTATCATCCTGGGCTGAACGGCGGTAGTGCGGATGAACCAGGAGTCGAGAGGGTAGTAGAGCACGGGCTTGTCGGTCCTCCAGCAGTGGGGGTAGCTGTGCACGTGCTTCTCTATCTTGAAGGCCTTGCCCTGCTGCTTGAGCTCGACGCACAGGTCGATGTCGAGGGTAGGGTCGTCGGGGCCGAGAGTGTCGTCATAAGCATTCTTTACATACCTGCCTGCGAACTGGCCGTAGCTTGCCACGTCCACGCGCTCCTTGACGAAGTCCTTGTCGAGGTCTTCGATGCGGTAGAGCCTTCCGCTGCGGTCGACCATCGGCTGCTGAACTCCGTTGGCGTCGGTAAGCAGCATTGCGGGAACTCCGGACTGCTTGGCCACCTTGTTGTCGTCGGCGCCGAAGGTCGGGGCGATATGCACGATGCCGGTACCTTCCTCAGTCGAAACGAAGTCGCCACAGATGACCCTCAGGCCGCCTTCGGCACACTTTACCCACGGAATGAGCTGTTCGTAGCTTATGTCTTTCAGCTGGGAACCCTTGAACGAACCATCGAGAACGGTGAAGGGGTTCTTGTCGTTAAAGAGGGTGGGAACAAGGGCCTTTGCCACAACGTATATGGCAGGCTCCTTGGTGTATGGATTGACACTTTCCACGCGTACGTAATCAATGTTGGGACCGACGCAGAGGGCCGTGTTCGAAGGAAGCGTCCACGGGGTGGTGGTCCAGGCGAGGATGAATACAGGCAGCGGGCTGTCAGAGAACAAGGGCTGTGATACGCTGTTCTTGATGACCTTGAACTGCACCGTGCAGGTGGTGTCCTTCACGTCGCGGTAGCATCCGGGCTGGTTGAGTTCGTGAGTGCTGAGTCCTGTACCCGCGGCGGGAGAATAGGGCTGGATCGAATAGCCTTTGTAGAGGTAGCCTTTCTTGTAGATGTCTTTCAGAAGGTACCACAGCGTTTCGATGTAGCTGTTGTCGTAGGTCACATAGGGATTGTCAGTGTCCACCCAATAGCCGATCTTCTCGGTGAGGTCCACCCACTGGTCGGTGTATTTCATCACCTCCTTGCGGCAGGTGCGGTTGTATTCCTCCACGGAAATGGTCTTGCCGATATCTTCCTTGGTTATGCCGAGCTTTTTCTCGACACCGAGCTCTACGGGCAGTCCGTGGGTGTCCCAACCGGCCTTTCTCTCCACAAGATAGCCTGTCTGAGTCTTGTAACGGCAGATAGCGTCCTTGATGGAACGTGCCATCACGTGGTGGATTCCGGGCATTCCGTTGGCAGAAGGAGGGCCTTCGTGAAATACGAATCTGGGCTGTCCTTTGCGCAGTTCAAGGGTGTTGCGGAAGGCGTTCTGTCTGCGCCATTTTTCCAGTATGCTGCGGTTAACCTCAACTAGGTCAAGCTGTTTGTACTCGGTAAAACTCATCTTTCAAATTTTGGAATTTGCAAAGATACTATAATTCCTTACTTTTGAGCAAGTTTTTGAGTTGTCGCAAAAATGGGAATCATAGACATCGTCATCATTTGCTGCTTCCTTCCGTCGCTTTACTTCGGAGCCAAAAACGGTTTCATCAAGCAGCTTATCTCTCTGGTAATACTGGTGCTGGGCATCAAGCTGGCCATATCCCTCAGCCCCCACGTCTCGGAGTGGCTGCAGAGCCGTGTGGAGCTCCAGCCCACGTGGATCTCTGTCATCAGCTTCGCAGCGGTGTTCGTCGCCGTCGCCCTGGTGGGTGCACTGGTGGAGAAGCTGCTCAGCGCAGCGGTCGACGTTACGATGCTCGGATGGCTCAACCGCCTTCTCGGAATAGTCTTCTCCCTGCTGAAGGTAGCGGTCGTGCTCAGCCTGCTGATTTATTTCGTCAACTCGGCGAACGAGCTTCTAGGCTTCATCAGCGAGGAGGATATTTCCAATTCCAAATTCTTCAAGCCGCTTCTGGATTTGACCGACAAGATATTTCCGGCTTTGAAGTCGTTAATCCAACAACATCAATCTTCGGCCGCTCCGACAATAGCAGCGTAATTGTCGCCAGGCTATCTTTTTTTCTGTTTTTATTGACCTACTTTGCTCCTGGAACGGGAGCGTAGGGAAGATTGCGCCGGCTTTGCAAAGAAGGGGGTGAAGAGGCGCGCGCAGAGGAAGGAGTCTCCCGTTTCTTTGTGGAGACTATGAGCAAGAGCAAGAAAATAAAAGTCAGAGGAGTCAGACAGCACGACATTACAGACTGTGCGGTCGCGTGCGTAGTATGGATTGCCAGATGGTACGGCCTCAGCCTGCCTCTGGTGACGGTCCGCCAGCTGTGCGGGGCCACCTCCCAGGGCACCACTATCAAAGGAGTGCTGGACGGCTGCGGCGCAATCGGCCTGGAGGCCAGGGCGTACAAGTCCGCAGCAAGGGACATCGATGCGCTCAGGCACGTTCCGGCCCCTGCCATCCTCCATCTTGAAAAGGATGACGGCACGCTGCACTTCGTGGTGCTGAGCGCTGCCAGCCACAAGGGGTTCGTGATAATGGATCCGGCCGAGGGAAAACTGAGGACCGTGTCCGACGAATGGCTCGGCAGGCAGTGGAGCGGCTATGTGGTGCTGTGCAGTCCAAACGAAAAGTTTGAGAAGGGCGACAAGACCGTCAGCCCGGTCCGCAGGCTGCTGCGCACCACGAAAGTCTATGGCCGACAGCTGGCGCTGACCCTGGCCGCTTCGATGTTATATATAATAATATCCCTCAGCACCGCATTGTTCCTGCAGAAGATAGTGGATGAGGTGATTCCGGCAGGGGATGTCACGGCTGTCTGGGCCGTGGCGGCGGCTATGGGCCTTCTTGCACTCCTGGCGTTCGCCTGCGGTTACGGAAGGATAATGGCGGCCCTGCAGGCCTCCATAGGCATAGACTATTCGCTTGTGACCGGCTACCTGCATCACCTGTTCTCCCTGCCGATGGGCTTTTTCACCCTCCGCGGAAGCGGAGAACTGGCCTCCAGGGTGTACGACGCAATGAAGATACGCTCCTTCATAGTCAACGGTCTGACAACGCTGATGCTCAGCTTATGTACCCTTGTCGTCTCATTCGCCTTGATGTTCACATATTATTGGAAACTTGCCTTACTTATGCTGATGTTTATTCCTGTGTACACGCTTGTGTACATCGTTTCCAACAAAGTGAACAGAAAGGCGAACCGGGACATCATCGAGGCCTCTGCGGCTTTCGAAGAGAAGACGGTGGAGGGGATATCGGCCATAGGCACCATAAAGTATATGTGCGCGGAGGGGCCCGTGTCCTCCCGCATCGACAGGCAGTACGCGAGGCTTTGCGACCGTATGGTAAAAGGCGGCCGCTGGGCCGGGATATTCTCCGAATCGACGGAACTGCTGTCCAGGGCGCTGACCATAACCCTGCTGGGTGCCGGGTCGGTATTCGTCTTTGCAAGAAACCTGACCGTCGGCGAACTTGTTTCGTTCTATTCTATGATCACCCTGTTCTCGGCTCCGCTGGGCCAGCTTGTGGGGCTGAACGGCAGCTATACCGAGGCGAAGGTGTCGGCCGAAAGGCTTTTCGAGATAATGGACTTCGAAGAGGAGAACTCCGACGGCGCAGATCCGGCAGGAGCCTGCGGCAGCCTGGCGTTCCACGACGTCAGTTTCTCCTATCCCGGATGCAATCCGCTGATAGAACATTTCTCCGCGGTTTTTGAAGAGGGGAAGATAACGGCCGTGACGGGAGACAGCGGATGCGGCAAGAGCACCCTGGCCTCTCTAGTGATGCGCGGCTATAGGCCGATTGAGGGCAGCATCACCCTTGCCGGGGTGGACATCTCCCTGTACGGCCTGCGTCAGTGGAGAAGCAGGACCGCCCTTGTGCCGCAGGAATGCGTGCTGATGAACGCGACGGTCCTGGACAACATCACCGGTGCCGAAAGCGAGCCGGATATGCAGCGCATCGCCGAGCTGCTGGTAACCCTCGACCTGCAGGCTTTCGTGGCCTCTCTTCCGATGGGTATGCTTACTAAGGTGGGAGAGCGCGGGGCGTCTCTGTCGGGAGGGCAGAAGCAGCGCATCGCGCTCGCAAGGGCTCTCTACCGCAGGCCGCAGATGCTGATCCTCGACGAAGCCACGTCGTCGCTCGACAGCGCAAGCGAGGATTCCATCCTCAGAACTGTGAGAAAACTCGCAGACGCCGGGATGACGGTGATGATGATCACCCACAAGAAAGACAATCTGACAGTTGCAGATAAAATAATCTCTATGAGTGCGCGCTCATAAACGGGTGAATCCTGCACGCCCCTTGAACTTGCAGGAGACAGAACTTAACCTAATCAATACCATGGAAGAAAAAAGAATGAATGCGATCGGACTGGAGGTGATATCTTCTTCCGAGCTTGGTGTAAGAGGCGGGACCACAGGAGACATGATCAGGAAAATCCTTGAGATCACCGTGGCGGTATGCGCTTTTGTCAAGAACTATTGGTCATCGATAGTCAAAGGCTATCGCGACGGTTATTCCTATGGCTTGTAACGGGAGGAATAGGCTATGGATACCTGGAAAAACCATTTCAATGAAATCAGTGCCGGCGAGTCCGTGCTGGTAGTCGGCGGTGTGGATGGCAGTCTCAAGGAACTGCTCTACAATCTGGCTTTCTTCGTAGGAAGATTCGTAAGGCTGGTGTTCGGCCCCAGGCTGACAGTCTGACCGGCGGTACGCAGCCTTAGGTTCGCAGCGGATTCCCATCCGGGGGTCCGCTGCTTTCTTTCATTTTTCTGCCAAAAATCCTACTTTTGGGGTTTGTAATGAAACAGAGTCTGATATTGTCGATTGAAACGAGCGGAGCCGCCTGCTCGGTGGCCCTTGCCAAAGGGGGAATGGTGGAAGGCTCCGTCACTATAGACGACAGCAACCGCCAGTCTTCGATGCTGGTGCCTGCCATAGAATCCCTTTTCAGAAAGTGCTCGAGAAATATGTCTGAGTGCGACGCAGTCGCCGTCAGCAGCGGACCAGGTTCATATACCGGCCTGCGTGTGGGCGTCTCGACGGCCAAAGGGCTGTGCTACGGCCTGGGCAAGCCGCTCATTTCCGTCCCCACGCTCGAAATCCTGCTCGCGGAGGCGATGTCGCTGGAACAATGCGCCGGCGCCGATTATTTCGTCCCGATGCTGGATGCCCGCCGTATGGAGGTCTATCAGGCAGTCTACGGCGCTGACGGCAGGTGCGTAGAAGAGGTCTCTGCCAAAGTGTTGGACGCCGGCAGTTACGCAGACCTGCTCGAGAAGGGCAGGGTGGCCTTCATAGGCACCGGAGCCCGGAAATATGCCGATGCTTTCCCTCATCCCAACGGCATATATGTGCCAAGTGTGCCACAGGCGGCATTTATGGCCGCTGCCGCCCAGGCCGCCTATGACGCGGAACGGTTCGAGGACGTAGCCTATTTCGAACCCTTCTATCTCAAGGAGTTTGTGGCCATTGTCAAGAAAAATCCAATTAATATTTAATAACTTTACGCGATTAAAAGTCACTAACCGCAATATGAACAGAATTATCGAAAAGAAACTGCTTGCGCAGAATATCTACCTGATCAGGGTGGAGGCTCCGCGCATAGCCGCATCTGCGCTTCCGGGACAGTTCCTGGTGGTCATCAACGATGCGAAAGGAGAAAGGATTCCGCTTACAATCAGTGATTACGACAAGGAAGCCGGCACCGTGGACATGGTCATCCAGCAGATCGGCGTGTCGACAAGGCTGCTCTGCTCCCGCGAAGTCGGAGAGTGCTACGCAAGCGTTCTCGGCCCCCTCGGAGTTCCGTCAGATTTCGTCAAGATGAGCGACGAAGAGCTCCGCGGCCGCAGGTATCTGTTCGTTGCCGGAGGTGTGGGCACAGCCCCCGTCTATCCTCAGGCCAAGTATCTGCACGAGAGAGGTGCCGTCGTTGACGTGATCATCGGCGCCAAGACCAAGGACCTGCTGATCTATGAAGAGCCGATGAGCAAGGTCTGCACCAACCTCTATGTCTGCACCGACGACGGTTCCTACGGCTTCGGCGGTCTTGTGACCAAGAAGATAGAGGACCTGCTCTCCCAGGGCAAGACATACGACCAGGCTGTGGCCATCGGTCCTATGATAATGATGAAGTTCGTGACGAAGACCCTGCAGCCTTCGGGCATTCCTTTGACGGTGAGCCTCAACACCCTTATGGTGGATGCCACCGGAATGTGCGGCGCCTGCCGCGTGACCGTAGGCGGCAAGACTCGTTTCGCCTGTGTGGAAGGTCCTGAGTTCGATGCATACCAGGTCGATTTCGACGAGGCTATGCGCCGTCAGGGTATGTACAATGCCGAGAAAGTCGTTTCTCACACTCATAAATGTAAAATCGGGAGGAATTAACAATGCAAGACCGTTTCACTAGAGTAAAGGTAAGGGAGCAGGATCCGAAGGTCAGGGCTCACAATTTCGACGAAGTATGCCTTGGTTATGACAAGGAGGAGGCTATGCTCGAAGCAAGCCGCTGCCTGCATTGCAAGAAACCGATGTGTGTGGGCGCCTGCCCCGTCAACATCCAGATTCCCGATTTCATCGAGCAGGTGAAGAACGGAGATTTCGCCGCAGCTGCCGAAGTCATAGCGCGTGACAGTTCTCTGCCCGCCATCTGCGGCCGCGTGTGCCCCCAGGAGACGCAGTGCGAAGGCAAGTGCATCCTCGGCAACAAGGGTGAAGCCGTAGCCATCGGCAAACTTGAGAGGTTCGTCGCCGACTGGTCACGCGAGAACGGCGTGAAGTTCAATGAATGCAAGCCCGCCAACGGCAAGAAGGTTGCCATCGTCGGCAGCGGCCCGTCAGGCCTCGCCTGCGCGACCGACCTTGCAAAGGCCGGATTCAAGGTTCACGTCTTCGAAGTGCTTCACAAGGTCGGAGGAGTGCTGCAGTACGGCATTCCCGAGTTCCGTCTTCCCAAGGACAGGGTTGTAAGCCGCGAGGTGGAGGCCCTCAAGGACCTTGGCGTGGAGTTCGAAACCGACGTTATCGTAGGCCGTACGGTCACCGTCGATGACCTTATGGACAAGGAAGGCTACGACGCCGTGTTCATCGGCACCGGAGCCGGTCTTCCGAGATTTATGAACATTCCGGGAGAGAACCTTAACGGCGTGGTTTCCGCCAATGAGTTCCTCACCCGCAACAACCTTATGCACGCATACGAAGAAGGTTACGAGACTCCCATCTATGCCGGAGCGAAATGCGTGGTGGTCGGCGGCGGTAACGTCGCAATGGACGCCGCCCGCACCGCCCTGCGCCTCGGAGCCGAAGTCACCATAGTATACCGCCGTACCGAGACCGAACTCCCGGCCCGCCGCGAAGAGGTCCATCACGCAAAGGAAGAAGGCATCGTATTCAGTATGCTGTCCAATCCCGTAGAGGTCCTCGGCGATGAGAAAGGCTGGGTAAGGGGAGTCCGCTGCATCCGTATGGAACTCGGCGAGCCCGACGCCAGCGGCCGCCGTTCTCCCATCCCCGTTCCCGGCTCTGAGTTTGACGTGGAGTGCGACGTAGTGATTATGGCCCTCGGTACTTCTCCGAACCCTCTGATCGCATCTACCACTCCCGGCCTCGAGACCAACCGCCACGGCTGTGTCGTCCTCAACGAGCAGGACCAGACCAGCCGCAAGCACGTATATGCCGGCGGCGACGTTGTCACCGGTGCGGCTACCGTAATCCTCGCGATGGGCGCAGGCCGAAAGGCTGCCGCTGCCATAATGAGGGACCTCCTTCCTGAAGAATAGCGGAAAGCGATGGGTGTCGGCAAGTGGATATCAGGATTCCTGGGCTGGATGATGTTCGGCCCCATAGGCGGTCTCGTGGGCTTTTTCCTCGGGTCGCTTGTCGAGAAGGGATCCTTCATCCAGATAGAGCAGGGCACCGGCAATCCGCCTTACGGCACTGGTACGGGCGGGGGCTATACCCGCGAGCAGCAGCGCACGGGGCAGCGCAACAGCTTCCTGATGAGCCTGCTCGTCCTGTCGACGGCCGTCATCAAGGCTGACGGGCATTTCGTAAAGTCGGAACTTGAATATGTCAAGACCTTCCTCCGCCAGAATTTCGGGGAGGAAGCCGCAGAACAGGCCAAGGATATCATAAAAGGCCTGATGGAGAAGGACATTAACATCTATGAGGTCGGCTCGCAGATCCGTATGTATATGAACTACTCCCAGCGCCTGCAGCTCTTCCATTACCTGGTGGCTCTCGCCCAGAGCGACCACCGTGTCACTCAGGAGGAGATAGACGTGCTCGGAACGATCGCTTCGACCATCGGCCTTTCTTCCGCCGACACCGAGTCGATTATGTCAATGTTCAAGAACGACCTTGAGTCAGCCTACAGGGTGCTTGAGATCACATCCTCTGCTACCGACGACGAAGTGCGCAAGGCCTACAAGCGGATGGCGCTGAAATATCATCCGGACAAGGTGTCCACACTTGGCGAAGACGTTCAGAAAGCCGCCGAGGAGAAGTTCAAGAACGTCCAGGAAGCCTACGAGAAGATAAAGAAGGCCAGAGGGATGTCATAGAATCGCTTTTCCCCCGACATAAAATAGAATCTGTAATGATTTTTGTTTTGTAACATTTCATTACAGATTCTTTTTTTATAACTTTACAAAGATTAAATGCCCCAAAGCGGTTTTCGGTCGACAATACTCTTTTAAATAATTATAAACAATTGTAAATCAATAATTTATTATGACAAAATTCGAATTCAAACAGGGATGCAAGTATGCCATGCTGGTCCCTACAAGTATGGGATTGCGCATTACTCCCGGTGACGGTCAGCCCGTTCAGTGCAGCGACGTGTTCAAACTTTATGCTACAAGTGCCGAGACAAATGTGGCCAGTGTGTCATCTTACCTGGGTCTCCCGGTGAAAGTGCTCACAACCTTCGTTGAAGGCAGTCCTTTCGCATCTTTCATCAAGGCCAATCTCCGCAGCCGCGGAATGGATTTCGAAGGAGTCGAAGTTCCTCAGGGCGGTCCCTGGGGCTATCGCCATCAGATCAACGTTGCCGACAGCGGTTTCGGTTCACGCGGACCCCGCGTATGGAACGACCGTGCCGGTGAAGTAGGCCGTACCCTGAATGCGAAGGATTTCGACCTCGACCGTATCTTCGGCCAGGAAGGCGTGCAGATCGTCCACCTCTCAGGCCTTATCGCCGCTCTCAGCCCCGAGACAACCAAGTTCTGCCTCGAGATTGCAAGGGCTGCCAAGAAATATGGCTCGAAGGTCAGCTTCGACCTTAATTACAGGGCATCTTTCTGGATCGGCCGTGAGAAAGAACTCCACGACGCATTCAGCGAGATTTGCTCAATTGCCGACGTTCTCATCGGCAACGAGGAAGATTTCCAGCTCTGCCTCGGCATCGAAGGCCCTGAGGCCGGCGGAAAGGACATCGCAGCCAAGATTGAAGGCTTCAAGGAGATGATCAACCGCGTACGCAAGGAATATCCCAACGCACAGGTATATGCGACCACTCTGCGTCAGGTGAACCACACCAACAGCCACAACTGGGGCGCCATTATGTTCGAGGATGGCAACTGGCACGTTGTCGAGCCTCGCGAGATCCACGTTCTCGACCGCATCGGCGGCGGCGACGGCTTCGTAGGCGGTCTGCTCTATGCAATGCTCAGAGGCTGGGAGCCTGAGAAATGGATCCAGTTCGGCTGGGCTACAGGCGCTCTCGCTACCACAATGCTCACCGACTATGGCCAGCCTGCCGATGAGGACCAGGTATGGAGCATCTGGAAAGGCAACGCTCGTGTAAAACGTTAATCAACCTGCACTATGCTTTACTACGCAAGAGGTTCAAAGAACGATTGTATAACCCCCGACGAAGTGCGCGCTGCTCTCAAGCAGGTGTTCGACGCTATGGGACCGAAGAACAGGGTAGTCGCCCTGCCGCCTGATTTCACCAGGTTCAATTCTTACGCTGGCCCCATCACGGAGATGGTCTTTGACTACTACCAGGACAAGCTTACCGACGTGATGCCTGCCCTTGGTACCCACACTGCAATGACAGAAGAGCAGATCAAGACTATGTTCGGCCACACTCCCCGCGAGTTGTTCCGCGTGCACGACTGGCGCAACGACGTGGTGACAGTAGGACGCGTGCCTGCTTCATACGTCGAGGAAGTGTCTGAAGGCAAGCTTCACTACGACTGGCCCGCACAGGTCAACAAACTTCTGCTCGAGGATGACATCGACCTTATCCTTTCAATCGGACAGGTCGTGCCTCACGAGGTTGTCGGAATGGCCAACTACACCAAGAACCTGTTCGTCGGTGTCGGTGGCAGCGAAGGCATCAACAAGAGCCACTTCATCGGATCTTCATACGGTATGGAACGCCTTATGGGCCGTCCCGGCGGTCCCGTGCGTGCCGTCTTCGAGTATGCAAGGCAGCATTTCATCCCGCAGCTTCCGATAGTCTATATCCAGACAGTTCTCGCAAAGAACAACGAGACCGGCAAGATGGAGCTCAAGGGTCTCTTCATCGGTGACGATGCAGAGTGCTTCCGCAAAGCCTGCGAGCTGTCGATGGAGACCAACTTCATTATGCTCGACAAGCCCATCAAGAAGTGTATCGTGTACCTCGATCCCGAGGAGTTCAAGAGCACCTGGCTCGGCAACAAGGCTGTCTACCGTACCCGTATGGCTCTTGCCGACGGCGCCGACCTAATCATCCTGGCCCCCGCACTCAAGGAGTTCGGTGAGGACAAGACCATCGACGGCCTCATCCGCAAGTATGGCTACAAGGGCACTCCGCACACCCTGGAATGCACCGATGCCAACCAGGATCTCCAGGACAACCTGGGAGCCTCGGCACACCTCATCCACGGTTCGTCGGAGGGACGTTTCAACATCACCTACTGCCCCGGCGACGGTATGACCCGCGAGGAGATCGAAGGCGTCGGCTTCCGCTACTGCCACTACAACGACATGGTGGCCCGCTATCCTCTCGAAAACCTCAAGGACGGCTGGAATACTATGCCGGACGGTGAGGAGATCTACTACATTTCTAACCCGGCTCTGGGACTCTGGGCCCATCCCGACAGATTCAAGGACTAACCAAATTCAAAGAATAAATAATATCAAATACTAATGGAGAAAAAATCAGACATTGGCCTTATCGGCCTGGCGGTGATGGGTGAGAACCTGGTGCTCAATATGGAGAGCAAGGGCTTCCGCGTAAGCGTCTTCAACCGTACCGTATCTAAAGTTGAAAATTTCATGAATGCCCGCGCCAAGGGTAAGAACATCTACGGCGCAATGTCACTCGAAGACCTCGTGGCTTCACTCGAACGTCCCCGCAAGGTGATGCTGATGGTTAAGGCAGGCCAGGCTGTGGACGACTTCATCGAGAAGCTCATCCCGCTGCTGGAGCCCGGTGACATCATCATCGACGGCGGCAACACCCACTATCCCGACACAAACCGTCGTACCGCATACGTAGAGAGCAAAGGCCTTCTCTACATCGGTACTGGCGTTTCAGGCGGAGAAGAGGGTGCCCTCAAGGGTCCGTCACTTATGCCCGGCGGTTCAAAGGCTGCCTGGCCTATCGTAGCTCCCATCTTCCAGAAAATCTGCGCACAGGTGGCTGACGGCCCTTGCTGCGACTGGGTAGGCGAGAACGGTGCAGGCCACTTCGTAAAGATGGTGCACAACGGAATCGAGTACGGCGACATGCAGCTCATCTGCGAGTGCTACCAGATTATGAAGGATCTGCTCGGAATGAGCAATGAGGAAATGAGCGAAGTGTTCACAGAGTGGAACAAGGGCGACCTCGACAGCTATCTTATCGAGATCACACGCGACATCCTCGCATATAAGACTCCGGAAGGCGAAGCAGTCGTCGACTTCATCCTCGACACCGCAGGTCAGAAGGGTACCGGCAAATGGACTGCCATCTCAGCTCTCGACCAGGGTGTTCCGTTGACTCTGATCTCAGAGGCCGTGTTCGCACGCTGCCTTTCAGCCCAGAAGGACGAGAGGGTTAAGGCTTCCAAGGTTCTTGCAGGTCCGAAACCCGCATTCAAGGGTGACAAGAAGGCATTCCTCGCAGACCTTCAGAAAGCTCTCTTTGCAGCCAAGATCATCTCTTACGCCCAGGGTTACACTCTGATGCGCGCCGCTGCCAAGGAGTATGGCTGGGATCTCAACTACGGCGGAATCGCCCTTATGTGGCGTGGCGGCTGCATCATCCGTTCTGTCTTCCTCGGCAAGATCAAGGATGCGTTCACCAACAATCCCGCTCTCGAGAACCTTATGGTCGACCCGTTCTTCTGCAAGAAACTCCAGGAGGCTCAGGAAGGCTGGCGCAACGTGCTGGCAACTGCGCTCACCAACGGCATTCCGGTACCGGCTCTTACCGCAGCCCTTACCTACTACGACGGATACCGTTGCGACCGCGTTCCTGCCAACCTGCTGCAGGCTCAGCGTGACTACTTCGGCGCACACACCTACGAGCGCACCGACCGTCCGCGCGGAGAGTTCTTCCACACCAACTGGACAGGCCACGGCGGAGACACCATCTCTGGTACCTACACCGCATAGTGTCTGCATCGAGTCCCGGCTCATTCCGGGAAATGAAGAAGGATGGCTGACAGCAGCCATCCTTTCTTTTTTCTATATTTGTTCAGTAATTGTCAATTGAACCGGTATGTCTATAAAAACAATGAAGATATGGCAGTGGGCGCTTTTGCTGCTTGCAAGTTTCGTCCTCGCCTTCCTGATGTATGCAATGGCGCAGGCTTCCCAGGAGCTTTTCGGTGGCGGCTGGCTCGGGTGGCCCGCGGCCGTGGCTGTCTCTGCCGCGATGATTGCGCTCTATGCGCTGTTCGTGAAATGGTTCGAGAAGCATCCGGCCTGTGATATACCGCTCCGGCGGCTGGCCGGTGACACTCTCAAGGGCCTTGCCGTCGGTTTCTGCTTCTTCGTGGCCGTCGTGCTCGTGATGTTCGTCTTTGGAATCTACAAGTTTGACGGGGTAGGAATGGACAGGCCGTTGGAGTTGGTGACGGCATTCCTGCTGTTCCTGCTCGTGGCGGTAGGAGAGGAGATCATCTTCAGGGGCGTGCTTTTCCGCTGGATAGACGAGAAGTGGGGCTTTGCAGTGGCACTGACCGTTTCGGCCCTGCTGTTCGGCCTGATGCACCTGCCGCAGCCGGGAGCTACGCTCTGGTCTTCGTTCGCCATCGCAGTTGAAGCCGGTCTGCTGCTCGGCGCTGCCTATAAATATTCCGGGACGCTCTGGCTTCCGATAGGCATCCATTGGGCCTGGAACTTCACCCAGGGCAATATCTTCGGCTTCGAAGTCTCAGGGGCAGATGCCGGCGACTCTTTGATCCATCCTGTGGTGGGCGGCCCGGATATCCTCACCGGCGGTGACTTCGGTGCCGAAGCCTCCGTCATCACCGTCGCGATCGGCCTGGCACTTTCCGTCTGGTTCATTCTAAAAGTTGTCAGAAAATAGTAAATTTGAATTCAGAACAAACAGTCAAGATATGTTACTCGAACAACAGATTCAGGAAGACATTAAGGCGGCGATGAAGGCTAAGGATGCCGTGGCTATGGCAGCCACCCGCGCCATCAAAGGTGAAATCCTTCTTTTCAAGACCAGCGGCAACGGTGCAGGAGAAGTTACTGACGGTGATGTGCTGAAGATGATTCAGAAGCTCATAAAACAACGCAGGGAATCTGCCGAACAGTATGCTGCAGCAGGCCGTCAGGAACTGGCCGACAACGAGCTTGCGGAAGCGGCCGTGATGGAGAAATACCTTCCCAAACAACTTCCCGTCGAAGAAGTGAGGGCAAAGATCCAGGAGATAATTGCTCAGGTGGGCGCCACATCCATCAAGGATATGGGCAAGGTGATGGGCGCTGCTAACAAGGCCCTCGCCGGGCTTTCTGACGGCCGTACAATCTCCGGCATCGTCAAGGAGCTGCTCTCATAGCTTGGTCACCCTCCTCATCATACTGATTACTTCCGCAGTCAGCATCCTGTGTTTCAACGGGAGGCTGAACTTTCACGCACTGAAGTTCAACGCCTGGGAAGTCTGGCACCGGAAGCAGTGGCACCGTATGCTCACCTACGGCCTGGTGCACGGAAGCTGGGGCCACCTGCTTTTCAATATGCTTACCCTGTACTTCTTCGGAAGCGTGGTGGAGAAGTATTTCGCCTCCGTTTTCGGCGCCCAACAGGGAACTGTCCTGTATGTCGTACTGTATGTCACTGCACTCGTCGTGTCGACTGCCGGTGACCTGTTCAAGTTCAGGGACGATATGAACTACAGCGCGGTCGGCGCGTCCGGTGCGGTGTCGGCGGTCTTGTTCGCATCTATCCTCTTCGAACCCAGGATGGGCATTTACATCTTCTTCATTCCCATTCCGATCCCGGGCTACATCTTCGCACCGCTCTACCTGCTCTACTGCTGGTATATGGCCAGGCGCAACATCGACAACATCGGCCACTCGGCCCACTTCTGGGGAGCGGTCTACGGCTTCATATTTCCCCTCGTCTGCCGTCCTGACATCATCTCGCATTTCCTCTCGCAGCTGGGTTTATAACAGAAGTTTGTTATCTTTGCCGTATGCTGATACTAACGATCACCCTCATAACCCTCGCCGTGTTCGCAGTGTTGATAGTACTTGCGGGCATAAAAGGATTCTTCAAGGGGGCTACGGAAGAGTTCCATCGCCAGCGTGGCGTGTGGACCAGGATGATCCGCAGATTCAAGGCGCGCAGCATCTGGCGCAAGCGACGCAAGTCCGGACTTCCGAAAGAGGATGCGCAGGACGTAGAGTCTGAGCAGTAGCCAAGCTTTTTCCAGCCTTATTTCGGCAATTTCCTGAAGAAACGTGTTATGACTATGATGGCGAGGACCGTTGCCATTACGTCTGCTACGGCCTGTGCCATCTCGACACCCTGCAGGCCGAGGATGCGAGGCAGAATCAAGATTACAGGAATGAAGAAAAGCCCGTTGCGGGACATCGCCATCAAATTGGCCTCCCAGGGATGACGCGTGGTCTGGAGCGTCATATTGGTGTACATCACCAACGGAACCAGCGGCAGAGTTGCCATCTGCCAGCGCAGCGCTGCGGCCCCGACTTCGATGACCTTCGGATCGTTGCGGAAGAAACCCACCAGAGCTTCCGGGAAAGCCAGTCCCAGCGCCGCGAACACCAGCATCAGGATAGTCCCGAGCTTCAGAACGTACCCGAAACCCTCGCGCACCCTTCCGTATAAGCCGGCGCCGTATGAAAAACCGCACAGCGGCTGGAAGCCGTGTCCGAGACCTATGGTCACTGCGAGGAAGATGAATGCAAGCCTCGACACGATAGACATACCGGCGATGGCACCGTCTCCGTATACGCCTGCGGCATTGTTCAGAAGTGCAATGCTGATGCTTGCCAGCCCCTGTCTGGTGAGGGAGGGTGTGCCTCCTGCAAGTATTTCCCTGTAATGTCCGCCACCCCATACGAAATTGTGAAGATCCAGCTTGAGGTCATCGGCCTTGCGGTACATCAGCAGCAGCACGAAGAAGCTGAAGGCCTGGCCGGCAAGCGTCGCAATGCCAGCGCCGCTTATTCCCATATCAAACACGAAAATCAGTATAGGAGCAAGCACCACATTCATTATGGCTCCCGAAATGATGCCCCACATCGCATATGAGGCGTTCCCCTGGAAACGCATCTGGTTGTTGAGCACTATGGCTCCCATAATGAACGGCGTGGCTATGAGGACATAGGTCAGATAGACCATCGTGTCCGGCAGGATGGTGGGGGTGGAGCCCAGCAGGATGGACAGGGGCTTGAGGAACAGCAGTCCGACGGCTCCAAGCAATGCGCCGGACAGAAGGGAATGCACAAGTCCTACGGCAGCCATCTGTTCGGAATTGCGGGTATGCCTGGCTCCGAGTTCCCTCGAGATATAATTGCCTGAACCCTGTCCGAACATAAAGCCTATGGCCTGGATGACGGACATAAGAGAAAAACTGACGCCCACGGCTGCAGTGGCCTGTGTGCTTATGCGGCCCACATAGAAAGTGGAGACAATGCTGTAGATGCTGGTCACCAGCATACTGATGCACGACGGCAGCGCAAGTGACAGTATGGCTTTGGAAACGGGACCCTCGGTGAGCAGTTTATGATTGTCTTTTTTTGCCACTACTCGTTCGGGAAATTGAAATAGGTGTCGGGATAAGGCTCGTTCGCAAGGATGAAGTGCCACCATTCGGTGGTCAGCGGCCTGAAGCCTGCATCGACCATAATCTTGCGGAGATACATTCGGTTGGCATATTGCTCAGCGGTGATGTCTGTGTAGTCGGGATGTGACAGCTCCCCGAAATAGTCGAAAGTGCCGCCCATATCCACGTTGTGGCCCGTGCGCATATCGAAAAGGGTGAGGTCGATAGTGCTGCCCCTTGAGTGTCCGGAACGCGATGCGATGTATCCTTGTTCGAAAAGCACGGACTTGTCAAGTTCGGGATAGAAGTATTCCTTCATCCTTGTGTCGCTGATGTCCTTTGCCCAGGCCTTGAAGTGGTCTACAGCCATCTGGGGCCTGTAGGCGTCATATACGCGGATGCGGTAGCCGTCCTTCATAGCGGCGTCACTGGCTTTCTTGAGCGCCTCTGCTGCTTCGCGGGTGATATAAGACACGGGTGCATTGTAGCCGTTGATGCGGTCTCCCACGAAGTTGTAAGTGCTGTAGTAGCGCACCTCGAGCATCACATCGGGAATTTCTTCGGCGATGTTGACGAAGCCGGACTTGTCGAGAGACGGATCGGGTGTCATGCCGCAGGCAAGGGCGATCAGGCATATGAGGGCCAGGCTTGCAAGGAATGAGTTGTTCTTCATAGCTGTATCGTTGATATAACGAGATGCCAAAAGTACTACAAAAATCAGATTATATGGCTATTTTTGCACTGCATATGGCTGAAAACGATATCATAGACCTGATGATGCACCACGGCGTGAAACCCACTGCCAACCGCATTCTTGTCGCCGCTACGCTTCGTGACGGTGGCAGGCCGATGTCGATGATGGAGCTTGAGGAGGAGATAGGCACCATCGACAAGTCGGGCATAAGCCGCACCCTCTCCCTATTCAGGGAACAGCATCTTGTCCACACCATTCAAGACGGAGGCGACGGGGTGCGCTACGAACTCTGCCACAGCCATTCCGACCGCCACGACGATGACGCGCACGTGCATTTCTTCTGCACCCGTTGCCGCAAGACCTTCTGCCTCGAAGACATTCCGATTCCCGATGTCGAACTGCCGGAAGGTTATGACGGAGAATCTGTCAACTATATGGTCAGCGGCGTCTGCCCGGAGTGCCGCAAACATTGCAACTGAGTTGCAGCGCAGGCCCTCTATCTTTGCCACCGTAAACAAGGATAAAGATATGGCACACGAACATCACGAACACCACCATAACGAAGAAGAAAAAGAAACACGCGGCAACTTGATAAAGATAGCCGTAGCCGCATTGCTGCTCGCCGCAGCCGTGCTGATCGAGAAAAAAACAAACCTTGCCACCTGGCAACTGCTGCTGGTCTATCTGGTGCCATATCTCGTGGCAGGATGGGACACGCTGAAGGAAGCCGCTGAAAGCCTTGCCCACGGTGAGGCTCTTGACGAAAACTTCCTGATGAGCGTTGCAACCCTCGGCGCCCTGGGCATCGGCTTCCTGCCGGAAGCAGCCACCCAGTTCCCAGAGGCGGTTTTCGTGATGCTCTTCTTCCAGGTCGGAGAACTGTTCGAGGGTATAGCCGAAGGCCGAAGCCGCAAGAGCATAGCCCATCTGATGGACATCTGTCCCGACACTGCGAACCTGGAGCGTGACGGCGAGATAGCCGAGGTCCACTGTGAGGAGCTGAAGCCCGGGGATATGATAGTGATAAGGCCTGGAGAAAAAGTGCCGGTGGACGGAATTGTGGAAGAAGGCTCTTCAAGTCTCGACACCGTCGCCCTGACCGGAGAGAGCGTTCCCCGCAAGATCGGGGAAGGAGACGAGATACTGTCGGGCTGCGTGAACCTTAGCGGAGTGCTCCGCGTAAAAGTCACCAGGGAGTTCGGCGAGTCCACGGCATCCCGCATTCTTGAACTCGTGGAGCACGCATCCGAGAACAAGTCCCGCAGCGAGAACTTCATAACCCGTTTCGCAAAGGTATATACGCCTATAGTCGTGGCAGCGGCAGTTCTGCTGGCCGTAATACCTCCGCTGTTCGGCGGCACGTTCTCCACCTGGTTCTACCGGGCCCTGATGTTCCTTGTGGTTTCCTGCCCCTGCGCCCTCGTGCTCAGCGTGCCCCTGGCATTCTTCGGCGGCATAGGCGGAGCATCCCGCAAAGGCATACTCGTCAAAGGCTCCAACTATCTTGAGGCGCTCTCGAGGATGGATACGGTGGTTTTCGACAAGACCGGCACCCTCACCGAAGGAGTGTTCGAAGTCGTGGCCGTCCATCCCGAAATAATAGAGGAGAAGGAACTGCTCCATCTGGCAGCCCACGTGGAACGTTTCAGCACCCATCCCATAGCCGCCTCGCTGCGTGCGGCATATCCCGAAGAGAATGACGACTGTTTGATCGAAGACGTCCAGGAAGTAGCCGGCAAAGGCATCAGCGCCACGGTCAACGGCAGCAGGATCCACGTCGGCAACAGTTCGATGATGGAATTCACGGGCGCGCAGTGGCATCCGTGCGAGAAGACGGGAACGGTGATCCACGTCAGCCAGGACGGCACCTATCTTGGGCATATCGTGATTTCGGACCGCATCAAGGCCGACGCAGCGCAGGCCATCCGGGACCTCAGGGAGCTCGGAGTTTCGAAGACCGTGATGCTCACCGGAGACCACGAGGACGTGGCCAGGGAAGTGGCTGCGGAGACAGGAGTCGACGAGTGGCACGCAGGCCTGATGCCGGCCGGCAAGGTGAGCCGCGTGGAAGAACTGCTGGCCTCCAGGCCCGCAGGAAGTACGCTGGCCTTCGTGGGCGACGGCATCAACGACGCCCCGGTGCTGGCAAGGGCAGACATAGGCATAGCGATGGGAGCCCTCGGCTCGGATGCCGCGATCGAAGCCGCTGACGTCGTGCTTATGGACGACAAACCTTCGAAAGTCGCTCTCGCCGCGCAGATAGCCCGCCGCACCCTTCGCATCGCCCGGGAGAACACCTGGTTCTCGATTGGCATAAAGATTCTCGTGCTGCTGCTGGCAGCCTTCGGCATAGCCACGATGTGGATGGCGGTTTTCGCCGACGTCGGGGTCACCGTGCTCGCAGTATTGAATTCGATGCGTGCTCTTAAATGAGTTGTGGGGAATGAAATAATTCCTTACCTTACACTCATAAACAGATTACGTATATGATACACGATTTTATCTACAACATTCCTGTGAAGGTGTATTTCGGCCGTGACCACCTTCATCATCTTGGAGAAGAATTGAAACGCTTCGGCACCCGCGTGCTTATGACCTACGGCGGCGGCTCCATCAAGAGGATGGGCCTCTATGACAAAGTGGTGAAGGAAATCAAGGCTGCAGGCCTCGAACTCTTCGAACTGGACGGCATCGAGCCCAACCCGCGCATCGACTCTGTCCGCAAGGGCGCCCAGATGTGCAAGGACCACAAAATCGACGTGCTCCTCGCAGTCGGAGGCGGCTCGACCATCGACGCCACCAAATGGATCGCTGCCGGTGCCTGCGTGGACTTCGACCCGTGGGATTTCCTCGACTTGAAGAAGTGGGCTCCCGTGGAGAAGGCGCTGCCCATAGTCGACATCCTCACACTGTCCGCCACCGGTTCCGAGATGGACACCGCTGCAGTCATCAGCAATCCTGAAACCAGGGACAAGATAGGCCGTCTGGATCCCCACATCCTGCCCAAGGTGTCGTTCCTCGACCCGGAGAACACTTTCACCGTGAGCCCTTATCAGACAGCCTGCGGTTCGTCGGACATTATGAGCCACATCATCGAGGTCTATTTCTCTCCCGATCAGGATCTCTATATGCTCGACACCTTTATGGAGGGAATGATGAAGACCGTCATCAAGTATGCACCCATAGCGATGAAGGAGCCCGACAACTACGAAGCCCGCGCCAACCTGATGTGGACTTCGTCGTGGGCCATCAACGGCTTCGTCACCGCCGGCAAGAAACACGCCTGGTCGTGCCATCCTATGGAGCACGAGCTTTCGGCCTTCTATGACATAACGCACGGTCACGGACTCGCAATCCTGACTCCACGCTGGCTGGAATACTGCCTCGACGAGAAGAACGTTTCGAAGTACGTTCAGTTCGGAGTCAACGTGTTCGGCATCGATCCCAAGATGGCCCCGATGGAGATTGCCATCAAGGCCATCGATATGCTTGCCGACTTCTTCTTCAAGACCCTCGGTCTGAAGAGGACTCTCCCGGAGGTGGGCATCGACGAGACTTTCTTCGACATTATGGCTGCCAAGTCTGTGAACTTCGGCACTCTTCCCGGCTTCAAGCCGCTTAAGAAAGAGGATGTGCTGGAGATTTATAAAATGTGTATGAAATAACACTTCTTATATCAAAACGCTATGAAACAAATTCGTTCAAGAGTATTCCTGGCTGCTATAACAGTTGTGGCAGCAGGATTGGTCACCCTCGGCTGCGGCCCGGTAGAACCTCCCACTGTGGCTGTGACAGGAGTCTCTCTCAACAAGACCGCTTTGAGTCTTATTGAAGGCGAATCTGAATCATTGACAGCCACCGTGGCGCCAGACAATGCTACGAACAAGGTTGTCAGCTGGAAATCTTCAGATGAATCGGTAGCGAGCGTGGCTGATGGAAAAGTTACGGCAATTAAGGCCGGTAATGCCACCATCACAGTCACAACTGCCGACGGCAGCAAAACAGCTACCTGTTCCGTCACCGTGAATGCCAAAACCATCCCGGTGACTGGCATAAAACTCGACAAGACGACACTCAGCCTGGTGGAGGGCGAGTCTGAAACTTTGAAAGCCACAGTTACACCGGACAACGCCACAAACAAGGAAGTGATCTGGACGTCGTCTGACAATGAGGTTGCGACCGTGGTCAACGGCAAGGTGACTGCTGTGAAGGCCGGAAAGGCTAAGATAATGGCCACTGTAACACCCTTGACTCTCATCGAAACGCCATTAGCTACCTGCGAAGTTACAGTGACCGCCAAAACTGTCGCAGTGACCGGTGTTACACTCGACAAGCCCACGCTCAGTCTTGTAGAGGGTGATTCCGAAACTTTGACAGCTACAGTGGCACCTGACAATGCTACGAACAAGGAAGTAAGCTGGAAGTCGTCAGACGATGCTGTGGCTATAGTGGCTGATGGTAAAGTGACCGCAGTGAAAGCTGGAAACGCGACCATAACCGTCACTACAGCCGACGGCGGCAAGACTGCCAGCTGCGAAGTGACAGTGACTGCTAAAGTCATCCCGGTTGAGAGTGTAGCAGTCAAACCCGAGACTTTAACAATAACCGAAGGCGAGACCGGGCAGCTGGAAGTTGTCATAACTCCGGCGGATGCTACAGTCGAAGAAATCTCCTGGCTGAGTACCAACCAGGATGTCGCTACTGTCGACGGAAAAGGCCTAGTGACATCAGTCAAGGTAGGAAAGACTAAGGTATTCGCCAAAGTCAAGACTCCCGCAGGTGAATTTGAGGCTTTCTGTGAGGTGACAGTCAATCCCGACGCAACGCTTAAAGGTATCGCCTTCGGCGCCGAGATATATGAAGTAGCAATTGATGCTGCGATAACGCTGGAGGTGATCTATACTCCCGAATATGCCGCCAATAAGAATGTGACATGGGAGAGTTCGGCTCCGAATATAGCAAGTGTCAACAGCAATGGAGTGGTAAGAGGTAGTTCTTTGGGAGAAGCGGTCATTACGGCAACAAGCGAAGAAGGCGGTTACAAGGCCAGCTGTGTGGTTACCGTAACATCTCCCACTACGACAGGTTTGTACTGGTATACTGACGACTACAAGCTGGTGATTGATGGGACACCCCTCAATGAACATATACTGCACCCCTGCATCGATCCTGACGGAAACGTATATTATTCATCTGCAGTAATGTCTGCCAACATGCTTATGATGGAAAAGAATGGCGAGAATATGGGCAAGTTCAAAACCGATGTGTTCAATATGGGCAGCAGCAACGCTCCTTCCTCTATGGCGGCGGCAGGCGGCGGGCGGTATTATATCCCTTATACTTCAGAGTACAGAAAGTACCTGTATGTCATGAGGCTGTATGATGACGGAGGATGCGAACCGGAGATCTTGATTGACAAAGGCAGCGATACATATACCATCGATATTTCGGATTTGGCCGCCGACAAGAAAGGCAACTTGTATATCGTCGGGGAATACAAGGACGAATACAATGTCAGGAATGCTGTGATGTGGAAGCTCGACTATCGCAGTCTGCAAGTAGAGAAAACGCTATTCACCAACGGTTCCAAGAATACTGAGGCTTGTGCCGTGGCTGTCGAAGGCAGCGATGTGTGGTGTCTTGTCTTTGAAGGAGAGGATACCTCTGCAGACAAGACTACGCTTGCCCTCTACAAGAACGGGAAACGTCAGAGTACGGTTACAGAGAAACTCGGCCGGAGGTCGTCAATCTGCTGTGACCTTGCGGTTGTCGGCGGTAATGTATATGCTCTTGTCAACGAAAAGGTCAAAACTTCAAGCGGAGAACATCTCAGAGTCGTAGTCTACAAGAACGGAACTCTGCTCTATAATCTGAAGGAGGCTGAAGATATATTTGCTGAGAAGATTGCTGTCTCTTCCAACGGTGACGTTTACAGCGCTACATTCGGAACGGAGTATACCATCTGGAAGAACAATGCAGTCATCTATACTCCCACATCATTCAGGACTCTATTCATCAAGGAATAGCAGTTCCTTTCGTTTAATTTAAAGAAGGATGGCCACTGTGTAGCCATCCTTCTTCTTCTATGTTAATTCTGAGAAATCAGTAGCTCAGACCGGCTCCGCAGGGGATGAGGGCATAGCCTTCAGCTTCCTGGAAGCTCGGGAGATCTTCCTTGTTGTTCTCGACAGCTTCCTGTGATGACGGAATTCCGAACGGCATCTTGCCGCTGGGGTTGAACTTGCCGGTCACTACGTCGAGCAGGGCAGGGAGGGTAGTACCGAAAGTTGCAACCCAGGTGGTTGCGGCACCGCCTTGCAGCTCGCTGAGCACCCAAGGACGGCTGCAGTTGACAGCCACGCAAGTGGGCCTGCGCGATGCGACAGTATTGATGTATTTCACGTCGATGCTGTTCGCGCTGAGCAGGTTGCTGATGGGAGCGTCGCCTGCTCCGCCGCCGAGGAATCCGCCTCCGCGGCCGCCGGGGAATACCCAGAAGACAACAGCGTCAGCCTTTTCGGGCTTGTCGACGAACTGTACATCCCAGCTGTTGTTCTCAACAACAACCGGAGCGTGGTTGCCGGAAGCGTCAACTCTCTCCACATAGATCTTCGCGCCGTTCTTTACGGGCAGCACCTTCGCGTCGTTGCGCATCAGCACGATAGACTTGCGGAAGGCAGTCTCGGCCTGGGCGCGGAACTCCTCGCAGTTTGCGGTAGCTTCTGCCTTGTCGGGATCCACGTAAGGGTTCTCGAAGAGGCCGAGCTCGAACTTCTCGATGAGCAGGCGTGAGACTGCAGTGTTTATCTGTTCGTCGGTAATCATACCCGCATCGTAGGTCGCCTTGAGGTTCTTGATGTCGGCTCCGCCTGAGAACAGGTCGGTTCCGGCAGCGATGGCCTTGGCATATCTCTCCTGGTAAGTCAGGTCCTCGACGCCCCAGGGCATATTGTTGATGGGGCCGGTGTCGGAGTTGACAAGGCCCTTGAAGCCGAGGGTGTTGCGCAGGAGGTCGGTCAGCAGGCCGTAGTTGTAGGCCGAGCCTACTTCCTCGTACTGAGTCTCGTGAGGACGTGCATAGTAGGGCATAATACCTGAAACGCCGGCATTCACCGCAGCCTTGAAAGGCTTGATGTGGTAGTCGAAGTTATTGCCCGGATATACCAGGTTCATTCCATAGCTGTAGTGGGAATCCCAGCCCTTGAGCTCGGGACCGCCGCCGGGGAAATGCTTCATAGTGAGAGCTACTGACTGCGGGCCGAGTTTCTCGCCCTGCCAGCCCTTGACAAGCTGTGTGGCGATGACGGCCACTCTGTCGGCATCCTCGCCGAAGGTGCCTTCGATCCTGCTCCAGCGGGGCTCGGTAGAGAGGTCCAGCTGATACATATATCCTTTGCGGATGCCGCAGGCCGCCCATTCGGCAGCTGCGCTTTTTGCAAACTGATAAACCAGTTCAGGGTCGTTGGCTGCACCGAGTCCAAGGGTGCCGGGCCACTGTGTGAAGTAGCTGTTGCCAACATTCAGTCCGAGGGAGTTGTCCACTGCCACGTGGTTGCGGGGGTTGGATGCGAAGATGGCGGGGATACCAAGACGGCTGCCCTCAGCCACTGCCTGCACGTTGTTGGCCCACTCGGCCATAATCCTTGCAGGAGCGTTGGCGCGGAGAATGAAGTGGCGAAGATGCCTTTCCATTATACCCTTTGTGGTTCCGGATACGTTGATGGACTCGTCAGCGGCTTCGCCGGTGAAGTTGTTGCGGTTGGTCACTTGGTCGCGCTCGTTGAGCTCGGAAGTGCCCTGGGGACCCATATTGATCTGGGAGATGATCATAAAACCGACCTTTTCGTCGATCGTCATCTGCCGGAGCAGGTCGGCGGCTCTCTGTTCGGGAGTCAGGCGCCAGTCCTCGTATTTGTCGAGCTTGCCGTTCTTGTTGAGGTCCTTGAACTGCAGTCCGCCTTTGTTGATTATCGATACGCTTCTGGTTCCGAGTTCAGGCTGCTCGTATTGCTTGCAGGAGAACAGGACAGAAGCCAGGATGATAAGGGTGAGTATTTTTTTCATAGTGTACAGGTGTTATGATTTATCGTCTGGTCTGCAGGTCAAGCTTTGCTGCAGGGAGCGAAGAGTTGACCGTGACGTTGCACTTGCCGCCCTTGCCGTCATTGCGCACCACTATCAGGGCGCGGCCTTTCCAGGTCGTGAAATGCGATGAGGTGTAGGGCTCAAGGTCTTTAAGGTCGGCACTGGCCGCTGCCAGCAGCTTCAGGGCGCCAGATACGCTCACGTCGCAGGGGATTGCGGCATCCGGACATACGTTGCCGTTGCGGTCTACCACCTCGACGGTGATGAAGGCCAGATCCTGTCCGTCGGGACGGAGGAGGGTCTTGTCTGGAGTCAGCCTGAGCCTTGCTGGCGCACCGGCGGTGGAAAGCGTGACGTTGGCACGGCTGGTTTCGGCTCGGAGTGTTCCTGACTGGTAAGGAACAGTGAACACAGCTTTGTATTGTGTTTCTTTGCTGACAGCCTGCTTGCCGACAAGCCTGCCGTTCAGGAAGAGGCTCACTTCAGGGGCTTTGGTGTAGACTTCCACCTCGACGGGCTTGCCTTCCCATCCGGGCCAGGTCCACGATTCCCAGGTGGGCCATACGCTCCAGGCAGTCTGCTTGATCTCGCCACGGTAGCCGTCGGGCTCCTTGACAGCCATATAGAGCGATTCACTGTTGTTCCACAGCATATCGCGGTAGTGGCTTATAGGCTTGCGCCAGCCGGTGATGTCTACGTCTCCGCAGTATGCACCGTGCCATTCGGGAATGCCCCCTTGGACATAATGCTCTCCGGCGGTCTCACCGGCATAGTAATAGCGTCCTATTCCCGCTTCTCCGAGATAGTCGAGACCTGTCCATACGATATCACCTACGACATAAGGAACTTCGTTTGCAAGAACCCAGTTCTTGAATGCGTCGCGCGGATAGCTCTCGGTCTGCCACATTATCCTCTGAGGATCGCGTTCGTGGTCGGTGGCGTGCTTGTATATGTTGTAGTTGTAGCCCACGATGTCCAGGACTTCTGCGTGAGGGTCGAAGTCTTCCCAGACTTCATTGCCCCAGAAAGTGAGGGCCTCCGTCACAGGACGGCTGCCGTCGGCCTCGAGAACGGCCTTCTTCAGCTTCTTGGCGGTGGATACAACCTTAATCTCATTGCGCTCGATGACTTCGTTGCCGATGCTCCAGGCAATGACAGACGGGCTGTTGCGGTCGCGAAGCACCATAGCCTGCACGTCCTCGACGCCGCAGGAATCGATGAGGGTGGAGTAGTCGAACGGGTTCTTGGCTGTTCGCCAGCCGTCGAAGGCTTCGTCAATGACAAGCATTCCGAGTGAGTCGCAGGCCCTGATTAGAGCCCTTGACGGGGGATTGTGGCTGGTGCGGATCACATTGAAGCCGGCATCCTTCATCAACTTCACCTTGCGGATCTCGGCTGCGTCGAATGCCATTGCTCCAAGCACTCCGTCATCGCTGTGCAGGCAGGCCCCGTTGAGGACTATCTGCTGGCCGTTGAGAAGGAAGCCCTTTTCAACGTCGAATTCCACGGAACGGATGCCAAACTCGATGTTGTGCTCGGTGTATGCCCATTTCGTATTGTCCTGCAGTGATACGAATCCGTTGTACATATGGGGATTCTCGAGCGACCAGAGCTTTGGCCTGTCGATGTAGAAAGTGATGTCCACGGTCCGGCTCTCTCCGGGAGCGAAGTCGAATGTGCGTTCGATTCCCGCTACGGAGACTGTCGCGTTCTTGTCGGTGGCGCCTTCGTTCACTACGGTCACTGACACTTCGACGGTGGCTTCGTCAAGGGTTACCTTGGGAGTCCTGATGTATATGCCGTTCTCGGCGACGTGGAGAGCCTGCATAGTCTGGAGCCATACGTGGCGATAGATGCCGGATCCGGAGTACCAGCGGCAGTTTGGCTGCCGGCTGTTGTCCACTTTCACGACCACTTCGTTCTCCTGTCCCTGACCTCTCAGGAAGCGGGTGATGTCAACGGTGAACGGAGTGTATCCGTAGCCGTGCTGTCCGGCCTTCTGCCCGTTGACGAAGATTTCGGCATTCTGGTAGACTCCTTCGAAGTGGAGTTTCACCAGTTGGCCGGAGGGAGTCCGGAATGTCTTGCGGTATTCTCCCTTGCCTCCCGCATACCATCCTCCGCCGGTCCCGGTGGCGCCGGTGCGGGGAAGGGGTGAGGTGTAGATGTCCCAGTCGTGGGGAAGGTCGACGACAGTCGTCTGGCCGTTGTGAGTGAATGTCCAGCCTTTGTCGAAAAGCTGGTTCGTCATCTGCGCTCCTGCCAGAAACGGCGTGCAGAGCAGTGCCGAAATAAGGATTGCCTTAAATATTTTCATTGATTTCTCCTATGTCTTCCAAAAGGTCGTATAATGTGTCCTGTGCCAGCACGCTGCGGTCCACGGTCTTGCCTATTTCGCCGCGTTCGTCGGCTTCGTAGTCTGCCTGCCAGCCGTCGTCGAGATAGTCGTCGAGAGCTTTGATATTGTCTTCCTGGGCTTCGAGGGCTTCGAGCCCGTCGAGCACCTGGCGGTATGCCCTCTGCACTTCGCGCATCCTTGCGCTCTGCAGGGCGACGCGGCGCTCCGTCTCTGACAACTCGGCTGCCTTGCCGGGCTCTTCCCGATACAGCACTTCCTTGCCGTTTGCCTTTGCGTATTCTATCTCGGAGCGTGTGCTCGAGCCTATGTAGCCTCCCACGTTGATGACGTAGATGGCGTCGGCCATATCGATTTTGCGCTTGTGCATATCGTCGAGCATCTCCTTGGTGCCCTCGGTCCACACTTCGTCATCTCCGGAGTGGCCGAAGAGGCCTACGCTTATGACTATGTTGCCTGCGAGGGTGAGGCGTTTCTGGGCTTCGAAGAACTGCTCCTTGAAGCGTGTGCTTCCGCACAAGGTTATCACTTTGTATCTGCCGGTCATAACTGGCGTTTTCTATTGTTTGATGTATTCCAGCATCTGGGCTTTCAGGTCGGTGGGGTACTCGCCGAGCGAGATGAAGTCATCGATCTGCCAGCTTCCGTTTTCCCTGACGAGCTTCAGCCGCATCGGGGTTGCGGAGCCGAAGTTGTACAGCTTGAAGCTGACCGTGGCAGTGTCGCCTTCGAGACTTTCGAGAGCCAGGTCGCTGATGTGGAGTTCGCTGACATCCTGACCCTGCACCCAATAGTCGTACTCGAAGAATCCGAGCATTCCTTCGTTGTTCTTCCGGTCGAATTCGTCTGCCAGGGCGACGGTCTTGTTCCAGTCTTCGGAGCAATAGCGCTTGCTGAGCTCGTCAGAAGAAAACTGCCCTGCAGCCACGTCAGAGTATATCGCATCGACCCTTTTCAATATGGCCACTTCTTTGTTCTGGCAGGATGCAAGTGCGAACAAAGCGACAGCCATAATTATTGTTGAAATTTTATTCATAAGCATAACAGTGTTTTATGCAAAGATAGGACATATAATGGATTTTTATGTTTGACCATATGGGCAGTTTTTGCTAAATTTACCGATAGAACTATTCACCAAATACTATAATTATGGTTAAACAAATCTTAAAGTTGACGGGTGTGATTATCACCCTTCTTACCCTGTGCTGGAACATTCCGGCACTGGCTCAGAACCGCACTGTGACTGGTGTGGTCACAGATACGGACGGCCAGCCGGTTGTCGGCGCCTCTGTGTTTGTTGCAGGTGATACCAGGACAGGTACGGCTACCGGAGAGAATGGCCAGTTCTCGCTGAACATTCCTCAAAACGCAGTCCTCACTATTTCAAGTATCGGCTACAAGACTGTTTCCCTTCCTACCGGTAACCGGAGCTCTTTTCAGGTGACTCTCGAGGAAGACAGCCAGTTCCTTGAAGAGACAGTCGTCATCGGATACGGTACTGCCAAGAAGTCCGATGTGACTGGCTCAATCGCATCTGTCAATCAGGAAGTCCTCAGACAGATTCCTGCCGGTGACATCACGACCGCCCTCCAGGGCCGTGTGGCTGGTGTCGAAATGAGGCAGACATCCACCAAGCCCGGTGCTACGATGCGTATCCGCATCCGCGGTACCCGTTCGCTCTCTGCCGACAACAACCCTCTGATCGTGCTTGACGGCATTCCGTTCTCAGGAAGCCTCGCCGACATCAACACCGACGATGTCAAGAGCATCGACATCCTCAAGGATGCGTCTTCGACAGCTATCTACGGATCCCGCGGTGCCAACGGCGTCATTATGATCACGACCGAGCACGGTGCCCAGGGCGCTCCGGTAAGGGTCAACTTCAATTCCTACGGAATGTACAAGCAATGGCTTCCTTACCCGTTCATGAACACCAAGCAGCTCACCGAACTCCGTGACCTCGCCAAGAAATACATCGACGGAGCGGACGAGTACAGGGACCTGTATGACACTGACTGGCAGGCTATATATTACGAGCCCGGCTATGCGGTGCAGAACAACCTTTCAGTGACCGGAAGCACCAACGGCGGCAACTTCTCTCTCGGTGCAAGCTACTACAAGGACGAGTCCAACATCCCTACCGAAGGTTTCGACAGGGTTAACGTCAGGGGTAGCATCGACCAGAAGATAGGCAAATATTTCGCAGTGGGATTCTCCACCAACCTCGGTACCAACAAGAACTACGGCCAGGGTGCCGGCGGCGCGCAGGTGGACCTTACTCCTATGGTCAGCCCCTACGACGAGAACGGCAACATCCGCCGCGGCGCCATCAATATGCCGAAGGACCAGAACTACGTGGTCAAGACCCGCGAGCTGATGTACGAGATCGCTGACAAGAACATCAACGAGTCAATCCGTTACAGCGCATACAACAATGCATATGTGGAAGTTGAAGCCCCGTTCCTCAAGGGTCTGAAATACCGTCTCAACGGAGGCTACAACTTCAGGTTGAACGAGAACGGAACATTCAGGGGCCAGGGCATCCTGAACAGCGTGCTCACTGAGCCTGCCACGGCAAGCCGCTCCTGGAGCCTGAGCAAGAACTGGACTCTCGAGAACCTGCTGACATTCAACCGCACGTTCAACGATGTCCACAGCCTGAACATTACGGGTATGTTCTCGGCCGAGTCAGCAACAAGCTACGGCAACAGCTTCTCTTCACGCGGCGTTCCCGCCGACTATATGCTGTACTATTATATGGGAGACGGTGCTGGTGACCTTACCTTCAACCCGAACAACCAGTCATACAGCAAGACCAACCTGATGTCAGTGATGGGTCGTGTGATGTATTCATACGCCAACAAGTATATGATTTCCGCCACCGTGCGTTCCGATGGTTCATCAAGGCTCGCCGATGGCAAGAAATGGCATACATACCCTGCCGTATCCCTCGGATGGAACATCAGCAACGAGGACTTCATGAGGAGCGTCGCCTGGGTTGACATGCTGAAGATCAGGGCCGGTTACGGACAGACTTCAAACCAGTCAATCTCTCCTTATTCTACGCTGGGACGTCTTTCTTCACGCTACTACAACTACGACACAGACTATGTGACTGCCTACTACGTCACTTCTCTTCCGAACAATGATCTAGGATGGGAGTATTCCGAGACCTGGAACTTCGGTATCGACTACGGCTTCTTCAACGGACGCCTGAGCGGTAGCCTTGAGTACTACCACGTCCTCACCAAAGACCTGCTGATGACCATCAACCTTCCTTCGACCGCAGGCGTGAACAGCTATACCGCGAATGTCGGCAAGACGATGAACAACGGTGTCGAGTTTACGGTCAACGGTACGATCGTCCAGCACCGCGGCGACGGCTTCACCTGGACAGCAGGACTGAACTTCTATCACAACCACAACGAGATCGTCGAGCTGGCTTCCGGCCAGGACGAGGACCGTGCAAACAACTGGTATGTGGGCTATCCGGTCAATTCATTCCGCGAGTATGTTTACGAAGGTCTCTGGCAGCAGGATGAGGAGTCTCTCCGCGAGAAGCTCGAACCTGGTGGAAACGTGGGTATGATCAAGGTTCAGTACAACGGAGAATATGACGCCAACGGCGATCCCGTAAGGGTTATCGGCGATGACGACAAGGTCGTAATGACAAACGAAGCCAAGCTTCAGGGCGGTTTCAACTCGACAATGTCCTGGAAAGGATTCGACTTTACTGTGGTCGGCAGCTTCCAGGTAGGAGGTATGCTCACTTCCAACATCCACAACGGCTATCAGAACCTTCTGTCAGGCCGTCGCAACAACGTGGTTGTCGACTACTGGACTCCCGAGACTCCTAACGTCCGCTTCCCGGCTCCCGGCGGTGCGACATCCGGCGGTGACAATGCCAAGTACATAGAGACTGCTTCAAGATGGTCCGGTTCGAATGTCCTCATCAACACCATCACCCTGGGTTACAACTTCGGCAATCTTAGGGCTGTGAAGAACATCGGTCTGCGCAGCTGCCGTCTCTACGCCACTGTCCAG
>JAEEGG010002990.1_pt1 | contig 42756 bp, 36 predicted proteins | sample 9134161 | NCBI WGS metagenome assembly JAEEGG01 (sample SAMN16246543, study PRJNA631951) | gut metagenome | biome: gut microbiome; feature: rumen; material: CR-attached | host: Bos | place: Iran: Karaj | collected 2018-10 | reverse complement strand
AGGAAGTTCGCACTAAACATCCTCAAGAAGGACAACTCCAAGCTCAGCCTCGTAAACAAACGACTCAAGGCTGCCTGGAATTGGAGCTATTTGATGCAATTATTACAAATTTGATGCGTTTGCCCTGCTGAATAGGGTTGACAATTTCATTGTCGCAATCTACGTCTCGCAGATTGAATGTTCAGGATGTCTTTTATTGTTCTTCCGACTGCGAGACGCAGTCGGCGACAGTGAACAAAAAAAGAGGATGACCGCAATCATCCTCTTTATCATTTGTTCAACTGTGTCTATTAATTAGGAGTCTCAGCGGGGGCTTCGCTTGCGGCAGGAGCAGGAGCTTCGGCTGCCGGAGCACTGGGCATAACGTTTTCAATCTGAGAACGCATCTCAGTGTCGAGAGCATTGCCTTGCTTCACATGCTTGGGAATGGTAATGCTTGAAATCAAGCAGAGCGAAACCAACACGGCAGCCAAGGACCAAGTGGCTTTTTCAAGGAAATCGGTTGTCTGACGAACGCCCATCATCTGGTTGGCACCACCGAAATTAGAGACCAAACCGCCACCTTTTGAGTTCTGAACCAGAACGATCAATCCCAATAACACACTGACAATCAGGATTAAAATTACTACTAATGTGTACATGTTTAATTATTTAATGTTTGACTTTTTTGACTCTCTTTTAGCCTTTCAATTTGGGCTGCAAAGTAACGACTTTTTTCTGGATATTTCAAGCGTAATTTTTCATAAATTGAAATTGCCTTCTCAACGTAGCCCTGTTGCTCGTAAATTTTGGCCAAAGTTTCGCTGACGATGTTCTCTTGGTCGATGATGCTGTTTTGCGCCACGGTGAGCGGATTGTAGAACTCTGCCTTGGGTCTGGATATGCTTGGATTCTCTGTGATAAACTTGTCTATCAGTTCTTTACGTGAAAGTTTCTTGGTAACAGGCTTGCCAGCTTCCTTTTGCAGTTTTTCTTCTTCAATCTCTCTCAGGCGTGCGGCGATGATGGCCTTCAACTCATCCAACGACTTGCGTTTTTCCTCCAAAAGAGCCATCTCAGCGGAAAGTTCTTCGTGGCTGCTTCTGAGGTCGATTTCCGGAATAATGAATACTTTTTCCCTGATGATGTTGCCTTGAAGCTCGTCTTGCGTGTTGGATTCAGTGGATGAAGAAACGTTGTCATTGGGGACAAATTCATCGGGTAAGGTGGGTGTCACAGGCTCGCTGATGAGGCGATGGCGTGCCAAAAGGGTAAACTGCCGTAGCTTGTCGCGGTTGGGCACGCAACTTGACGCACGTTTGAGTTGTTGCTCGTACCGCTTGTCGTCAACGTTCATGTACGCGACGGACAATAAGGCTTGCCCGATGGCGAAATAGGGATAGTCTTTCACCACTTGCTCCATGTCTTTCACGGCATCGTCTTTCAGCTTTTCAGGCCGCGTCATATATCCTATCAATTGCTTGCTGTCCATTTTTTCAGAGACGCATGGCCGTGCGCCTTTACACTTTTTACCAGTTTACCAAGGCTTTATTAAATATATCTTCTACCAATTGTTCGACGATGGTCGAGGTGAGTGCTTCCTGTACCGAGGTCAACTCCTGGTCGCTGGGATAATCCTCATACCGCGAGAAGGATTGCTCGAAGTCTTTCGTCTCGTCGATACGGTTGCTGAACCTTACTTTTACCGTGATAGTGAGTCGGTTCATGGCAGCAGTCTGTCCTGTAATGGCTGCGGGAGACGTTCTGTAATCTGTGATTTCGCCCTCAAAGGCAAGGTCGCCGTCTGATTCCACCATGTCCAAAGTGGTTTGGTTGGTCATGGCATCGCGAAGGGCGTTGGTGAGGTTGTCGCTCAGCAAAGGGTTGATGAGCTGGGCGTGGTTCGGGAAATAATCCACCGAAACGGTCTTGGCCTCGGCTGGAATCGATGCGCCCGAGAAGGAATAGAAGCCGCAGCCGTGGCAAATAAAGGCCAAAGCCAACACAAGAACCGCTATTTTCGCCTTCATCTTCATAAATCAATGCCGTATTCGTTGATTTTGCGGTACAAAGTGCGCTCACTGATGCCCAAAGCTTTTGCAGCATCCTTGCGCTTGCCCCGATGCGCTTCCAACGCCTTGATAATCATCTCTTTTTCGTGATGTTCAAGGGAAAGCGTTTCGGGTATCGAGGTCGTTGAGCCTGTCGAAACGGCTCCATAATGCGTCTCCTCAGCTGGGATAAACTCGGTGAATTCAGGCTCGGCAACTTCAGGCTCGCTTTGGTTCACGCGGGTCACCACGGTATCGCCGATTTGGGTCACAGGATTGGTTTGCACATAATTTTGCTCCATCGGGCGACCGTTCGTCATATTGTTGACTTGGGCGCGCAGTTCGGCAATGTCTTTTTTCATGTCGAAGAGTACGCGATAAAGCAGGTCGCGCTCACTGACACTGTCCATCGAGTCGTCGTGTGGCAACAATACAGGCAACGCGCTCGGCACTCTGTTAGGCAGATATTTGGCCAAGGTTTCCGCTGTGATATTGCGGTCGGTCTCCATGATGGAAATCTGTTCGGTGACATTCTTCAACTGGCGTACATTGCCGTCCCAGCGGTAGTTCTCCATCATCTGCATGGCCTCCGGGGTCATCGTGATAGGTGGAATGTGGTTGCGCTCGGCGAAGTCGGCGGCAAACTTGCGGAACAACAGCGGGATGTCGCCCTTCCTTTCGCGCAAGGCGGGAATATGAATTGGGATGGTGTTCAACCTATAATATAAATCCTCGCGGAAACGACCTTTTTCGATGGCCAAAGGCAGGTCGACATTGGTGGCAGCCACGATTCTCACGTCGGTTTTCATCACCTTGGAGCCACCGACGCGGATAAACTCACCGTTTTCCAACACACGTAACAATCTGGCTTGTGTGGAAAGGGGCAGCTCGCCGACCTCATCCAAAAACAAGGTGCCTTTGTCAGCAATCTCGAAATAACCCTTGCGTTCGTTGACGGCACCAGTGAACGAGCCTTTCTCATGGCCAAAGAGCTCAGAATCAATGGTTCCCTCGGGGATGGCACCGCAGTTCACGGCAAAGTATTGGCCGTGCTTGCGGGCACTGTTTTGGTGGATGATCTTCGGGAACACATCCTTGCCTGTGCCGCTCTCGCCTGTGATGAGTACGGTGAGGTCGGTGGCGGCCACCTGCGCTGCAATGCCGATGGCGCGATCCAGCTCAGGGTCAGTGCCGATGATGCCGAAGGTCCGTTTTATTGCTTGTACGTCCATGGTTTCATTCAATTAAGAATGCTGAATTAAGAATGCTGAATGTCGCGATGCGATGCAGGGCTTTGCCCCAATTCTGCATTCAGCATTCTACATTCAGCATTATCTAAGAACTCCTCCCAATTGTTGTTCAAACGCGCTCTGTATCTTCCCCATCGTCTTCTCAATCACCTTGTCGGTGAGGGTAGTGGTGGGCGACATCAGCACGAAGCTCATGGCGTATTGTTTCTTGCCAGCCGGAATCTTCTCGCCTTCGTAGACGTCGAAGAGGCTCATGGATTGCAGGATTTTGTTCTCCGCGCTCATAGCGACTTTCTTCACTTCGTCGAAAGTGACGTTTTTGTCGAAAATCATGGCGAGGTCGCGGCGCACGGCGGGGAATTTCGACAGCGGCTCGAAGTGCACTTCCTTGGCCTTGGCTAAGCATTGCATCATCAAGGTCCAGTTGAAGGTGGCATAGTAGACGTCCTTCTTCAGGTCGAAGTGCTTCAAGGTCTTCTTGCTGAGTTTGCCGAGGGTGACAATCTCCTTGCCATCAACGCAATAGGTGGTAGCATAGTCGAAATGCGGCAGGTTGGCTTCTTTGGCTTCCAAGGCGTTGAAGTCGAATTTGAAGTGGTTGAGCACGCCCATGACGTATTCCTTCAGGTCGAAATAGTCGAGGGCCTTGCTCGGGGCGTTCCACAGCTCGGCTTGCTTGTTGCCGGTGAGGAAGAGGTCGAGGCAGGTGTGCTCGTTATAGGGCTTGAGCGGCTTGGTCTCGTCGCCGACTTTGCTTGCGTCGAAGAAATAGACATTGCCGAACTCAAAGAATTTCATGTCGCTGACCTTGCGGTTCTGGTTGAAGGCGATGCTCTCCAGTCCGCCCCACATCAGGGTTTGGCGCATCACGTTGAGGTCGCTGCTGAGCGGGTTCAGAATCTTCACATTCTTCTCGGGCTCAAAAGCGGGGAAGGCCTCGCTGTAGGCGGCCTTGGTGAGCGAGTTGTTCATAATCTCATAGAAGCCGTTGGCGACGAGCATGTCGCTAATTTTCTGCTGCATCTTGTCGGCGTCGGGTTTGGTGGCACGGCTGATGGAAGCGTGGATGCGGCTCGGAATTTCGATGTTGTCGTAGCCGTAGATGCGGAGGATTTCCTCGATCACGTCGGCGGGACGCGTCACGTCGACCTTGCTGGTATGCACGTCGACAACCACGTGTTTGTCGTCTTGCTCCACGACTTGACATTCAAGGCTCTTCAGTATGTTGACGGCTTGGACAGGGTCGATGACCTTGCCAGCCATTTTGTTCAGGTAGTCGAACTTCAGGTCCACGCGGGCGGGGGCGAAGTCACCGTTTTTCACGTCCTTGATTTCGGAAGAAATCGTTCCGCCGGCCAACTCCTTTATTAATAAGGCGGCGCGTTTCAGGGCGTAGAGGGTGATGTTCGGGTCGGCACCGCGCTCGTAGCGGAACGAGGCGTCGGTCTGTAGGCCGTGGAACTTCGAGGTCTTGCGAATGCTGGTGGGGTTGAAGTAGGCGCTTTCGAGGAAGACGTTGGTGGTCTCCATGGTCACGCCCGACTTCTGTCCGCCAAACACACCACCGATGCACATGGGCTCTTCGGCGTTGCAAATCATTAGGTTACGGCTGTTGAGTTTGCGCTCCACGCCGTCCAAGGTGACGAAAGGCGTGCCTTCAGGCATACATTTCACCACGACCTTTTTGCCTGTGATTTTGTCGGCATCGAAGGCGTGCATGGGCTGGCCGACTTCCATCAGTACGAAGTTGGTGATGTCGACGATGTTGTTGATGCTGCGGATGCCGACGGCGGCAAGGCGGTTCTTCAGCCAGGCCGGCGACTCGCCGACTTTCACGCCGCTTACGGTCACGCCGGAGTAGCGCGGGCAGGCCTGTGTGTCTTCAACGACCACGTCGATGTCGTAATTGTGGTTCTCCACCTTGAAGTCGTCCACCGAGGGACGGATGAGGTGGTATTTCGTGGTGTTCTCGCGCTGGTTGAGGGCGGCCACTAAGTCGCGGGCTGAGCCGATGTGTGAGGTGGCATCGCTACGGTTGGCGGTGAGGCCGATTTCAATCGTATAATCTTCTTCCACAGGGAAATAGAAGGAGGCGGGCTTGCCTACCTCGTAGTCATCGGGCAGCATCATGATGCCTTCGTGTGAGGGGCCGAGTTGCAGCTCGTCTTCGGCGCAGATCATGCCTTCTGAGACTTCGCCACGGATCTTGCCTTTTTTGATGGTGATGTGTTCGTCGCCAATCCAGAGTTCGGTGTTGATGGTGGCCACGAGCACCTTTTGACCAGCAGCCACGTTGGGCGCGCCGCACACGATGTGCAGAGGCTCATCACCGCCCACATCGACGGTGGTGATGTGCAGGTGGTCGGAGTTGGGGTGCTCGATGCAGGTGAGCACCTTGCCCACGACGACGCCCTTCAAGGCACCCTTCACCGACTCAAAAGGAGTCAAGTCTTCCACTTCAAGGCCCGTTGAGGTGAGCACCTCGCTGACTTTCTCAGCCGAATAATCGCAGTTGACGTATTGTTTCAACCAGTTATAAGAAATCTTCATCTTATTTGTATTTATTTAATTTTCAATTCATTGTTGCATCATTGTCGCGAATTGCGTCCCGCAATTCGTCCAAATCTTGCTTTTTAGAAACGGCAAAAATACAAAAAACTGACAAAATGGCACGATTATTTTTTCGGAAACCATTTGCCTCTATCAAAAACTCCCATGAAAAACTGTATTCATCAATCGCCAAGTGCCTCGATAAAAATTCGCCAAGTGCCTTGATGAAAACCTGCCAAGTGCCTCGATGAAAATCGGCCAAGTGCCTCGATGAAATTTTCAAAAAGTATTCATAATCAAAAAGAAATTACTATTTTTGCAGCGTGAAAAATTTGAATCTATGAGCGACTATAAAAAGCGTATTGCAGAACAGAATCTTGCTGACCAATTAGAAGCAATGGGTGCCGTGTTGATAGAAGGCCCAAAATATTGTGGCAAGACAACTATGGCTTTCCAGCAGGCAAGTAGCGTATTGCTCATGTCTGATCCCGATAATAAGGAGCAGAATCTTGCATTGGCGCGAACGAATATCTGGAAATTATTGGAAGGTGAAACGCCTCGTTTGATAGACGAATGGCAGTTGGCTCCCCAGTTTTGGGATGCCGTGAGGAATGAGGTCGACAGAAGAAACGCGGACGGACAGTTTATTTTGACGGGTTCTGCCGTTCCGCCTCGACCTACAAACGAAGACGAGAAGATTTTCCATACGGGAACGGGACGAATATCGCGGTTGAAACTTCGGACCATGAGCCTTTATGAGTCGGGCGAATCGACAGGTGATGTGAGTTTGTCGTCACTTTTCGAAGATGTTGAAAATGTGGAAGGAACGAGCCATATCACCTTAGACCAACTCGCCTTTTTGGTCTGCCGAGGCGGATGGCCAAAGGCCACGCTGAAAGAGAATCCCAAGGCGGCCTTGATGCAGGCAAAACAGTATTACAAAACTGTGGTCGGGTTGGATATTTCAAGGGCAGATGGCGTGGAGCGCAATGAGGAACTGGCAAAGCGGCTGATGCGCTCCTACGCACGAAACCAAGGTTCGCAGGCCACATTGGGCACTATCCTTGCCGATTTGAAAAACAATGAGGACGATACATTGACGGAATACACCATTTATTCTTATATCAATGCGTTGAAAAAGATATTTGTCATTGAGGATTCATTGGCTTGGAATCCGAATCTTAGAAGCAAAACCGCTATCCGTAGTTCAGATACAAGATATTTCACCGACCCTTCCATTGCCACGGCTGCTTTGGGCATCGGGCCTAAAGACCTCATCAATGACCTTAATACCTTTGGGCTGATGTTCGAAACGCTTGCCGTGCGTGACTTGCGTGTTTATGCCGATGCCATGGACGGTACGGTTTATCATTATCGCGACAAGAACAATCTGGAATGCGACGCGGTGGTGCATCTCGAGAATGGATCATACGGTCTTATTGAAATTAAGATTGGCGGGGCGCAGTTGGTCAGAGAAGGTGCTTCGACTTTGATTGAACTTGCCAACAAACTCGACACTACCAAGATGAAGAAGCCCTCTTTTCTGATGGTGCTGACAGGTATCGGCGAATATGCTTACAAGCGTCCAGATGACGGTGTCCTTGTAGTACCCATCGGCTGCCTGAAAAACTGATTTTTGGGTCTGTTCAGCATTTTTAAAGTTGCTTTGTAGAAAAATCAAAGTTTTCAATAAAAAATTATCGTAATTCGATAATTATTTGTATTTTTGCAGCGTCATGACACCCAAAAAGCGGGCATAACAGCCCGAAAAAGAATTAAAAACAACTAATTATCAATCAATTAAAAAAAGAATTACAAAATGAAGAAATTTAGAATTTTAATGGGAGCTTTGGCTCTTGCAATGGTGGCAGTGGCTATTGTCGGCTGCAAAAAGGAACAGGTAGAAATGGTTAATAATGAACAAAGTACAGCGATTTTTAACTTTGATGTGGACGCCAACCGTGACTTGGTCGATACCTGCTTGTTTAGCTACGACACAATCCCTCCAATGATTAGTTCCGACCTTCCCATTTTTCCATGTGAGGTGCTGTTTGTAGTCAACAAGGAGTATGAACTAGTGGCGGAAGGTAGAAGTGAGAAAACTGTTTATCAAAACAGAGAAATTCTTTCATACACTCAACCCGATTATGTAGAATTGAGACTGATAGAATTATTTCCCGATTTAGCATATGTTGGAGTAATGGAAGACTCTCAAAATTTTTACGATTCTGTTTCTGGTGTGTACGACACATACCTTAACAATATTCAAGTAGATGAAAGGGGTACAGAAGTGCCATGTGGTGACATTGAGGAACTTCCTTACATTTCAGACGAAAATGAGATAGTTGTATTGGAAATGACAGAAACAGAAAAAGAATGCTTTTTGCAATACATCAAGATTGCTGGAATGGATAAATTTGCTACTTTAGAAGACATTTATAAAGTGGGTGGAAAAGACCAATTTATAAAGGCTACTAATTTCAACTGGGTTTTATTTGGATGTATCTGTGCTTTGGTTGTTGAATACGGTTCCTATGTTTATAATCGAGCTTTATTATGTAGAGATAGAGCTACACTCAAAACTGATGAATACTTTAATGGCAATTCAGATGCTGGTGAAAAAGGAGATGCATACAGACATGTATCAGTAAGTATGTTGTTGAGATATTATCTATCAGAGTTCAAATCGTATTTGATAATGGATGTCGCATGGGAACAATTCTTGAGCCCAAATGATTATCCTTGTGACACACAAATGGATATACACAACAATTATGTTGGAAGGCACAGAAAATACTACAATTTCAGAGTGGGTTCTTATTGGGAAGATTGGATGACAAATGTCAAGAATTACATAAACAATAGCGACAATGCTTCACAAAAAAACTGGAATGCTTCAACATCTTGGTGGACAGCGTTTTGGCAAAGAATCAATACCTCTGGCAATAAATACATATACTATAAGCCATGAATGTCTGTCGATGATTAGTTTATCAATAAAAAAATATTTTGAATGAAGCTGTATTATGTTATGAGACATAAGTTTATATCTGGAATGTTTATGCTCGCGTTGTCCGTCTTTATGATTGGCTGCACCGATCCTTTTTGGGAGGGGAAGTTTTCAAACTCAGTGTTTTTGCTCAATAATACAATGAGTAATATTACCGTAGAATATGAGGATGTTGAACAAGATACAACATTTGTGTTTGTGATTTCACCAAAGAATTCTCCATCCAACAATTATGTTTATGTTGAACTTGGAGAGTTTCAAGGTGACAAAAACAGCGAATGGCCTCCTGAGGAATACTTTGCCGAAAAAATAAGCCATCTAACAATCTATCGGATGGTAGGTGCTGATATGCAACAACTCTCAAGGACGTACTACGACGAATCGTCAGACTTTGAGCTAGGAGCCGATTATGAGTTTGACATTCATTGTGTGACCTATGCACTTTATGTTACAGATGACATGTTCAAGGAATAATTAATACTTCTTTCAACAAGACCCGATGTTATTGAAGTCGGGTCTTGTTTCCTTTGATTGTGTTCAATTAACCAATGGAATCGAAAAACATCGATAGAAAAAACAACAAACAAATAATTGCATCTCAACATAATTCTTATGCGCTTACAGTATTAAGGCATTAATAATCAGAAAAATAAAAGTAACAATCAACTAATTATCAATCAATTAACGAAAGGAATTGCAAAAATGAAAAAAATTAGAATTTTAATGGGAACTTTGGCTTTTGTTATGGTGGCTATAACTGTTATTGCATGCAACAAGGAAAAGTTCAATCAAACCTCAAACAATAGCAAATTCGCTGTCCTATCCTCTGATAGTACAAATGCCAATTCTGATGCGCTAAAATCGCAACAGACATGTTCTTTGTGTGAAATATCCTATAATGATGTTTCAGATTCAGAAAAAGAGGGTGTTATGAAACATCTTTCTTCTTTGACAACAAAGAATGATGCAAATGGATATGAAATCATCGGAAGTATTCCAATTTTTGATGATACCTTGAACTTGGTCTCGTATTGTATGAGACAAATCGGTTCGGAATCTGACTATTTGGTATTAACCATAGATGAGGAAACCGAAGCGCTGGCATATGTCTTGCCTACGACAATTTCACGTAATGAAAATGAAATTTATGTTGTTGAGGTTAAGAATGATAACAATAGCTATTTTGGGGCTTCTTTCGAATTTAATACATCAGACTCAACGTTTTATTCCGTGGATGGACCTATTTGCTATGGTCCCACTATAGGAAATAATATAGCCGAATGTGTTATGATAGCAGTAGGTTCGTGTTTTACCGATCCTGGTTGTGCTTTATTCTGCTCTGGTTATCCTCAATATTGCCTATCTGCTATTATATTAGCTTGTTCTATTCATCATTTGAAAGGAGGTGCCTCTCCCGCAAACTCATAAAAGCTATGGAGAATTCTATGACATGGATGACAATAACGTTGATTGGCTTGACATTTGCTATTGATATTTGGGCAATTGTTTCTCTTTTCAAAAGAAAGCAGAAAAACAAGTTTTGGTGGTGGACAATAATTATTTTAGTTCCAGTCGTTGGAGCAATTGGTTATTTCCAAATCTCTAGACAAAGGTAAAACGATAATCATATCAACATGAAATTGGTTGGTCCAATTTTATGGAATATGAGATTAAAAATATGTAGCTGTATAAAAATAGAAAACAAACATCATGAACAAATTAAAAATCACTTTGGGATCTGTTACTCTCATAATGGCCGCTGTCGCCATCGTTGCATGCAGCAAGGAAAAAACAGCACAACAAGAAACGCCCGCCGTTCAGCAAACGGCAGACCCCAACGACCTTACTCTATCAGAAATGTCCGATGCCATAAGTTGGGAGGACGGCAAGGCTTTCTTTGAGAATCAACCCTTCAAGGATTACACTTACGCTTGCGAAATGCTATTGAACGATTGTGGGTTTGCCGAAAGAGAAGCTGGACTGCCTTTTGTTATCTCTTGGGTTTTGAAGGTTGGCGAAGGTATTTGTGATCCTGATCTGCCAGGTACGTGTTTGGTCATTCGAAAAAAAGAAAATTCTTCCATACAAGCCAATGCTATGGGCTATTTTGAAGATGGCAAATTGGTTATCATTCCAACCACGGAAAACAATGGTTTCACCGCTGATGGTTATTTGGTTGTCGGATCACCCATCGAGATCCAAAATGATTCCATCGTCATACAATCAGGTATATACGTTGCCTATTATGATGAAGAAACCGGGTGTTATACTGCCGTTGCTGTGGATTATTACAGTGTCAACTAGTTTTGAATATTTCAACTGAGGATGCCGAAAAGTTTTTAGCATCTCTTTTGAGTTTATTATTAGTTAATCAGTATTTTTGCAGTATTATTCAAATAGAAAATGTCAATAAAATGAAAGATAAAACTTTGAAAAACATCCGTCTGTGCTGCTATATTGCCTTGGCCTTTTGTGTTGTTTGGGCTTATACTATGGTGAATTTTCTTGTTGTAGACATACTAGGGAAAGGCTCTTTTAAGCATCCTGTTGATTGGTCGGTGAATACGACGATGAGAATTATTGTCTTCGTCAGTTATTTATTGGGTACGATTACAATGATTGTTTTATGTGTTAAAGCTATCCTTAATACTTTTAAGGGATTTCGAGAATGCACACCTTTCCCAAAAAGTAATGTGAAACTAATGTTTTGGATTGCATTGGCTGACTTCGTTTATCTTTTGGGTTTTTGGAATCTCCAGATTCTATGGAAAGATAATGTGTTTTTCCAATTGCAGTCTTCCAACTTCGTCACGCCCTTCTTCCTGCTCTTCTTCGCCTTCATGTACAAAGTGGCCGCCGACGCGGTGGAGGAAAACAACCTAACCATCTGATTATGTCACAAAACCTACAAAACCTGCAAAACCATTTGCTTGGTGTAGGGAAGCCTGCCAACCGGCGGCTTCTGGCGGCGCACGGTTGTGCAGCCGCCACTTTTGGTTTTTTTGAAGTTTTGCCTTTTTTTGAAGGTTTTGTGATAAAAAACGACCGCTTATGATAATCTTGAACTTAGACGTAATGCTGGCGAAGCGTAAGATGCGCTCTAACGAGTTGGCTGAGCGCATCGGCCTCACCCAAGCCAACCTCTCCATCCTCAAGACAGGCAAGGCCAAGGCCATCCGCCTCAGCACACTCGATGCCATCTGCCGCGAGCTGCAATGCACGCCGGGGGATATTCTGGAATACCGAGTAGATGATCTTGTTGAATAACAAAGACTTATCATGGGAACTTTTGAAGGCATGTCATTCCAAGTCAAGCCTCCTATAGATTCCATTCGCACATGGCTCTGCGAGGAATGACATAGGAGGCGGTAAGGTGGAATCTATGCCTTCAAAAGTTCCTGACAAATACTGAATTATGAAGAAACAAAGGATATTATTACTGTTTGGGCTTTTGCTCTCGCTTCCCAGTTGCAACACCTTAGCTCCCATACTCTTCGGCTTCCGCGAAATCAATGGCTACAACGCGGAGCAATGCGAGAAATTCTACAAGAAACTGCCTAAGGATTTTGAATTTACGCCTTTGGTCTGCAATGAAACACAGTTCTGGCAAGTGAGTGAACTCGGTGCAGATTCAGTGCAAAAGAAAGACCTCTACCAGCCGCTGAAAATCATGTATTTCCATGGCGGTAGCTTAGTCTCATTTCATATCAATTGCTATTGTCCACCAACGTTGGGTTTCAACCTGAATTGGAACTACAAACACCAATTTGACGAGTTTCCACCAGCGACGACAGTGCCGTTGGAGGGCTATACCCTCACCCTTAAAGACATACAGGGCGTTTTCCCAGAAATCAAAGGAGAAAAAGATTACACTGTGCTTGTCTTTTGGACGAACATGCTGCACAAAATTTCACGGTCGGAAATCAAGACGGTGTACAAAAATTTGAAGCGGTTCGGCATGGCGGTCCCTGAGCCTGTCGAAGGGCCGCTTCATTCAAGTGTCGAAATCTATCTCATTAACAACGACATCATGATGACGAAAAGCCTCGAAGAGGTAAAGTAAAAGGTACACTTTTTCATCAAAAAATCATTTTCCGAGGCGGTTTTGCAATTGGTTCGGAAAAATGAACTATATTTGCACCCAAATCGAAAGATTGGCTTCGCCGAATGCGGAGCATTTCAACGGAGTTAAATACATTTGAAGATGTCAGAAAACAACTTTTCGAATAACGAGCCTGCAAATGAAGGCGTTTTGGGACAGAATCAAGCCGAGACGGCTGCCCACGACAGGAATGAGAACCAGCCTAAAAGGGAAGAAACTATCCAATCCAAGGACTATACCGAAATCAAGCCGCTTTATACTTCGCGCTACGGCAACAGCCGCGTGTTCACGGCCCGCAGCAGCGGTAAGAGGATCGTTTTGAAGGCCTTGAAGCCCGAATGCGTCCACGATGCGGCTTGCAGGGCTTCGCTGCGTCAGGAGTACGAAACCACCAGCATGCTCGACAGCAAGTATGTCAGAAAGGCCCTCGATTTTGTCAACATCCAAGGCTTAGGCGATTGCATCGTCTTTGAGTTTATCGAGGGAAAGACTTTGGCTGAGCATGTACGCGTGGGCACCCTTTCGGAGAAACAGGTGAAGAGTATCTTGGTCGAGATGTGCGACGGACTGCAATATCTGCATCGCAACCGCATCGTACACAGCAACCTGAAGCCCGAAAATGTGATGGTCACCAGCAACGATTATCACATCAAACTGATTGACATCGGCATTCCGGAAACAAAACAGGAGGCCGACCGCGAGTTGCTCATCAAGGAGATGGAGTTTGTGGCCCCCGAAATCATCAAGGGCGAGGACTTCGACTCGCGTGCCGACATCTATTCCTTGGGCAAAATCATGGAGTTTATCGGCGAACGCAACATCACGCGCCAGTATAACGCCACGGCCACGCATTGCACCCAGTTCTCGAAAGAACAGCGCTTTGACACGATTTCCGAGGTGAGGTCGGCAGTGGGCAAAGGGCGTTCCGTGGTGAAAATCGTCCTCTTCGCCGCTGTGGTGGTCATCGTTGGGTTGTTATGCTTTATCTATGTGCCCAAAATCAAGACGAATGTGGAGAAGGAGCGTGCCGAAAGGTTGGCTGTCGACTTTGCCCATCAAATCGAAGACATGCAAGCCGAACTGCCCGAGCTTTGCGAGAAATATGCGCTGACCTCGCTCACTGAGCCGGTCGCGGTGGATTGGTCGGAGGACAGTTTGAGGTATGTCGACAACCTGATGAAATATTTCCGCATGGAAGAGTATAAGGCAAAGGCTGCACAGGCTATTGAAAACCAACGGATAGGCATTGAAAATAGCCGTGTCGCCGATTTCGATAGGCTTTTGCTCACTGAGTTCAAAAACACCAACGACAGCTTGGCCTTGCAGATGAAATCGGCGTTGGTGAATCCTTCGGATACGGTGCTGCTCATGGAGGCAAGGAAATGGTACGGATTGCGTTATTGACTTTTCTTTTCGGCATTGAAATAATCGGGGCGTAATCGAGTTATTGTTTAAAACGAAACAAAGTGCAAAGAAAGACCCATATAATACTGACGGTAGGCTTTGTTCTTGGACTGCTGCTTTTGAGCGGCTGTTCCACCAAAAAGAACACGGTGACACGTCGTATGTTTCATAACCTGACGAGTCATTACAACGTCTATTGGAACGGAGAAAAGAGTTTGAGCGACGGCGACAAGCAGCTGCGGACCACGGTGAAGGACGATTACTCGAAGGTGCTGCGAGTTTACAATTACGGAACCAAGCAGGACGGCATGTCGATGAATTCAACGATGGACCGCGCCTTGGAGAAGACCTCCATCTGCGTGCAGAAGCATTCCATGGTGTTTGGCAACCGCGAGCGCGTGAAGTGGATTGATGACGCTTATCTCGTCATGGGTAAGGCGCATTTCTATAAGCACGACTATATTCCGGCCAAGCGTACATTCGATTTTGTGGCCACAGAATTCGGCTATAACGACATCGCCTACGTGGCCAATATGTGGCTGATCAAGACATACATCCAGACCGAAGAATATCCCAAGGCGGTGGCTATGATTGAGCAGTTGCAGGCCAAGGCTGCGGGCTTGAGCAAACCGCCCAAGGAATTGCAGCGCAACATGGATTTCACTATTGCGGACTATTATATCGCGGTGAAGGATTACAACAACGCGGTCAGATACCTGAAAAACGGCATCCTGATGAGCAAGGACCGCGACCAACGCACCCGCGCCATGTTCATTCTGGGACAGATTTACATGTTGCAGGGCGACTCGCAACGCGCCACGGCACAGTTCAAGAAGGTCATCAAGAGGAATCCTGTTTACGAAATGGTTTTTGAGTCGAGGATGAACATGGCGAAAGTGGGCACTGCCGACAATGCCGATGCACTTTACAAGATGTTGAACAAGATGCTCCGCGACCCCAACAACGAGGATTATAACGACCGCATTTATTACGCCATGGCCGAGTTGGCACTCCGCGAAGGCGATGAGGCCAAGGCCATCAGGTATTTGCGCAGGTCGGTGGAGGCTTATAAGGACAACCAGATTCAAAGGATGCAGTCGTCGCTGAAGGTGGCTTCCATGCTCTTTGAACGCAACCAGTACGAATTGGCTCAGGCCTACTACGACACTGCCGTCACCAGCATGAACCGCGAGTATGAAGGCTACGACAGCATCATGAACATCTCCCAGACCCTGAACGAGTTGGTGATGTATGCCAGCGTCGTTCACGACCAGGACAGTTTGCTGCGCGTGGTCGCCATGGATTCGGTTTCAAGAAATAAGCTCATCGACAAGATTATTGCCCAAGTCATCGAACAAGAGGAGTTTGAAAGAGAACAGCGCGAGTATGAGGAACAATTGGCACTGATGGGCTCAACGGTAGGAGGGGATGAGAAGGAGAAGACTTCCGAACCGACCAACAACAATTCGGCTGCCTCATGGTATTTCTACAACCAGACGGCGGTCTCGAAAGGTATTACTGAGTTTACCCGAAAATGGGGTATGCGAAAGTTAGAAGACAACTGGCACATCAGCGACAAACGCAGCCTCGAGATGGCCTTCAACGGCGGCGACGATGACGACGAACTCGAAGGCGAGGAAGCCAAGAAAGATTCGGTGAACGTCAACTACACCAACCACGACAGGGGATATTACCTGCAAGACCTGCCTTTCACCATGGACCAGAAGGAGGTGTGCGACTCGCTCATCGCCGACGGTCTCTATCATTTGGGTTTCCTCTACATGGACCGCCTCAACGACCTGCCGCGTTCCATCGAAGCATACGAACAACTCGACACGCGCTATCCAAATAACGAGAAGGAATTACCTACTTGGTATGCCCTTTATAAAATGCATAAGGACCTCAACCATGAGGAACAGTCTTTGGTTTACAAGGGTAAGATTTTCGACAAGTATCCCACTTCAAGTTATGCCCAGTTCATCAACGACCCGGAGTATTTCAAGAAGTTGCAGGAGCAGGAGAGAGCCTCGTCCGACTTTTATTCCAAGACTTACGAGGCCTTCGAGCAAGGGCAGTATTACCGTGTGAAGATGAACGCCGAACGTGCCATGCAGCTCTATGAAGCCGATACCGCGCTGATACCTCGTTTCGCGTTCCTTCATGCCGTAGCCCAGGGACGTCTTGTCTCGATTGACACCATGGCTTTCGCCCTCTATGATTTAGTAAGGACCTATCCCAACAGCAGCATTACGCCCTACGCGCGTCAGGTGCTCACCAACATCAACGAAGAGTATCATTTGGGCTTGGTGCTGACCGAAATCGACAAGGAAGGCGGCGAGAAACCCGAGGTGAAGAAGGAATCACCTTATTCTTATGAGCCCAACACAGAGCATTTCGTCATGATTGTGTGTGACTCCAAAATGGTTCGTGTCGAGCCTTTGAAGGTGCGTATCAGCGACTTCAACAAGAAGGAACACAGGACGAAGACATTCACCGTCAAGAGCGTCATCCTTGACGACGACCGCACCCTTGTCACCATCGGGAACTTCGAGAATGAGAGCGCGGCTGCTGACTATATCACTTCCATGTTCCTCACCGATTATGTCTTCGGCGGCATTGACACGACGAAGTACAAGATTAAACCCATCTCTATCAAGAACTATCCAGTCTTTTATCAGTCCAAGGATTTGGACGAATACATACAATTCATAGAATCCAACAACAACTAAAACGAAGTATTATGGCTATAATGGAATCAGCTGCACGGAACCTCATCGGTAACGGCACCACTTTCAAGGGCGACATCGAGTCGAACGGCGACATCCGCGTTGACGGCCGTTTGATTGGTTCATTGAAATCGAACGGAAAGATTTCTGTCGGACAGACTGGAGTCATCGAAGGCGACCTGAACTGCAAGCAAGCTGAAATTGCAGGCGTGGTGAAGGGAACAATCAATACCGAGGAGTTGACCGCCTTGAAATCGACCTCGAGGGTGGAAGTCGACCTGAACACGAAGCAGCTTCTCATCGAAGTGGGAGCCCAGTTTACCGGCAAGTGTGTCATGGGACAGCAATCGACAGTGGCAATGCCTAAGCAAAAAATCGGCTGATGATGAACGAACGGTTTAAAGACCATCTCGGCTACGAGGCCATTGAAAAATACGACACTGAAAGGCTTGCCAAACTCCAGGAACATTACAAGGCTATCCTGGAACTTTTGGGAGAGGATCCTCAGCGCGAGGGTCTTCAAAAGACGCCTTTGCGCGTAGCCAAATCGATGCAGTTCCTGACGCAAGGGTATGAGCAGGACCCGATGGAAATCCTGTTGTCGGCAAAATTCAAGGAGGACTACCGCCAGATGGTGATTGTCAAGGATATTGAGGTGTATTCCCTGTGCGAGCATCACATGATTCCGTTTATTGGCAAGGCGCATGTGGGCTACATCCCCAACGGCTATATCACTGGTTTGAGCAAGATAGCGCGTGTGGTGGAGGCTTATTCGCGTCGTTTGCAAGTTCAGGAGCGTTTGACCACGCAAATCAAGAACGCCATCAATGATGCTTTGCATCCGTTGGGCGTGGCCGTGGTCATCGAGGCTCGGCATTTGTGCATGTCGATGCGCGGCGTTCAAAAACAGGGTGCCGTGACCACGACGAGCGACTTTATCGGTGCCTTCGAGCGCGAATCGACGCGGGAAGAGTTTTTCCAACTGATAGGCACAAAGTTGCATTAAACCGGCGTTTCGACATAGGTCCCTGAGCCTGTCGAAGGGCCAACCAAAATAGAATTTTAAATTTTAAATTTTGAATCTTAAATATCAAATCGAATAATGATTAAAGCATACGTTTTCCCGGGCCAGGGAGCCCAATTTGTAGGCATGGGCAAAGATTTGTTCGACAAGTCGTCGAAAGCCAAGGATATGTTCAAGAAAGCCAACAATATCCTGAAATTCAAGATTACGGACATTATGTTTGAGGGCACGGACGAGGACCTGCGCCAGACCAAGGTGACCCAACCCGCTATTTTCCTGCATTCCGTCATTTTGGCTTCCTTGTTGGAGGATTTCGACCCTACGATGGTGGCTGGCCATTCTTTGGGCGAGTTTTCGGCTTTGGTGGCCAACAAGGTGTTGACTTTTGAAGACGGTCTGCGTTTGGTGAGCAAGCGCGCTATGGCCATGCAGAAAGCTTGTGAAGCCCAGCCTGGCACGATGGCGGCTGTTGTAGGCATGGAAGATGCTACCGTCGAAAGCATTTGTGCTTCGGTGAAGGATGCCGTGGTGGTTCCCGCCAACTACAATAGCCCTGGTCAGTTGGTCATTTCCGGCTCATTGGAAGGTGTGGCCGCTGCTTCTGAGAAACTGAAGGAAGCTGGGGCCAAGCGTGTGCTGCCGTTGAGTGTGGGCGGTGCTTTCCATAGCCCATTGATGGAGTCGGCTCGCGTCGAGTTGGCTGAGGCCATCAAGGAAACCACGTTTAGCCAAGGCATTTGCCCGATTTATCAGAATGTCACAGGACAGTCCGTCAACGACCCAGAAATCATCAAGAAAAACCTGATTGCCCAATTGACTTCGCCTGTGCTTTGGACGCAGACCATGAGCAACATCCTGGCCAATGGCGTTCGCACGATTGTCGAGGTGGGACCGGGTACGGTTTTGCAGGGCTTGTTCAAGAGGGTGGACAGGAACTTGGATTTGTCGAGCGCAACCGTGTGAAAGCTTGAATTATGAAAGAGAGCAGAGTCAGGCCGTTAGTGGTTGTCGTGCTGATGTTGGCGGGCATCCTTGTGGGGCTTCAGATTAATAAGCGCATTAGCCAAGGCATGGTTAACGTCGAAGGCGGCAGCAAGTTCGACGAGGTGATGTGGTATGTGGGGAACGATTATGTCGACACCCCCGACACGCACGAGCTTGAAGAAGAAGCCATAGCTGCCATGATGGAGAAGCTTGACCCTCACAGTGCCTACGTTTCCTTAGAGGAGTTCAATGAGGTGAACGACCCGCTTTTGGGCAGTTTTGACGGCATCGGGGTTCAGTTCCGTTTGGAGAAGGACACCATCGCAATCGTCAATGTCATCAAGGGCGGACCTTCCGAGAAAGTGGGTATCATGGCCGGTGACCGCATCATTTATGTTGACGACACTTTGGTGGCGAGCCAAAAACTGGCCAACGAGGATGTAATGCGCAAGTTGAAAGGCCCTAAGGGTACGAAAGTCCGTGTGCGCGTGCTGCGTCGTGGTGTTGACGGTCTGCTCGATTATACCATCACTCGTGATGCCATCCCGACCTATAGTGTGGATATAGCCTATATGTTGGATGAAACCATTGGCTATCTGAAACTTAGTAAGTTCTCGGCCACCACAACAGATGAGTTCAGGAAGGGAATCAAAAGACTGAAACAGCAAGGCATGAAACAGCTCGTGTTCGATTTGAGGGGCAATAGCGGTGGCTATTTGAACGCCGCTGTGGATGTGGCGGATGAGTTTTTGCCTCGTGGCAGCATGATAGTCTACACCGAAGGCCGCAATCGTCCGCGCCAGTATATGAAAGCGCGTCATCGTGGGATGTTGGAGGATATGCCTGTGGTGGTACTCATCGACGGCGAGTCGGCGAGTGCGAGCGAAATTGTGTCCGGAGCCTTGCAGGACAATGACCGTGGCACCATCATCGGTCGCCGCTCGTTCGGCAAGGGCTTGGTGCAGGAACAAATCATGCTCAGTGACCGTTCCGCCATCCGCCTGACTGTGGCCAAATATTATACCCCGACAGGACGTTGCATCCAGAAGCCATACGATGGAGACCACGAAAAATACTTATTGGAGTCATACGAACGTTACGAAAACGGAGAGCTTTTCCATCCCGACAGCATACATTTCGCTGATTCGCTGAAATATAGGACACCTAAAGGAAAGACCGTTTACGGCGGCGGTGGCATTATGCCCGACATTTATGTGCCTTTGGTGGACGACAGCACGGAGTATTTCTTCAACCGTATCGTCAACACAGGCTTGCTTTATCAGTATGCCTTTGACTATACCGACCGTCACCGTCAGCAGTTGCAACGATACAAGACGGTTAACGCTTTTGACAAGCAGTTTACGGTGAGTGATGCCATGTTCAACGAATTGGTGAAGCGTGCCGAAGAAAAAGGCATCAAGGGCACCGATGAGCAAAAACAAGTAGCGCGCCGCGAGGCCGATATTCTTTTGAAGGCTTACATCGCCCGCAATCTCTTTGACGACGAGGGTTTCTATCCGATTTATGCGCCGATGGATGAAATTTTGCAAAGGGCTATGGAAGAACTTAGAAGAGAATGAAGAAATTCTTTGTGGACATTTGACGTTTTCTTGCATTTGTATCCCTGCCTCTCGCTAACCATCCCATTATTAGCCTAGTATGCGCATAGGGATATTTTTGCTTGCGTTTGGTACACTTTCAAAATTATCCCTATCTTTGCACTTTCATCATAGATGATAATCATAAAAATAGGATAATATGATACTCGTAAAACAAGTTGGCGTCTACGTCAACATCCTGAATTGCAGGCTGAAGAAGTATTTGTCCGAGGTGTTCAAAAAGAACGGTGTCAATCTGACGGCGGAGCAATACCTCGTCATGGACACGCTTTGGAATGAGGGCACACTCACCCAGCAGGCCATCGCCTTCATCATCCAGAAAGACAAAAATTCGGTAACGCAATTCATTGACAATTTAGAGAAAAAAGGGCTCGTTACTCGTTTGGTGGCCAAGGAAGACCGCCGCGTGAATAACATCGTGGTGACTCAGGAGGGCATGGCACTTAAGGACTCTACAAAACAGTTGGCCATTGAGACGATGAACCAGGCACTTGAGGGCATCCCTGAGGAGGATATTCAGACTTTTGTCAGTGTGCTGAAAAAGGTGTGTGGCAACATCAGTGACTTCGGGAAGCCGTCGGAGGAAATAGAACTTTGAAGTCCAGACTTCTATGTCATTCCAAGCGTAGACTTGTGCGATGTGGGAATCTATAGGAGTCGGGACTTCAAAGTTTAGATTTCTAATGACGGCCTCAACAGGTATAGATCCCCTGCCTTTGCCCGCAAGGCCAGCGCGGGGATGACATACCTGCCGAGGCCAGCAAAACGAGCCTTCTCACCTGTTTTTTAGTCTCTGGTATAATTATTGGATAATTTTTCCCCATTCAAACCGTTGATTTAATATCTTTGCAGACTTTAATTTTCAATGAATATGAAAAAGAGAATCAATTTTATTCTGGCACTTTTCGCGATGGCTTTGTTGTTTACCTCGTGCAACAAAGGCCCAGGTGAAGGTGGCACTGGCACGGTGCAAGGCTTCGTGAAGTTAGTGCATCATCCCGATGACGACTACACTTTGACCCCCGACACTATGGTGGCTGCCAAGACCGATGTCTTCATCATTTATGGCGATGAGGCCTATTTCGGCGACGATTTGGAGACCAATGCGGAAGGTTTGTATCAGTTTGAGTATCTATTGCCTGGCAATTACACTGTGTTTGCTTATTCCACTTTGCCTTCGGGCGAGAAGGTGGCGGTGAGCGAGACGGTTGAATTGGCGCGAGGTGCGGTCGTGAATGTGCCTACGCTCTATATCCACGATGGCAAGGCATACGGCACTTCTGTTCTGAAAGGCCGCGTTCATGCCGCCTATTACCACAACGGCAGCTATCGTGGCGAAGGCTGGGCTTGCGAGCATCGTGTCTATATCCGCAAGGTGGGCGAGGACATTCCTTTCGATGACACTCGCGTGGGTCCCGATGGCTATTTTGCCTTCCAGAAGTTGCAACCTGGCGAGTATGAAGTATTTACGGTGACGCAGGATTTCAATGAGGTTCCAGATTTCGTTTTCCAGACCATCACAGTAGAGGATAGCGGGATAGTCTATGAACTTCCTGAACAATTTGAAATAATAATCAATGTGTAGGAGAATGTTGAATGTGGAATGATGAATGCTGAATGATGAATTTTAAATCTTAAATCTTAAATCTTGAATATGAAAAAATTATTGATAGTATTGGTTTTTTGCACCATTGGATTTGGCGCGATGGCCCAGTCGGTCTCAGAAAGCACCATCGTCAAGCGTGAGAACCGCAAGGGCATGGTGCTGAAGGAGTGGAACACCGCCACGGGCGACAAACGAGCTTTCCTCGATCGCGTGACGACCTACGACGAGTTTGGCCGTAAAATTGAGGAAATCGAATATGCCAGCTATGGACAGAAATGGCGCATCGTGTTCGAGTATCCAGCCAACAGCGACATCACGGCCAAGGTGGTGCGCGAGATTGAATACAACGACCGCGACAAGGTGACCCGAATCAGAAAGTACGAGTACAATGAGGACGGCTCCAAGAAATGCCAAAAGAACTATTATCCCAACGGCAAATTGGAGTCGGTGAAGACCTTCGAATACGTTCCCAAATAAAGCCGTGGAGGAGATTCTCGACATAGTGCAAGGCATGAAGTCCATCACTCTCGATGAGATGAGTGCCGTGAAGCTGATGAACCGCATCGACACGAAATATGTCGTGACGGAGGCGCAACTTCATGCCATCCTGTTGGGAATCAAAGACAATTACTATGCTCAGGAAGTGGAAGGCAACCGACTTTCGCCCTACAGTACCGTATATTATGACACGCCTGAGCTGACCATGTACCTCATCCACCACGACCGCCATTTGGTGCGTGACAAGGTGCGCGTGCGTACCTATGTCGATTCCCACCTGACCTTCTGCGAGGTGAAACACAAGAACAACAAAGGGCGTACAAAGAAAAAACGCATCGAGGTGGAACCTATCGCCAACATCATAGACAACCCTGAGGCGGCGGCGTTTTTAGCCAAGAAGCAACCTTACGAGGTGAGTTCATTGAGCCCGCACCTCATCACTATCTTCGACCGTTTCACTTTGGTGAATTACGACAAGACCGAACGTCTCACCATCGACTGCAACCTGCGTTTCGAGAACCTAAGGAGTGGTCAGACTGCTTCGATGGCACCTTTGGCAGTGATGGAGCTCAAACAGGACGGTCGTGCCCATTCACTGTTGAAAGATGTGCTTTTCAATATGAGAATCAGGCCCTTCAAGGTCAGCAAATACTGTATCGGCACCTGCATGACCCGCCCCGAGGTAAAGCAGAACCGGTTTAAGAAGAAGTTACGTAGAATTGAGAAACTTAAAGCTGTCAGCAATCAGCTTTCAGCCGTCAGCTCAGTTAAATCTGTGCTGAATGCTGATAGCTGAATGCTGATAGCCAACATTAAACAAACAACAATCAACAATATGAACCTACTACAAATCAACCTACAGGACTTTGATCCTGACATTGCGCGAGAATTTGGCGGCGGTGCCTCAACCATGGATTTCCTTGGCGTGCCGCTTTTCGATGCCCAAAGCCTTTGGACGACTTTGATCCGTTTCGTGTTCAACTTCCTTATCTGCTGGGTCATCATCCATTGCTTCTATTACAAGAAGGCCAACCGCAAGGATTATTATTTCACCTTCCTCATGTTCGCCGTGGTCATCTTCCTCATCATCTCGCTGATGGAGAACATGAAGATGAACATTGCCTACGCCTTGGGCCTCTTCGCCATCTTCGGCATGATACGATACCGAACGGAGACCATCAAAATCCGTGAGATGACTTACCTTTTTGTGGTGATGGGCTTGAGCATCGTCAACGGCATGGCACTCTCGACGAGTTATTCGGAGCTGCTCATGGTGAACCTGCTGACCGTGTTGGCGATTTGGCTGCTTGATGGCACGAAGTTGTTGAAACACACGGCCATGAAGATTATCCTTTACGACCGCATCGAGAACACAAAGCACGGCAAGGAGGAAGACCTGAAAGCTGACCTCACCGAGCGCACCGGCTTGGACATTTCGAAAGTGGAAGTGGGACACATTGACTACCTGCGTGATGTAGCCTTTGTGAAGGTGTATTACAAACCCATTGATGACGAGGTGAATACGATTGATACGATAACTAAGTTGAAGGACTTCGATGCATAGACTATGGCCCATGGCTTATGGCCTATGGCTGCCCCTATGTAAAGGCAAGCTATTGGCCATAGTCATAAGCCATAGTCCAAAAAGGAAAATGAGAAGGTTAATAACCATATTACTATTGTTGTTCACGGTGGCGGCTTTCGCACAGAGCGAGCGCACGACCGACTTTGGCGGCATTGTCTCGGCTGAGGTTGAAGCGGGCTTGGGTGGGTCTTTCGGCTTGTCAGCTGAGGAGGAGTTGCGTTTTGACCACAACTTCACCCAGTTCGACCGTTGGCTCAACTCGGTGGGCGTGGACTATACCTGTCTGCACAATCGCATGAATATTGGCCTCACCGCCGACTACATCCGTCGCCACAACGACCGAGGCTATTACGAGAACCGTGGCCGTTTGGGTGTGCAAGTGACTTACTCGGAAGAATTTCGCCGCTTCAAGTTCCAGTTGCGCAGCAAGGCCATCGGTACCTTTTTCGACGAACGCACCGGAGAGCATCACGTCAATCCTAAGCTGTATTGGCGCAACCGTTTGAAGGTGACCTACCAGCCGATGAACAGCCGCTTCAAGTATGCCCTTTCCACGGAATTGTTTTGGCTCACTAATGACCCCAAGAAAGGTGGCTTAGACAACTTGCGCACGGTGCTTTCAGTGGATTACCGCCTGGCGCGACAATACACGCTTTCCGCCTTCGCCCGCATGGACAACGACCTTTGGGTGACGGAGCCGGTGGACAGATTCTATTTTGGCTTGACGCTGAAGGCGAAGTATTAACGATGGAAAGGCCGTCCCTCAATGGCCTTTCAAAAACTGTTGGTTATAGGCAACACTTTTCATCAAAAATTGTTGGTTATAGACAGCATTTTTCATCAAAAAGTGTTGGTTATAGACAACACTTTGTGGAAAAAAAATTCATTTTCTATGAAAAATGGCTTTTTTTGTTTCAATAAGTTTATCTATTTTTGTACTCTTGAAATCAATTAAAATCTAAACGATATGAGTACAAAACAAACAATGAAAAGAATCTGCGGCATCAGCCTGATTGTCGGGGTGTTGCTGCTGGGCCTTCTGCCTTCGTGCGGCAAGAAGGAAACGACAACAACTACCAAGGACTCAAAGACTTATGTCGAACGTATCCAGCCCATTAGTCAGGACTTGCTGCCCTTCTTGGACAGCTATACCTCGGGTGTCATCGCGGCGGGAGAGCCTGTCGTGGTGCGTTTCAACAATCCTGCGACTATGAAAGTGAAGTATGGCGAGGACATTTCCGCCAAGGCTTTCAATTTCACGCCCGCCTTAAAAGGTAAGGCCGTGTGGATTGACGAGAACACCGTCGGCTTCCAGTACGACAACATCGACAAGAACCAGAACTATGTCTGCAAGTTCAAGATGTCGGACTTCGTGGATGTGGCTGGTGACCAGACGCTTGAGTTTGGTTTTGGCGTGCGTCGCCAGAACTTCAGCCTCGTCACGATGCAGCCGCTATGCACTTCGAACGAGGAAATGAATTACCTCATGCGCATGGCTTTTGCCGTGCCCGCTGACCAAGACGAGGTCGTCAACCTGTTCGATGAGTCTTTCCGCAAGAGCCATCCTGTGCAGGTGACCTACGTCGGTAACAATGTCTATGACTTTGAGATTCAGAAATTCCAGCGTAAGAATGAAAATTATGAGGTACTTGTCGTCCTCGACGGCAAGGCGTTGGATTGCAAGGCCAAGATGGAACGCAGCCTGACCGTCTATGCCAAGGATACCTTTGAGCCGGTGATGTTTGATGTTGACAAGGCGGCCAGCAAAGGTACGCTGCTCTTCTCGCAACCGCTGAAGGAGAACCAGAACCTTGCCGGTTTTGTCGACTTCAATCAAGAGTTGGGCTACAAGGCTGATATTAAAGGGAATAAGATAGATTTTTATTTCGACAAGTCGTCCTTGTATAGCTATCAGTTGGAAGACTTGATTATGACGGTGGGTAGCGGCATTCGTGCCGAAAACGGTATGTTGCTGCAAAGCGACTATCCGTTTGATTTCGAACTCACCGACAACCTGCCCAAGGTGCGTTGGACGGATGACGGTATCATCATTCCCAATGTGGATGAGACCACCGTCTATTTCGACGCTATCTGCCTTAACTCAGTGACACTTAGGATTGTCCGTGTTTTTGACGACAACATCCTTTCTTTCTTGCAGGACAATGAACTCAATGAGACCTACGGCGTGCGCAAGGCGGGTCGTTTGGAAAAGAAGGTGCGCCTTGCCATCGACAATCCGTATGCCAACCAGTGGAAGACTTTCCCCATCGTGCTTTCCGATTATATTAAAGTGGAACCTGGCGCGATGTACCAGTTGAGCCTCAATTTCGGTCCCGCCGACTACACCTTCGCCTCTGACGAGATGAAAAAAGCCGTGATTGACAATGATGCCAAGGAAGCCGATTTCTGGGATGGCCAGAGTTACGACTATAAGGAATATAATTACGACGGCGAGTGGGGCGACCCCAACGGCTACTACTATTATAACTATGTGGAGGAGAGGAAAAACATCGTCGTCAGTGATCTTGCCGTGACCGCCAAGATGGGCCGCAACGACATCGTGGATGTGTATGTTTATCAGATTTCAGATGCCAAACCCGCTTCGGGAGCTCAGGTCAAGGCGTACAATTTCCAGAAACAGGAATTGGCTAAGGGCAATGTCGACAATCAAGGTCATGTGCAGTTGCAATGCGCCAACCGTCCCGCATTCGTGGTGGCCACCGATAAGAAGGGTAGCAAGTCAGTCATTAAGTTGAATGATGGTAATGCTCTGTCATACAGTCGTTTCAATATCGCGGGCGAGGCCGTCGAGAAAGGCGTTTCCGCTTTTGCCTATTCCAACCGCGGCGTGTGGCGTCCGGGCGATGACTTGCAGCTCAACCTTATGCTCAACGATTTGGAAGGCTCTATTCCTGCCGATTACCCTGTTGTCCTCGAAGTGTTGGATGCCACAGGTCGTCTCTATGCCAAGCAGGTGAATACCAAGCCTGTGAACGACATCTATTGCTTCACTGTCCCGACCAATGTGGCCGACGAAACAGGTCTTTGGACGGCACGTTTCAAGGTGGGCACAAGCACCATCACAAAGAACCTCCGCGTGGAGACCGTGAAACCCAACCGTTTGGAAATCAAGTTTGAGTTGCCCGAGGTGGTCAGCCTCACTAAGAACGAGCGCGTCAACCTGACTTCGAGATGGCTCAATGGTATGAAAGCCAATGGTTTGAAGGCAGAAGTGGATGTAAAAGTGCGTGGCGGCGAGACGGCTTTCAAGAATTTCCCCAGTTATACTTTCGTCAACGAGACCCAGAGTTTTGAGCCTCAGGAACTGACACTGTTCAGCGGCAACCTCAACTCGGAAGGCGTCGCCAATGTCGGTTTTGGCCCCTTGAAGAACGTCTATGCCGCGCAAATGATGAACGGCACGTTTACGGTGAAAGTCTTCGAGCAGGGCGGCGATTTCAGTATTGCTTCGTTCAAGACGAAACTTTCACCTTATGAGCGTTATGTGGGTGTGGAGCTGCCCGAAACTTCCTCAAAATACGGTAGTTACTACGATACCAACAAGGACTGGAAGTTCAATATCGCCATGGTCGGCGAGAACGGCACGGCCTACAAATCGGCGGTGGCGTTGGAGTATGCGCTCTATAAATTGGATTCCTACTGGTGGTGGTCGAGCGAGGATCAGTATTCGCTGCAACGCTATGCCTCAGGCACTTACAAGGCTCCTGTGCAGAACGGTGCCTTGACCTGTAACGGCACGACTTCGGTCACCTTCAACATCCCGAACGAGAAATGGGGTAGCTACCTCTTCGTAGTTAACGACAAGCAGGGCGGGAACATGTTCGCCAAAGTCATCAGCTTCGACTGGGGCTATGGCCATTCCTCATCTGCTTCGGGTGCTCCAGCACAGTTGGCAATGAAGACCACTGCCGAAAGTTATCAAGTAGGTGATAAGATTGTGGTGACCTTCCCCGCCAACGAACAGGCCAAGGCCCTCGTCACGGTGGAAGCCAACGACCGTGTGTTGCAGACCATGTTGGTGGAGAATCTCGGTCAAGAGGGTAAGGTGGAAATCACGGCTACGGAGGAAATGATTCCGAATGTATACGTTTATGTCGCTCTGATTCAGCCGCATGATGCCAACAACGACATGCCGATTCGTCTCTATGGCGTGGTGTCGGTGAAGGTGGAAAACAAGAAGTTGCAGCTGCAACCCAACATCCAAATCCCCGAAACGGCTAACACGAAGAAAAAGTTAGAGGTGAAGGTGAGCGAGGCCAACAAACAAGGCATGACCTACACTTTGGCCATCGTCGATGAAGGCATCCTCGGCCTGACCAACTTCTCGACCCCGAATCCTTATGGTTACTTCAACAGCAAGCAGGCGTTGAGCGTCCGCACTTGGGACAACTACGCCAACATCGTCGATGCCTTTAGCGGCGAGTTGGGTTCCGTCTATGCCATCGGCGGTGACGGTATCCTTAACCAGGAAATTACCCTTGATAATCGCTTTAAGGCTTACGCGGTCACGTTGGGACCTTTCGAGTTGAAGGCTGGTGAGACCAACACCCACAGTCTTGAAGTGCCGCAATGCTCTGGTGCCCTGCGCTTTATGGTGGTGGCCAAGGGCAACGGCAAGGCGTTTGGTTCGGCTGAAAAGCAGATGAAGGTTGTCGACCCGATTACGCTCTATCCGTCTGTGCCTCGTGTGGTGGCTCCTGGCGATGAATTGAACCTCAAGGTGCAGGTGCAAGCCCCAACGATGAAGAACAAGACCTTGCAGGTGAAGTTCGGCAACAAGAACCTTGAACCTATAGATCCATTGCCTACCACAGTGAAAACAGTAGAAATTGATGGCAACGGCGAGGGTTTGATTGTTGTGAGGACGAACATCCCGAAGACCTTGGGCAATGCCGAACTGAAGGTTTCGGTGACTGGCGATGGCTACACTGCCGAGTCGTCAACGTTGATGCCGATTCGTATGCCTTACGCCGAGCGTCGCAATACAGTGACTAAGGAAATTGAGGCGGGTCAGACGGTGAGCGTGCCGTTTGAACTTGCTGGCATGGCTGGAACGCAGCAGGGCAACATCACCGTGTCGTCGTTGCTGCCTGTCGACCTCTTTGGCCGCATCAACTACCTGATGGATTACCCGCACGGCTGCCTTGAACAACTGACTTCCAAAGCTTTCCCGCAACTCTATCTAAACTATTTCATCCAACTCGACGATAAAGACAAGGAAGAAATGCGCAATAACATCGAGTCGGCCATCACCAACCTGAAGTCGTACCAGAAATCCGACAATTCGATGACCAACTGGATTGGTGGCAACTACACCGACCCATGGACAGAGATTTACGCCCTGCATTTCTTGGTTGAGGCCGACAAGCAAGGCTACAATGTGCCGCAGTACTTCTTGGACGGTCTGCTGAAATATCAGAGCAACCGCGCCAAGCAGTGGAAGAACAACCCCGACTACAAGCAAGGTGAGACCATTCAGGCCTACCGTCTCTTCGTGTTGGCTTTGGCGGGCAAGGCTGAGATGGGTGCCATGAACCGTTTCAAGGAAATCGACATGAATTACGATCTGACCAAGGCTTTGGCCGCTGCCGCCTTTGCCCAAACGGGTAAGACCAACATTGCGCAGAAACTGTTGCCCAACATTGAAGAAGGTAAGATGATGTCCGACTATTACACCTCCTTCGGCTCACGCACCCGAGACTTGGCTTTCTACACCTACGTCCAGATGCTTTGCGATGTTGATCAGGAGACCGTGCAGAACAATATTAATAATGTGTGCCGCATGATCAGTGGTGACCGTTGGTTGGACACCCAAACTACGGCCTTCTCGCTCTTCGTTTTGGGCAAGTACGCCGAGAAGATGGGCTTGAACAAGGTCAACCTCTCCGCCACTGTGAAGGTGAACGGCGAGGAGCGCACTTTGAATGCCAACATGGCTTCGGTGGGCTTCGGTTTCACGCCTAAGTTGGGAAACAACATGGTCGAAATCAAGAACAACACCGACCAGAAGATGGTGGCCAACCTGTTCACCAAGACCTCAGTCGCCGAATACGACATGAACGAAAGCGGCAACTTCATCAACATGACGGTAAGCTACACCGACAAGAACGGCAACCCAGTCAACCTGAACAACCTGACCGCTGGCACCGACCTCAAAGTCCAGATGACGGTGACCAACCCGAGTGAGTATCAAGTCACTGAGCTGGCCTTGTCGTACTATCTGCCTTCGGGCTGGGAGTTGGTCAATGACCGCTTGTCGGGCGACATGACTGGCAACGAAGGTGCCAAGCACATCGACTTCCGTGACGACCGCGCCTACATCTACTTCGACCTGATGCCGCGTTCGAAGAAGACCTTCACCCTCAAGGCCAACGCCACATACGAGGGCAATTACATGATTCCCGCCATTCGCTGCGAGGACATGTATAACAACGAGATCTTCTACAACATTCCGGCACGCGGGTGCGTGGTGAAGTGATTGGTAACGAAATGAACATCGTAGGGGCGGGCATGTGTGTCCGCCCCTATTTTTTAATCAAATAGCATCTTACAAATAAAAGTGATGGGAAAAATTGCTAATATTGCAGTTTAAAATGGCAATGTTATGGACAAGTCGATAAACATTTTGGATAAGGATTATATTCAGTGGATTAAAGAGTTGAGCAGCCGTTACCGTAGAAGCCAGATTAAGGCGGCGGTGAAGGTGAACGAAGAGATGTTGCGGTTCTATTGGGAATTGGGTAGGGATATTGTGGAAAAAAAAGCCGAAAGTCGATGGGGCAGTGGGTTTATGAAGAATTTGAGCAATGATTTGAAGACCGCCAATCCTGATGCTACATGCTTTTCGCAAACGAACCTGCTGTATATGAAGAACTTCTATCTTCTGTATCAGCCTTATGTAGCAATTGCTCCTCAACCTGTGGAGCAAATTACTGAACCAAATGGATTTACAATTACTCCACAAGTTGTGGAGCAAATACAGAAGGATTTGTTTTCTGTTCCATGGGGACACCATCGCTTCATAATTGACAAGTATATTGATAATTCGGAGAAAGCACTTTTCTTCGTCCATCAAACCGTGATAAACGGTTGGAGTAGAGGTGTGTTGCTTAACTTTCTCGACAGCGACCTCTATGAGCGACAGGGCAAAGCTCTGACCAATTTCAACAGGACATTGCCTGACGAAACCAGCGACTTGGCGCAGGAACTGACCAAAGACCCATACGACTTCGCTTTTACAGGAATTACAGGGCGTTACAACGAGCGTTTGTTGAAGGATGCTTTGTTGGACAATATTACCCGATTCTTGGTGGAGCTTGGGACAGGCTTTGCATACGTAGGCAAGGAATATCGTTTGCAAGTGGGCGAAAGGGAGCAATTCATAGATTTGCTGTTCTATAACCTGAATCTGTCCTGTTATGTGGTGGTTGAGGTGAAAATCGGGAAGTTCGAGTTTGCTGATGTGGGGCAGTTGGGCGGTTATGTCGTTTCGTGCAATCATATTCTCCGCAAGGAAGGGCGCGACAATCCCACCATTGGCTTGCTCATCTGCAAGGAGAAAGACCGCATTCAAGCCCAATATGCCTTGGAATCGAGCAGTCAGCCTTTGGGCATTTCAGAATACGAGTTGGAGAAATTCTATCCCGAAAAGCTGGAAGGCACAATCCCCACCATTAAAGAGATTGAGGAGAAGCTGAAGGATTTTCCGGGGTGATGGGGATAGTGGAACTTTGCTTACTATATATTTACCGCATTGCCTCTATTCTGCTCAGCAACTCCTTCACGGTTATCGCTTCATCCATCTTCACCTTGTCGAAGACCATAAAATAGCGGTAGTTGTTTCCCGCTGAGGATGCCCACTTCTTACCCACTTCAAGTTTTCGCTTGCTTTCCGTATTATCCAAATGGTCGCCTTTGGTCTCTATGATGACCACCATACCGTTCTTCAACTTGACAATGAAATCGGGATAATGGTTGATATAGGCGTTGATATAGAAGCCTTTGCCACGTTCAAGGTTACGATGCCACCAAACCACGTTATCCAATTTGGCAACCTCGGTAATAACCTCCTGTTCAAACCTATCCATATCGCCTTCGTTGCGGTACAGGCTCTTTCCCATACTTGACACAGCCACCAACGGGGATATGTAAGGCTTCAGTGTAAACTCAGCATCACAGATGATGTCGCCTGTGTCTAAGCCCTCAATAAATTTGCTTCGCTCGTAAGACATAAGCAACGAGGATATTTTTTCACGGATGGTTTGAGCGGTCATTTCCAAGTTCTCATACATTTCTATGACTTGCTCGCTGTCAAAGTCTTTGACCACATCCTTCACGTAGTCGCTTATCACAGGTTCTGACACTTCATCCATCCTTATCTTTTTCGCCACGGCTTTCGCCAACTGCTCACGCTGACCTTCGGTTGATATGGTCTTGAAAGCCTCTTGGATGTATTGTAGTTTGGTGTCGCTCAGTTTCTGATATTCGGGTGCATAGTCGTTCTTTCCCGTTTCGGCAATGTCGATGGCAACCGCCTCGGTCTTTGCACGTGTAAAGTCAATGTTGCGGTCGGCTTTACGCAAATCGAAACCTTCAGCCAACATCCCCTTGGTCAATGGGGCAAGGCTTCCCGCTTCTTCAAAGATAGAGCCTATGTTGATGCGTTTCTTGAAGACGGGCAAACACACGGCCTTCGCTGATTCTTTGAAGGTTTCCTTCATTGGGTAGTGTTTCTTCTTATCCATAATCTCAGGGGCTGTCATTTGTAATTCATCGTTTTGGGCTTCCTCAATCTTTTCGTTGAACTGTCGGCTTTGCTCGGTAGCGGCTTCTATCACGGTGTTGATGGTTTCCTCGTTTTCGCTGCTTCCAAGCATTTCCTTGATTTCGGCAACGTTGATTTCAGGCTCTTTCGGCTCATCACCTATATCCATCTTCAACTGTTCTTGTACCTCGCTTCCCGTTGGACTGTCCTTTTGTTGATAGAGTTGTTCGGGCTGAGCAAGGCGGTAGTCACGGTTGCTGAAACCTTCGTGGTTGAGGCTCTTAATGATGTTGCTGATAGTAGCGTTGAAGTCGTTGGATGATGTGAAGACATAACACAGGTTCAACAGGTCTTTCCGTTGTTTCTCGGTATATGGCTGTCTCAGGATTCGTCCCAAAATCTGCTCCACATCCACGGCTGAACTACGGTTGGCAATGGAGGCAAGCACATAGGCAAACGGGCAGTCCCAACCTTCTTTCAGGGCATTAACCGTAATGATGAAACGCACCTTGCAATCACGGCTGAGCAAGTCCATATCCTTGATTTCGTCTTTGTCGCCTGTCTTTATCTTGATTTGCTCATCGGGTACGCCGATTTCAAGCAATTGTTCCTTGATTTTCTGATAGTCGGTGCTTTCCTTTGAAGTTCGGGACTGAGCCTGTAACAGCACTATTGGACGGATGTAACGACCGCCATTCTTTTCCTGCTCTATGGCAAGGCTCTCCAATGTTCGTTGCATCTTTATCGCACTCACCAACACTTCATTGGTCGTATGGTGGTTGTAAACGATAACGGGCAACTTGACCATATTCTCACGCTTCAACTTCATCGAATCTACAATGCTAATGATGTTGCTGTTGTTTCGTGGCGTGGCGGTCAAGTCCAATATGAAGCGTGGGTTGATGTCCCGCAAGGCTTCAACTCGCAAGTCGGCTTTGAAGTTGTGGCTTTCGTCAATGATAACAACGGGGTTGAGGCTCGCCAACACCTTGATGAAGGCGGTATCATCCACTTGGTCATCGTATCGGTTTAGTTTGGTTTTGCCCGCATATTCAGCCAAGTTCTCGTTCTCTCTATATACCCGCCTACCGTCTTTCGTGTTACTTGCAAACGATTGGATGCTCAGCACGAAAATGGTCAGTTGTTCTTTGATTTGAGTGGGTGAAATACCCTGACCCATCAACGCCGATTCTTTATCAACCACCTGAACACGCCCGTTGAAAAGGCTGTCGATGCGTTGCCGATAGGGATGGTTCGGGTTCTTCAAGTTCTTGAAGGTCTGTTTCAGGATGGTATCGGACGGGACAAACCAAGCCACCACTTTCGGCAATTCGGTCGGGGTATTGTCGAAGATAGTTCTCAGGGCGTTACAGGCAATGAAGGTTTTGCCACCCGCCGTTGGTACTTTGAGCAAAACACGCGGCACACCACGGATTTCGTTGTTGTAAGGCTTGAAGAAATCATCGTACGCGCTCAGCACAATGCCACGGTCTTCCCAATGGTGTTGAAAGGCGGTCTTCAAGTCTTTTTCCCGATTGAGCCGTTGGCAGAAGTCTTCCAAGTCGGCTAATACTTCACTTTGGTATTTTTTGAGTTCCATGGTGTCAGAATTTTTGGATGTCACGTGGTATCTTGCGGAATATGATGTTCTTGTCGGTCAGATAGTTTTTGTCAATGGTGCAAGTGTCGGCATACACGATGTATCGCTCAGCCTTTTCACCTATGATGTTCAGATTGTTGTGTGTGAAGGCGGTTTCTTGATTCGGCTCGTAATACAGATAATAGCCTACACCATTCCATGTGTCAAGCAAGTAACGATTTCGGCTTTCACGCTTGCGACTCAAGTGTTGCTTGGTTTCGATGTAATAGACATATTCACGGATTCGTTCTTCACCAACGGTTTCGTTGAGCGTTCCATCTGCGTTGAACAGCGTTTTGCCCAATTCATAGAAATCAAAACCGCCGCCCGTGCCTTCGATGTCGGCATAACCGTTTATAACCCTTCGCACCCGTTCAGCGGTAATGGTGTCGGCATAATCTTCCATTTCAATGAGGATAAAATGGCGGTTGCCACCATCTTTCTTGTTGAGGTTCAACACAGCGTGGGCTGTTGTGCCACTACCTGCGAAACTATCAAGTATAATGGAGTTTTTATCTGAAATTGTACTTATTATATTTTGAATTAAAGCCAATGATTTCGGATAATCAAATACTTTTACAACTTCAGGAAACACCTTTTTCAATAATTCCGTTCCTTTAGATGTATAAAACTCTTTTTCCGTCCAAATTGTAGGTATTTGCCCACCAACAGTTTGATTATCTCCAAAAACTAAAGTTGGAGTACTTTTTTCTTTGCCAATAACTTGTAATTCACCCGATTCAATCTTGCTAATTACACCCGATGGAAGATATTGGATGCTAAATTTGTTATTATTAGATGATGACTTATTCTTTGATATTTTGATATATCCTTTTTCCCAATCATTCTTTAGTCTTTCAGCAATTTGTCTCCACACACATTCTTTTCCTTTTGAAGTAATTGGCCAAACTGCAACACAACCTTTTGGAGCAACTGAATAATCATAAACAAAGTCTTTTTTATCACCTAAATATAAGCCTTCATCTATCAAATTCTGCAACGATTTGCCCGTTCCTTCAAAATAACCTGTATTTTCATTTACAAAAATCGGGTATGTTTGATTTGGTCGTTGTGTCTTGTCAAAAGTTGCTAAAGTCAATCCTTCAAATGGTGACCTTTCATTCCCTCCACAGAAATCTAAAGCATTAGGCTTTATGTCTTTTGGGGTAACAAAAACAAGATATTCTTGAGTATAATTAAAACCACTTGAAGGCTTTCCACCTGATGTTTGAACAGTAACAGGAACTATTTGTTTGTCACTAAAAACATCACGGCATAAAAATAACAAATTTGCTAATTCGTGAAAACCAATACTAATAACAATACTACCGTCTTCTTTGAGCAAGCGTTGGAGGAGTTTCAAACGAGGGTACATCATGCACAGCCACTTATCGTGCCGTGTAAAGTCTTCTCCCTGTTTTCCCACCACCTCACCAAGCCATTTCTGAATCTTGGGATGGTTCACATTGTCGTTATACACCCAACCTTCGTTACCTGTATTATAGGGCGGATCTATATAGATACACTTCACTTTGCCTTCATATTCGGGCAAAAGGGCTTTGAGGGCTTCAAGGTTATCCCCGTGGATAATCATATTGCCGTTAGTGGAATCGTTGGGGCCAGCCTTGAAAGTGTATTGGTGTTGCAGCACTTTAAAGGGCACTTCAAGATGATGGTTTACGACCTTTTCTTTTCCTATCCAATTCAATGTTGGCATAATAATCAATTATTGCAATAGGGTACAAAAGTAGGAAAATATTGGGAATTGGGGAAAAAGGTTGTGTTTTCCAGAATGAAAAACAGGGCGACAATTGTCATTATCGCCCTGAAAGATATCATAAACAGCTATTTAAGTAATTGATGGATTTCGTTCTCCCAACCTTTCTGGTGAATGAATCGATGCCGATACAAGTTCTCATCAATGATTTCTTTTTTCGTTAGTTGAGAAAGCGTTTCCCAATCCTTTTCAAGTACATAGGTGGCGTTTCCATATAACATGTGCTCTAGAAGAACAACGCCTTTGTCTGGAAAATGGAATGCTATGTAACCTCTGAAGCCACCAGTACCAATTGTAATACTGGATGGATGATAATGGTTGATAAAATTAAGAGTAAATTTATGTAATTTTTGAAGGCCACTACCTTTTCCTGTATCGTTAATAGAAGAAATGCGATCCCAAGGGTATTCACCAGGAGGTAAAATTGTCCAATTAACACGATGTGTTGGGACGTTTGAGAACGCGGTTTCTTTGTTCTCGTTTAGGATTTCACATTCATTAAAATACTCTAAGAACAAGTTGATAGTATGTCGGATTTGAGACATGTTCTCGTCTGAATATCGTATCTTTTCCGAAATAATATACAAGTCAGTTCCGATGCTTTGGATGTATAATTCAGTTTCTGGGGCAGCGATATATTTGCGACTATATCGTCTGTAAGGAATGTCGACGAATTGAAAATCTCCTTGAAAATCACGTATGTAAACTGTTTTTATTACAGTTTCTTTAGGGAGATTCTTTAAAGGGATAAATCTTCCATTGGCGTTGAATCTTGAAATGGGTCCTATGACACTACCAAGAATCTTGATTCCTTCGGAGATTGTTTCAGGGAAACCGATTTTTTTGAGTCTTTCATCGTCGATTCCTTGAAGTTTTTTAGCAACAAAAAGACTGTCGCCTTGCTTGATTCCCAAAATGTAAAGTTCGGGATTCCTGTTTTTGGTTTTTGTGATAATCATAAAATTTAGTTTTTAGGTTAATGTTTAATTTTGATGTTATTGGTTAAATAACAAAGCATAAGATTTTCAAATTAAATGCCAAAAATAAATCAGGATGATTTGTCAGTCGGTTGTGTGACAAATTGTCGTAAATGTGGGGCTTTTTGCAGAAAAAGTAGAATTTTTTGTACTTTTGCAGCATGATGTATTATAGGCGAAAGATATTGTTGGCTCTGTTACAGACTTTTGGAGGAAGTCTGAATGCCGTACATCTGCAAAAACTGCTGTTCCTTTTCACCCGCACTCAGACCGTAAAATCTTTTGACTTTGTGCCTTACCAATATGGGTGCTTTTCGTTCCAAGCCAACCAAGACTTGGCAACGATGCAAAAATATGGTCTTGTCAAGTTTCCTGATAGCAAAACGGTTGAACTTGCCACAGAAGAGAACTTTTTGGCTACCCTCGATTTGTTTGACCAAGCCGGCATGGACGAAGTAAAGCAGAAATTTGGCGACATGACCGTGCGTGAGGTGGTGCAATACACCTATCGAGGCTATCCTTATTATGCAACAAAAAGCAGGATTGCGGCCAAGATAATGAACGAAGGGGAGTTGGCGATAATCGAAAAACAAAAACGTTCCTATGCCGAGCCGCAGTTGTTTACCATCGGTTATGAAGGCCTCTCTTTGGAAGCATATATTAATAAGTTGATTCTTAATGATGTGCATATCCTATGCGATGTCCGAAAAAACGCTTACAGCCAAAAATATGGTTTTTCCAAATCGCAACTTGAAACAGCTTGTAAAGGTGTGGGCATCAAGTATGTGCATGTGCCGCAGTTGGGTATAGAGTCCGACAAACGTAGGGATTTGCGCTCGCAACGGGACTACGACCTGCTCTTTGACGAATACGAAAGGACGACCTTGAAGAGCAACACTGAGGCTTTGGAATATGTTCGAAACCTGATTAGAACTGATAAGCGAGTGGCTCTGACTTGCTTTGAAAAAGATCCCAAGCAATGTCATCGTTCACGAGTGGCTAAGGCATTGATGAATTATAAGGACAAGGACTATACGCTTAAACTTTTGTAATTGATATGGCTGTTGAAAAAATCCTCATTTCGGTAAAAACATATCCAACTTTGTCGAGAAAATATGATGAGTTGGTGTGTACTGCTGGTTTCCTCGAAGATGGTTCTTGGATTCGGGTTTATCCCATTCCTTACCGCAAACTGGATTATGCAGATCGATATCAAAAATGGCAGTGGGTCGAGATTGATGTGGTGAAAAACACAAAAGATTTCAGAAAAGAGAGTTTCAGACCTGCCAATATTGATGCCGAATTTGTTTTGGGAGATAGGATTGGAACAGATAACAATTGGGCAGAGCGTAAAAAGATTGTTCTGAAGAATGTCCGTAACAACATGGACGAATTGATTGCGGAAGCACAAACCCCTGAGGTTGGCACGTCGTTGGCCGTGTTGAAACCAAAAGAAATAAAGGATTTCGTTTGGGAAGAAGAGGAACGCGAATGGGACAAGGAAAAACTGGATGCCGTTTATGCTAATCAGCAACAACTCGGATTGTTTGACGAAGAAACAGAAGCAACTAAAAAGATTTTCAAAGTGGTCAGAAAACTGCCGTACAAATTCAGTTACGTTTTCACGACCGAGGACGGTAAGGAACGCACGCTCATGATTGAGGATTGGGAAGTAGGCGAATTATTTTGGAATTGCTTGAAAGCAAATGGAGGAGATGAGGAAGATGCTTGTCGGAAAGTAAGGGAGAAGTATTTTGACTGGATGGCAAAGAAGCGGGATTTGTATTTCCTGTTAGGTACCACCCAACGACATCACAACTACGCTAAAAACCCATTTATTATTATTGGTGCGTTTTATCCTCCCAAAGTCCAAGAAAACCAGCAATACGAATTGGAGTTTTGATACTTTCAGAATCTTCAATGAATGCCTTTACAAAACATAAAAAACTCAAAATCACCTTTCTGGTCCTCGCCAGCCTCTTTATAGCCATCCTATGCATCCCAGTCCCGCGTTTCGACAAGCCGTATTCCACAGTTTTGACGGCTAAAAACGGCGAACTGCTTGGTGCGAAAATCGCTGACGACGGCCAATGGCGTTTCCCCGCCACCGACAATTATTCCCCGAAATACATTGCTTGTCTGTTGGAATACGAAGACCGTTGGTTTTTCTTTCATCCAGGTTTTAATCCTGTTTCGTTTGTCAAGTCGTTTATCGACAATGTGAAGGCTGGTGAGGTGGTCAGAGGAGGGAGCACCATTTCAATGCAGGTGGTGCGTATGTCGCGCAACAACCCGCCCCGGACATACGCTGAGAAGCTTTGGGAAGTCATTTTGGCCATGCGTTTGGAATTGCACTATTCGAAAGGGTCTATCCTTAACATGTATGCCGCCAATGCGCCCTTCGGGGGCAATGTGGTCGGCATTGACGCGGCGGCTTGGCGTTATTTCCACACTACGCCCGATGAGCTTTCATGGGCCGAGGCGGCCACTCTTGCCGTGCTGCCCAATACACCCGCTTTGATTCATCCTGGACGCTCTCGCGAGCGTTTGCAGCAGAAACGTGATGAACTGTTGCGACGTCTGCCTCACTCCAAAACCTTCATCCCCAAGCGGTTCAATGTGCCAAAGCTCTCGGAGGAGGACTCGGATTTGGCCATGATGGAGAACATCCCCGACAAGCCTTTTGACATGCCCATGCTGGCCTACCATTACCTCAGCGACCAGGACAAAAAGCACCACGGCGAACATATCACCTCCAACCTCGACTACAACTTGCAACGTTCGGTAACGGAAATCATGCACCGCCACCATGAAACCAATGTGATGAACAACATCGACAATGCTGCGGTTTATGTAGTTGATTATCTGAATGATGAAATCATAGCCTACGTGGGCAACAACAGCGACGCTGAAGATGCCGCCATGGTCGACATGGTGAAGGCGCAACGCTCCACAGGCAGCATTTTGAAGCCTTTCCTTTTTGCCGCCATGCTTGACGAAGGTACCTTGTTGCCCGATATGGTTTTGCCCGACATTCCGATGAGCCTTTCAGGTTTCACGCCGAAGAACTACAGCGGCGAATATTGGGGCGCAGTGCCTGCCGACAAGGCCTTGCAGAACTCGCTGAATGCGCCTTTCGTTCATCTATTACGTGAATATGGCCAACAGCGGTTCCATGCCTTGTTGAAACAGTTGCCGCTGAAAGGCATTGTCTTCGATGCGGAGCATTACGGTCTGTCGCTTATCGTGGGCGGTGCCGAGGCTTCGCTATACGACATCACCAATGCCTACGCCAAAATGGGGCGCAAGTTGGCTGTTTATGTGAACGAAAACTATGATGCAAAGATAGACGAAAAGGAATCACCGTTTTCTGCGGAAGCCATCGCTGAGACTTTCCATGTGATGCTCAGCTTGACACGTCCCACGAGCCAAATAGGGTGGGGTGGTTTCTCTTCTTCGGCACAAGTGGCATGGAAGACTGGCACCAGCTTCGGCTTCAAGGACGCTTGGGCAGTGGGCCTCACTGACCGTTATGTGGTGGGTGTCTGGGCAGGTAATTCCGATGGCGAAGGTCGTCCCGGCTTGACTGGTGTGGGCGTGGCCGCCCCCATTCTGTTCGATGTGGTCGGCAAACTGAACGACAGCTACCGTTATCCCGCCAACACTTCGGAAAGCATTGAGATTGAAATTTGTGCTGAGTCAGGTTATCCCAAATCGGAGTATTGCCAAGACACCAAGAAAATCCGTGTCTGCAATGTGGAGAACCAGACAGGGGTGTGCCCTTATCATAAAAAGGTGTTTTTAGACGAAACGAGGCAGTATCAAGTGCGTCCCGACTGCTATCCTGTCGACCAGAAATGCTACGATGTGTTTTATGTCCTGCCGCCTGTGATGGAGTGGTTCTACAAAAAGCACTCGCCGTTGTTCCGACCTTTGCCGGCTTTCTATCCGGGCTGTGGCACCGCCCATCCCGATGAGGTGATGGCTTTCGTCTATCCCAAGAGCGATGCCAAAGTGAGCATCCCTATTGGCATCCGTGGCGACCGCCAGCAAGTCATTTTTGAAATTGCGCACCGCAACCCTCAGAAAACGATTTATTGGACGCTCAATGACCAGTTCTTAGGCCAAACTCGCCTTAACCACCAGATGCCTATTGATGTAGAGAAAGGTGTCTATCGTCTTCGTTGTGTAGACGAGGACGGGGTGGAGTTGAATCGGAAAATTGTGGTGCAATAATGAGATTCCCTTCGGGAATGGAGTACGAATAATAAAGTAAACTGCGGCGGCAGACAATGCTTACGAAGTGCAAACGTTACATGCCGCCACTTATTAAACTATAGACTTTCCATTCCCGAAGGGAATCTTTTTTAGCTTTTACCAAGAATAAGCCTCATCCGTCATCCATTTACCCTGCACTTTCAGCACGCGCTCAATGATGTCGCGCACGGCGCCTTTGCCGCCTGGGCGGTCGCTGATGAACTTGCTGATTTCCTTTACTTCAGGAACGGCATCGGCAGGGCAGGCGGGAAGCCCGACTTCTTTCATCACCATGATGTCGGGGATGTCGTCGCCCATGAAGATGATTTCCTCAGCATAAAGGTCTTTTCTTTTCATGTACTCTTTGAGTTTCAGTACTTTGTTCGGTACACCAGTGAATGCATCAGTGACTCCAAGGCTGTTCATCCTCACTTCCATCGAGGGACAAATCGCGCCTGAGATGACCGCCACTTTGTAGCCGAGTTTTGAGGCTAATTGCAGCGCATAGCCGTCTTTTACGTTGGTGGCACGCCAAGGGCTGCCGTCGGGGCTGCTGTAAACGGTACCGTCGGTCATCACGCCGTCGTAATCGAAAATAAAAGTCGTGATTTTGGAGAATAGAGTTTCGAGTTCGTTCATAGTTTTGTAGTTTTGTGGGACAAAAATACGTAATTTTTGACAAATGCAACTTGATAACGCAAAAATGCTTAAATTTGCACCCTTAAAACCAGACACGAGACTTCGAGACATGGGACTGCGCGACAATGTCCCACGTCTCGCGTCCCGCAGTCCCGCAGTCAAAAAGATATATGAGAATCAGACATCAAAACGATAATGTGGAAGAAATCGTGGCCGCGACCATCGAGTCCATGGAAGCCGTGAAAGGCAAGGTCATCGTCACCCTCGACCTGAGGGAAATCACTACCGCCGTGA
>JAEEGG010002989.1_pt1 | contig 42757 bp, 8 predicted proteins | sample 9134161 | NCBI WGS metagenome assembly JAEEGG01 (sample SAMN16246543, study PRJNA631951) | gut metagenome | biome: gut microbiome; feature: rumen; material: CR-attached | host: Bos | place: Iran: Karaj | collected 2018-10 | reverse complement strand
TCTCAAAGGTGGAACATGGCGACCCGACGGTTTCCATGGGCATCTATGCACGTGTGCTATTTGCGCTGAATCTGGAAAACGACATCACCCTGCTGGCTGCTGACGATGCACTTGGCAGACAACTTCAGGATGCAGAATTACTCAGAAAATGAAAAGGATTACAGTTTACGCAGATTTTGACTTCCTAACCTCTCCCGAAGAGATAGGAACATTAGGCTACGAACATATTCGCGGCAAGGACCATTTTATCTTTGAGTATTCGCGCCAGTGGTTGAAACAACATGGCGGCATTCTGCTGAGCGGTGACCTGATGAATGTCCCTTCGTTACAGCATCCTCGTGGTAATGATAATATATTCGGTTTCGTCAAGGATTCATTCCCAAATCGCTGGGGACGTTTGTTGCTTGACCGCAGAGAGCGACTGACTGCCCAACAAGAAGGCAGACCGAAACGTATGCTCACCAATTACGACTATCTTATTGGTATCGAAGACTTCACCCGTATGGGCGGCATACGTTACAAAGAGGAAGATGGTGATGACTATATCAACGCGAGTGCAAAATACCTTGTTCCCCCGATTGAAAGTCTTCGTGCCCTGTGCGATGCTTGCCATGAGATTGAGCTGGCAGAGGAGCGCAATGAATTGCCAGAGCAACGCTGGCTCGACCAGCTGATTGACCCAGGAACCTCGCTCGGCGGTGCTCGCCCCAAGGCCAACGTGGTTGATACGGACGGCAAACTATATGTAGCCAAGTTCCCATCAAAAAAGGACTTGGAGAATACTGAACTTATAGAGCATTTCTCACATCAGCTTGCGGCAAAGGCTGGCATCAACGTGGCAAAAACGCGCAGCATCAAGATTTCAAAGGACCGTGACCTGCTTCTTTCTGAACGCTTTGATAGAACAGCAGAAGGCCGTCGCATACACTTTGCTTCTGCTATGTCGTTGCTTGGTTTTGATGACGGTGCTGGCAGCAGCACAGGTAACGGCTATCTTGACATCGTTGATTTCATTCTTCGTGGGTGTACAGATGTGCACAAGAATCTTCGCGAACTTTATCGCAGAGTGGCATTCAACGTTATGTTTGGCAACACCGACGACCACTTCCGTAATCACGGTTTCCTGCTCACCCCGAAAGGCTGGACGCTCTCTCCTGCATACGATATCAATCCAGGAGCAAAGTCACATCAATGCTTGCTCATAGACTCATACACAGAAGAATCAGACATCAACGCCTTACTCTCTGCAAGTGAGAACTACATGCTTGAACGCCAAGAAGCATCGGAGATTATTGAAGAGGTTCGTGCCGCCATCAAAGACTGGCGCAAAACCGCAACGGAGCTGCAAATACCCATCAAACTGTTAGAATCATATTCCATTCGTTGGGATGAATTATAAAAAATTTCAGTTGGTGCGTGGGAAAGTAAAAAACAAGATAAAGGCCGCTGTTTTTTTTCAGCGACCTTTATTCTACATTTTACATTTTACATTTTACATTTTACATCATCCCTCCAAATTCTCTCTTATCATATTGAGATGGTTTAGTGAGAGGCTGCGGCCTTTCCAGCCTTTGCGTTTCAGGCTCTTCAGGAGCGAGCGCTTACGTTCTGTGGTTTTCTCCAGTTCCTCACGGAATGCCCTCAGCGCCTGCCTTCTGCTCACAGGGCGATTGCCGGTCTTGCCCCATTGGCAGAAATCGAGGGCAACAGCATAGAGCGGTGTGCGACTTCTTTTCATTCTCCGCCTCCCTTCCTCATCACACAAAAGAGATTGCGTGCCACATATTCATAACCTCTTTCCAAAATAAGACGTCGCAACTGCGCGGCGGCATCTCGTCAAAGCTGTCGGAACTGATGGGCATCGACCGCTCTATCGCCGCCGCCCGTCGTGCCCGTATCATTCTGATGATGACCGAACCGGGTGTACCCTACCCCGACATTCCCGTTCGCGACGACCAGACCGTAATACGCATCGAAAACAAGACAGAGACCTTCCAGGCCAAGTTCGGCATCGGTCTCGACGCACTGCGCCAGCAACTCCTCGCCGCGGCCCCCCAAACAAGCGACTCTGATGTCATCATCACCAATGCCCGCCATTATGATGCCTTGATGCGAGCCCATCAGTCTTTGGGCAAAGTCATTGAGGGGCTACAGCTCAACATGAGCGGTGACCTGCTATCAGAGGATTTACGCGACGTGCTCAATATCCTTGGTGAAATCACGGGCGGTCAAATCACCCCCTCAGAAGTCCTTGAAAACATCTTCAAGCACTTCTGCGTCGGGAAATAAGGCCAACAAATCTTACTTTTCCAGATACAGGCAGTTCATGTCCAACACCATCTCATTGACTACTCGAATGTCCTCTGAGACATTTAGTGAGAGGTTATTGAAGTCTTTGACATTGGTGCGTATGTCCAGTATCATCTGACTGGGATATTGACGGATGTGGTAATCAAGTTTTAGGGGACAACGATGTTGCAGCATGCCTGACAGATAGGTTGCAACAGGTGTGTGCCAGCCGGCATCCTGCAGCATAGGATGTGAGAGCAATACCGACTCTTCGGCATTGGTCAACAGTTCCGACCCCGACTCTTCGCTCTGCAACTTGATGTCGCGCTCTATGAGCAACAGGTTACGGAAAGGTGACTGCCGGCTATGATACAGATGCCGGTTCCACGCCAGAACAACGAGAAACAGCAACACACTGGTCAGCGGGAATGACCACCAAAGCCCGTCGATGCCAACACACAAACAACCTATATATGCCAACGGGAGCTGACCGGCAAAGCCGTCAAACAGGCTGATGAATGTGGCATACATACTCTTGCCAATAGACTGGACATAGAACATGAACACAATGACCAGGCTGCGCAGCAGAATCATCAGGCTGAAGATATGGATGGCACGGACGGTCATGGCGAGCACGCGGGGCTCGGTGGCTTTATATAATACGGCAATATCGGAGGCAAAGAGGTAGAACAGCACCATGGTCACCACCGAACAGACGGCAATGATACCGTATGCCCGACGGACCACCAAATCGGAGGCGGCAAAATCCCGCTGCCCTTGTAGCGTGGCTGTGATGTTAATCATCGAAGAACCTATACCACCCACGAAGATGGAACAGATGGAGAGCAGCTGCATGCATACCGACAGGGCGATGAGTGCCACCTGTCCCCCAAAAAACAAAGCCATAGCATTGCCTGCTGCCACCTTGATGACAAACCCTAACTGAGACAATGCAGCCGAGACACCCATGCTGCAGACGGATTTCAAACCGGCAAAAGCCGACATGGAAACACGTACCAGGCGCATGTTGACCTCTCTGCGTATGTAAAGCAGCAGATAAACCACCAATGCAACGGAATAACCGCAGAGAGTGGCGTAGGCAGCGCCCTCGACACCCATACCGCAGAAGCGGATGAACACAACGTCCAAACTGAGGTTGATGATGTTAGCCAACAGCATGAGCCAGCTGCTCATACCCGGTTTACCTGCCGACGGAAGAAAGCCGAACAACACGTTCGCAACAGTGAGCACGGGCATACTGGCAATAAGGATGGCGATATAGCGACTCGATTCACGAATCAGTTGCTCATCTCCCACGCACAGCAACGACGTGATGGTGCCGGTAAGAGGCAAGGCCGCCAGCGTCAGGAAAGCCGACACCGCCAGAGCGGCTATAGTGGATATGGTAAACACACGCTCGGCCTCGGGCTTGTTGAAAGCCCCGCACAGATTGGCATAGATGGTACCGCCACCGACGATGAGCAGAGTACTCAGCGTAGCGACCACCATGACAATAGGACTACCCAGATTAACGATAGCCATCGCCTGGCTGCCCAAGAGTATTGCCACAATCAGCGCATCGACAAACTCGCTGATACACATGGCAAAGACCTTTACCGTGTTGGGCAGGATAAACTGATGGAACTTGTCAACGGCCAGCATCATAGGTATTGCTTCATATATGGAACCTCAATGCTGAGCGATGCTTCATTCATCAGGTTGTCGTGTTCCTGTTTGATATCAACGATGTGCAGTTTATACTGACGGATATACTTCTCGAAACCTCCGGCCCGCTTGCTGTTCATTTCTTCGAAATACTCGGCGGCACGCCCCTTGAGACCCACAGCAGGGGTGATTGCCTTGAAATAGATGACCTCACCGTCATAGGGCTTAGGCTGATAATGCACCATGTCGGAATTCACCTGCAGCGAGTTGGCTACCATTGCATCTATCAGGCCACGTTTGATAAGACTCTCGAAGAGCGGGCTCTGTTCAAAATAGTTACGTATGGAGTCGCCTGACTGGTTCAAGATCATATCCTTGAATACCCGTTTCCTCACCGTATGGGAATCGAACATGAACAGTTCTTTCACCTGCTCGCCCATTTCCTTTAGCTGACAGGCCATCTCATAGGCTACCAGACCACCATAGCACCAACCTCCCAGATAGTACGGTCCGTGAGGTTGATGCTCACGCAGCACTTCGATGTACTTCCGCGCTATCTCAGGAATACCATGCTTGATGTCGTCGCGATGGTACAGGTTCCACTGGTCAAGCACCGCAAACGAACAAAAGTCCTTCAGGCCATTTGCCAGTGCCAGATAGGCCTCGCTACCCGTGTTGCCCGTATGGACAAACACCAGCTGCCTGCCTCCAGGCTTCTCGGTGAGAACCTTGTAGTTGTCGGTGCTGTCGTCACACGCAGCCGTCAAACCCTCGTCGTACCAGCTCTCGTCGCCACTGTGCTGCTCCTTGCTCCAGTCTTCACGCTCCGAGGGCGGTATGGCCTCCAGTGATGTTGTGAGTATGTATTCCCAGTTGGCCACATTCTCACCGCCGCATTCTGTATGAAGCAAGGCAAAGAGTTCCTGCATCCACTGACTGATTTTCCACATTTCCGCTATGATGGAGTAACAGGAAACAATCAAATATGCTAACGCACCGCCAATCCGGCACAGGGCAATCTGGAGCAAGGGTTCCAACTGCAAGCTGCATACCGAGTTAATCATAGCCATGCGCTGGTCGTCCATCTTGGCCACAGCCTCCTGTTCGTCGTCGGCATCAATGACGTATAGCGGCACCTGGCGACCACTAAGATATACCTGCTGAGGCTGGTCGGTTCCCACATAGGCAATAGCAGATGTTATAGTGTTATGCTTCGCGGCTATCGTGTCGATGGCTCTTCTCAATACCTCTTCCGTCACCGTACTATCAATATCCATCATGACGCTATACGCATCAGTAGGATGGTCAGGATGCTTCAGATACTGGTGCAGCATGCGCAACTGGGCCGGATGGAGAGCCGTGCGCTTCTCCACATACTCGCCGCGACTGGCATAGTCGGCTATCAGTGCCAGGTTACGGACATTGTTCTGTCTGAGCAAATGCTCCATCGGAATCTCAATGTTTTTTCCCTTCAGCAATGTATTCAGTTTGATAGCCTTGATGGAGGTGCCGCCCAGCATGCTGAACGTATCACGGGCACCGATGGCAGCAGGGTCGATACTCAATGTCTCGGCAATGCACTGCGCAATCGTTTCCTCCAGATATCCCTTCAGGGGAACATAGTCGCCCTCTGCCGTAGCAGCAGACACTTGCGGGCTGGGCAGGGACTTTTTGTCCACCTTCTGGTTGACCGTCAGCGGGATTTTCTCTATCTGCATGGTCACGGCAGGAACCATATAAGGAGGCTTCTGTGAGGCGATGAAGGCGTTCAGTGCGTGAATGTCCAAGGGCCTTCCGTCTGTGATCACGTATGCCGCCAGGAACTTGCCTCCATTGGGGTCGTCGAAGGCCTGTACGGTGACATCCATGACGCCCTCGTAATCGCGAATCACGGCCTCCACCTCGCCCAGTTCAATGCGGAATCCGCGAATCTTCACCATACCGTCCCGACGACCCACGAATTCGATATCGCCATTCTGTCGGTAGCGAACGATGTCGCCCGAGTGATAGGCCCGTTGGCCGTTGAAGGTGAAGAATGCCTCGGCCGTCTTTTCCGGCTGGTTCAGGTAGCCGCGAGTCACCTGCGGTCCGCAGATAATCAGTTCGCCTGGAGCACCGGGTGGCAGACGATGACCATACCCGTCAACGATATACAGATTGCACAAGTCGCTGGGCGTGCCGATGGGGATGTTCGGCTCCCAATGTTTCACCTCATGTAATGCACATCCGCAGGCCGTCTCGCTGGGACCGTAGCCGTTGTGGATATGATAAGTCAGTCCCTCCAGCTTCACTGCCCGCATCTTCTCGCCGGCTATGACGAGATGGCGAAGTGACGAGGACTGCGGATACAGTTCCAGATACTGCACGCCCACCTGTGTGGTCATAAAGCAGTTTGTGATGCCTTCGCGCTCGAAATACCGGTGCAGCGCTTCCAGGTCGAGGCGCATATCCTCGTCGATGATGTGTAGCGTGGCACCGCTCATCAGCGTGCAGAAGATGTCCATCATGTTCGCATCAAAGCCGAACGAGGCGTAGGCTGCCACACGGCTGTCCGGCCCCACGTCTATGTAGCGACTGAAAAACAGGTTGAAGGCTATCAGGTTGCGGTGCTCCAGCATCACACCCTTGGGCACGCCCGTCGAGCCGGAGGTGTAGAGAAGGGTGAAGAGGCTTGATGGGGAAAGTGAAGGGTGAAGAGTGAAGAGTGAAGAATTTGCTTCCGCCGTAAGGGAAGGCAAATGCAAGAGGTCCTTGGTTAACAGCACTTCGCCCTGATACTCATTTACGATTGGGCGAAGGTCTTCGTCGGCAATGAGCAGCACGGCGTTGGCATCCTTGACCATGAAGTTCAGACGGTCCTGCGGATAACTCGGGTCGAGGGGCTGGTAGGCGCAACCCGCCTTGAGGGCTGCCAACGAGGCCAGCACCATCCACTCGTTGCGATGTATGATGATGGAAATGACGGGCTCCGAGGTGAGAGTTGAGAGTTGAGAGTTGAGAGTTGAGAGAATGAGGCTGGCGATACGGTCGGTCTGCTCGTCCAGTTCACGGTAGGTATATCGCTTGTCGCCGAATACCACCGCCGTATGGTCGGGTTGCAGGCTGGCCTGACGCTGAAACAGGCTGACGATGGTCTCATTCTCGGGCATCGTCTGCGGCACCTTGTTCAGTGTGTTGAAACGGTCCAGCTGGGCAATGCCCTCTTCATCGCAGCACTCGATGTCGGCAACACTCTCCTTTACGCACATCTCGTTGACTACGGTCTCAAAGGTGCACTTGAAACTGTCCACGAACTCCCTGCTGTACCTGTTCGACAGGTATTCCACTTCAAAGTAGGGCACATCATCCTTGTACACCAGCATCCCCACGAATTTGAACCCCGGAGTGTTGGTCAGAATCTCCGTCACCTTTTGTGTGCTGCCGTTCAGATGCAGGTCATTGCCGCGGATAGAGCCGTGATAGACAAAACTGACATCGGCATTGAGACCCAGATCGTTGCTCATATCGACGAACGAGTACATATCGTAGCGTCGTGTCATGCGTGTCTGTTCTGCGGTGGCCTGCAGCAGTTCGGCAACGGTCGGAGTCTGCTGAAGGTTGAAACGCAGGGGCAGCGTCCTTACCGTCATCGTGAGCGACCTGCGCGTCGCCTTGTCGGTGCGGCCGTGGAAGCCCGTCACACAGGCCACCTCGTCCTGGCAGGTGAATTTGCTCAGGGTAATACCGAAGGCGGCGGAAAAGACCACGCTTTCCCTCACTCCCGCCCTCTCACACAGAGCGTCTGTCTTTGGCCGGTCGATATTCAGAGGCTCGCTGTATTTTCCGTATTGCGGCTCTTCCTTGCCGAAGATATCCGATGGCGGCAGGTAGTCTGTCTCGCCCACTCCGCCGTATTCCTGCGCATACCACGCCTTGGCCTCCCCATAGATTGCCGACTGACGTGCCGCAGCCTCTCTTTCCGCTATCTGGAAACCGTCTGTTTCCTCGCCTTCCAGGGCCTCTCCTGCGTACGCCTTCTCCAGGTCCTCCCGAAAGGCTGCGTGGGAAATACCGTCGAAGATAATGTGGTGGAAGCCCTGATAGAGGTAGGCTCCTTGCCCGGTCCTGTATATCTCCAGACGGAAAAGGCGATCGTGCATCAGGTCATAATCCTTGCCGATGCGTCCTCTTACCTCTGCCAGGTCCTCGGCATCGTATATGGGGGTGTGAAACGCTTCTGCAGAACGGTCCTCAAAGGCCGCCTCGCCGCTGTCGGTCACCACCAGGCGCGACTTGACATAGGGGTGAGTCTCTATCACCTTATCCAGAGCTGCAGCCAGACGCTGGAGGTCTATGTCGTCCGTCAGTTCATACAGGAAGTCCATATTATAGTTGACATCTCCCCCTGTGTTCATGCAGGTGAGGTAGATACCTGTCTGGCTCTGTGATAGAGGATGTGTCATGGTCATTTCATTTTAAATAATTTATCCATGTGATTCATTTCAATATCCAGCAGCGTCTCATGGTCGCGCTGCACCTGCTCGGCTGAGTCGTTCACCAGATAGACCAGACCGGGAATTGTGAAGAAATCCCTGGTAGCCTCATAGCGATGGGGTGCCTCGAATCCGTGCCAGGAGAAAGTGCTGGCCAGGCTTTCTATCAGCTCTTTTCCTATAAATTCCTCCGCCTCAAAATCACGGGGACTGACGCCAACGTGAATATAGCCGGGGCGCTTGCGCAGGAAGTAGGCATACTGTCCGTCAGCCGATGCGACGGCTTTGCAGTTGTTGTAACTGTCAGTATGGATATCCTTCCCGAGATATGCTCTCAGTGCGATGTCGCTCTCATGGAGTCCCAACACCATATCCTGCCATTCGGCAGGCTGAGCGGCACCCGCCATGCGTGCATTGACCTCTATCAGCACCGGACCGTCCTCATCGACCATCACCTCGGTATGCATGGGACCGATTTCCAGTCCCGTGGCTTTCACCACCTTCACCACATAGTCCATCAGCATCCGGCACAGGGCATCATCGGGCTGCAGTGATACGCCTGAGACATATATGGGCCGCTCTGCCGTCAGCTTCATCTTGTCATACCGCACCACGTTGGTCACCACCGTCTGTCCGCCCATCGTCATCGTGTTGACATAGTATTCCGTGCCGACAATCCTTTCCTGCACCAGCACACCGATGAACGGAGCTTTCTCCCTGCGCGCCATATCCATGTCGTCGGCAATGGCGTCGCACAGTTCCTCCTCTGTCAAGCAGGCCACGACACCTCTGGAACCTGCCGAACGCAGCGGCTTGACAATGGCTGACTTACCCTTCAGTTCTTCCCTGAAATAGGCAATTCCCTCCTCCACCGTTGTCACCACCTTGCCGCGAATCGAGCGCAATCCCGCCGCCTTGACGGCTTCCTGCATCTTGTCCTTCTCTCGCATATAAGGCAGCCGCACCGGGTTGTTGCCGGGCAGACCGAGGTCGTGAGCCAGAGTGGTAGCCAGTTCCAGTCCGAAGTCCGTGCCGGGGATGATGCAGCAGGGAGCTATCGTGCGCACCATTTCCAGCGTCTCGCCATAGTTCTGGCTGGCAGCATATATCGCAGGCCGCTCACCCTTGATGTGTGCATACTCAGCCTCAAGCTCTTTCCGTACCTCAGCGGGGGGCACCCCGGGAATCGACGGCTCCAGAATGACGGGTTCATAGCCCGCATTCCTTATGTCCTCAATATAGTTTATGGCACTTGATGCACAGAGCACCACCATGACTTTCTTTTTCATATAATGCTGTTAATAATATGGCGCAAAGATACAAAAAATAGCTGTATTATCATCTCATCAAATCGACAGAACGACGCTATCTACTTCCATTTTTGCGATTTCTGCTGCGAACTTCCATAATAATGATTTATCTGGGAGAAGGGAACGGTGTCTCTGTCAGTCCGCCGTAGCTCTTGGCCGCAATTTGCAGGGCTTCCTCGGTGGTGTATTGCTCGTACAGGGTGCAGCGGGTGACGATGGTCTGCGGAGAGCATTGGCCGCCAACCACTCGTACCAGTGCCCAGCCCTTCATCGGGTCGGCATATTCGTCGCCCTTCAGTATGAGCTGTCCATCAGCAGCAGTTCCCTTCTGCCAGATCAGGTCGCTGCGGCTGAAACGTACCCGTGGCACATCACCCTCAATATATTGTTCTGCGGTGTAGAGCCACAGCCGTTCGCCGTGATTCATATCACCGGCTCTGAGATTTGTAATCAATGCCGGCGTACCATCGACCTCGCCCAGATGCTGCTCCAACGCAGGCATCGTGCCGTCGCTCACAGGTATGCCCGGCATCAGAAACGTCGCTTGTCCCATTTGGCGTCTCTCCACATACACCACAGGCAAGCGGTTGGACAACGATGCAAAATTCTGATAGGCGTTGCCCCGCTCTGTGAACATCGTCTCACAGAATCGCAGCATCTTCCACAGTTCCGTGGCATGGCGCATCTTTTGACGCTGCTTGAACTGCGGCAGTGTGTTGCTGCGCTTCTCCATCGATTCCGACACGCGTCCTATCACCTGTCCCTGGCGCTTGTAGAATGTCATGCCACCAATACGCATTTTCTTGGGAATCAGCAGTCCCATACCTGCAACTTGCTTCATTTTCATTTCTCTGTCTCCTATGTTTATTGTTTATATGATGTCTGTTACGTTCTTCTATCTCCTTAGCCTTACTGCACCTTCGTAGCACCCTCGATTGTTGTCCGCTATTTGTTCGGTACTTGTCCGCTACTTGTCCGCTAAAATAGCGGACAAATACCATACACATATCGGACAAGTACTGAACAAATACTGAACAAAAATAGGGACTACTCCCTTGCATCATAGGCGCAACACTGAGGCTACTGCTTGGCTTCTATGGTGCAAAGATACGAAAAATATCTTGATTACACAACAGAAAAGGGTAAGCATTCGACAAAAAACAAGGAGGGTGTGTCAAAATAGGCACACCCTCCTTATGTTTTTCAGAGGAGATTATTATTAATCACCGATAACTACCTCAGCATCCTGCTTCACAGCTCCTGCATCACCGCCACCGAAGACGTTACTCATAATGGTGGCACCGTTGAGGATGTTGACACGGGTCCATATAGAGGTACCGAACTGCTCGGCATTCAGCGACGGATTGCCTCGGCCGGCACCGAACACATCACCGCCGTAGTGTGCACGACTGCTGACAGCTGTACCTATCTGACCTCTGATATTAACCAGATTCAACGACTGTCGACCCGGTCCGTTAGCAGGTGTAACACCGGTCTGGCCAGGCTTGTACGGGTCGTAGGTCTGTCCCATGTTAGGTGCACCGACGCTACCCAACGAACCGCCACCATAGACATTTCGACAGATGGTACCGCCCAGGATGTTCACTTCCGTGGAGCGAGTTACGGAACCCGAAGTGCTACTGTAATCAGATGCAGGAATCTTATCGCCAGTATAGCCCGCTGCATACATTTCATCAATGTCAGCAACATACTTCGTGATACCGGAACCACCGCCATAGACATTACCGCGATGCAGCCATTGTGGATTCTCTATATCGGTTGTCCCGAGGGTTGTCTGATTGGTAGTGTTATATTCCATACCTATCTCACCACTATACACGGTCACCTTCGTATCGCGGCGCACATGTCCATCCTGACCACCGCCATAGACGGAGGCATAGATGGTGGGACCTACCTTCTCCCAGTTGGCGGCGTCGCCATCAGCTACAGACTCGAACTCAGTAGCAGTGATGCGGTCATCCACCTTATAGGTCGAATATTCTGTCTTACATCTATAATAGTATCCACCAATAGTGACGTTGGTTTCATTGACATAACCGGAGTAGAATGCCGGGCTGTAGAGATAGAGGTTGCTTGGATTATCCGCTACATTGGGCGCAGCCTCACCGGCACTACCACCGAAGACATTACCGTATGGCAACTCGTTCTTCATGCTGACTTCTGGATTCGTTTCATCAACGTAACCAACGATACCACCAAGCACCCTGACGTCGGTCTTACCGCTGCTGAGGAAGTAGTCAGCCATGGTTGTTGGCTTGTTTGATTCTGTGATCTCAGCATTCGGATTAAAGCCAACACTTGGAGTCCACAACTCCGCGTTAATCTTCTCACCGTAGCCTTGAGCTTTACCTATGTCACTATCATAAGCATAGTCATCCGTACCACTGGCATAGTTACCCTTGCCCACAGAGGCCATGTTACCGCCGCCATATACGTTTCGTCCTACACGTCCGCCTGTCATGGTGACGTAGGTATTACCCATCACCTTACCGGCAATGAGGCTGTATATCTTGGCATCATAAGTGCCACCACCGCCTATCTTATTCAATGCCTTCGTGTAGGTACCCTTACCCTTACCGGCACCATAGAGCGAGTGACCTATCAGACCTTCTTTCAGCGTCACTTTGGTATCGCCATGGACGTAACCGTTCTCACCGCTACCATGTACAGAACCTGTGATACACGGTATCGAGAAATCGTTCTGAATGGCTGCCTCGCTTGTCATCTCGGCAGTGGAAGTATAATCGATGTTCACCTCCGTCTCCTTAACATAGGCCAGGTGTGCCATCTTATAACGGTCTCCGGCCTCACCACGGGAACTGCCATAGACGTCGCCACCGTCCAACTGTCGGGTGCCGATATGACCACCGGTAACGTTGACGGTTGCCTTACCGGTATTAGGTGCGAACTCTAACTTATACGGCCAGCTAAGGGCAAAGCCCGGACTTTCATTATCAAATTTTGTGATATCATCTATCGTCTTTCCTTTTGATTCATAATTTGTTAAGGTTATTGTAGTATCATTTATTACAGTGCCTACCATTGCCATAGCACCACCACCATAGACAGAACGTCCGACGTGTCCGCCAGCAATGTTGACGAAGGTGTTGCCAGCTACCATACCCGACTTCGGGTTCCAGAAATCTACACCGTCAATCTTATAGGTGTCCGAACCGCTACCGGCACCATAGACGTTACCACGGCTGAGCTGAGCCTTGGCTCTAACTGTTTCGTTCGTACCGAAATTATACCAAGGCTCCTCCGGATTTGTAATACCGATAGTACCGCTATAGACATTCACCGTAGCACTCTCGTTGTTGTGACCGTTCTCACCGCCGCCATAGACAGAACACTTAATCTGGGGCTGAGGTGCAGCAATGCCCTGTCCTTCCGTACCGATGGTGACGACAGACTTATTCACCCATGCCACACGGTCGTATGGATCCACGAGTTTTACACCCTCACCTGGATCTTCATCAACGGGCTTCTGCAATCCACCACGCGATGAACCGAATACGAGACCATTGTCACGTCCGCTGATACCGATAGTACCACCTGTGATGGTGACAGTCGCTGTACCGGTTGGCGTTTTCTCTGCATCAGGTGCTGAAGGATTGATGACTGTTCCATCAGTGTATTTCCAATCGTAAGGAATACCTGCAATAGGTATGTATGACGGATTTCCTGCACCGTCGGAAACACTGAAGTCGCCCACAGAACCCAGGGCACCACCACCATATACCATGTGATAGATTTCACCGCCACTGATAGTGACATTCGTATTGCCCTTCACCTGTCCGGCCTCGGTGTGACCGAGGATACCCTTACCGCCACCATAGACATTACCCATCGTGGCACCTCCGAACAGCACATAGCCTGCATCCGGGTCGCTCAAAGGCTTCACCTCGTAGCGGCCAATCTTACCGTTGCTGACGGTGACATTGGTATTGCCGTCAACGATAGCCATCTCACCACCGCCGAAGACGCTGGCACGTACCTTCGTATTCTCACCGCTCATGGTGACAGCAGTATTACCACCCACTTCACCGCCATGGCGCTTTGTTACCTCATCGTGATTCTCCATTCCCATACCACCGCCATAGACACTGCCGAAAGTGTACTGAACAGCAGTCCTTTCTGAATTCGTATCCCAAGAAACGGTGGTCTTATTTGGTGTGGCTCCGGTAACCTCAGTTCCTATAGTACCATCTGTGATAGATATCGTCGTCGAACCGCCCTGGACAGTAGCAGGTTCTGTTGTAGAATCAGTATAAGGTGTTACTGCACCCAACTCTCCACCGCCATAGACATTACCCATAATCCAGGTGTTTTCGCCACTGATGGTAAGGTTGGTGCTCTTGACATTACCCACCTTCCACCAGTCAACAACTTCGATTGGAGTCGAGCCGTCCAACTGCGTGTATCGTCCCATACCGCCGGCATAGACATTACCGCCCTTGGTGTGAGTCAGTCTGCCGTTAGATGTGTCATACTCCGTATAAGGAACATGATGAGTACCCTTCCAACTGGTCCAGTCTTCATCAGTCCAACTGCCAAAGGCTTTTCCACTGACAGGACCGTTTCCCGTAGGAACGGCAAACTCATGAGCATTACCAATGGTACCACCGCTGATGGTAATGTTCACATGACCACGGCCCTTGGTAAAGAATCCGCCATCAGCATCACCATTATCCATCTTGTGATCTTCACGCATCTCGCCGTAGCCTTCAGCACCTGCGTCGTACAGACCGTAACCCACAGAACCCAGACGTCCGCCGCCGTAGACAGAGCCAAGCATCGTGCCGCCAGAGATATTCATCGTCACTGCTCCGGCTACGTTACCTGCTGTGTAGGCTTCACCGGTGAAACCGCGACCGCCACCGAAGACGTTACCGTCCACGTAAGAGGTACCCCAGGTACCAATCTTAGGACTGCCGCTGATAGTCATATCGACGTTACGCATCACGTGACCGTCCTCACCGCCGCCGAAGACTGAACCGTAAATCCGTCCTCCAGTGATGTTGACTTCAACATCTTGCACATTGGTCTCCTTGTTGAACAACACACGTGTGTCTCCCTTACCGCCGCCGAACATATAACAGGTAACGGGGTGAGCGGTAATCTGTCCCAGGGTACGCGGCACACCGATGGTACCACCCGTCATGACAACGATACACTTACCGTCCACATTCGTCATCTCGTTACCGCCATAGACATTGGTCAGGACATGGCCGCCCTTGATCTCCACTAAGCTGTTGCCACCGACCTCACCTGCCTTCCAGTGCCATTTACCCGGCTTATAGGGGAAGTAGCCGGAGCCGCCGCCGAAGACATTGCCATAGAAGGTACTGCCGTTGGTTGCAATGACAGCACCGCCATATGCTTCCTTAGTATGTCCCGAATCATAATAAGTCTTACCGGCAGACTCATATTTTGCATATATATCGTGGAAGGCGTACGGCGATGTATACTCCCAGCTTGCACATTCAGGCAAAGAATTTTCATAACCAGCTACACCCTCCAGATGACCGTCAGTCCATTCTTTATCCGTATAACGGCGGTTAAGGTTATATCTGCTAGCTATTGGCAAGTAGTTACCGGCAGCATCCATCTGCACATAACCGCCACCAATCTGGCAATTCTCTTCTATAGTTACATGCGTATCATGCTGCACGAATCCCTGCTCAGCACCGCCGAAGACATCGCCCTTGACGAAGGCATGGCCACCGATTGTGACATCTGCCTGAGTGGCTAAGCCCAGCGTCTCAATAAACTTCAGGTATGCGGCTTCTCTTCCTTCACCATCATAGGTATCCTTGCCATTGTCTTTGTTAATACTCCAAGGTTTAGCCCATTCATTGCCGTCTTTATCGATATAAGGCATAGCACCCTTACCGGCACCAAAGACATGACCTGTGTTATCGGGATTATCATTAGCAACAATTTTCCCCTCTCCATCAACATGGAACATCGTCATGTTATTAGGACCGATTTCAGCATAGCCCCGGACGATAACGACGCAGTTGCCGCTATTAGGATCCTTCAAGGAAGTGGGAACTCCGCCTACGACGTTATATCTGCCTACCGAAGCAATCTCACCACCGCCATAGACGCTACCGCCTACCTTGGCATCGCCCTGAATGGTGACAGTACTGTTGCCGCGCACCAGAGCGGAGTAGCCATGTGTCGGTATGCCCTTTCCTGCGCCGTACACACTGCCGGCGATGGCAGGATATGCGTATGCTCCAGTTCCATCTCCGGAGCCGATGGTCACAGACGTATTCTTCTCCACACGACCAATCTCACCGCCACCATAGACATTACCAGTTCCTGCTTTTAACCTACCATCCTCAATAGTGCCCACTGTGACCGTACCGTTACCGATAGTGACACTCGTGCCGCCATTGCGGTCTATCAGGCCTTCACCGTCAACGCCCACCATGGCCGATGCACACTGGAAGGCACCGTCACCACTCTCCAGAGCCTGACCCTTACCGCCACCGAACACATTACCGGTAATCTTGGCAGTATTGCGAGCCGTGAGAGACAGGTCGCCCGACACCTCATTTTCATCGGCATCGTACCAAGCCCACACAGCAGGAGTCTTGATATCAGAAGTCAATCTCGCACCTGTCAATGTCGCATTATAGGCATTGGCTTGTTCTGCTGTAATTGTTCTACCGCTTGCAACAGCACCTGGTAATTTCGCATTGTACGAAGCAGCATCAGCATATGAAATAGCAACTCCTTCGCTATAAGATGTGCCTATTGCTGCATTAACAGAAGTGGCTTGAGCAGCAGACAGCGCCGTGCCGCCTGCAATAGCTCCATCCAATTTAGCATTATAAGCAACAGCTTGATCTGCGTTGAGTGTTGTGGGGTCACTAGGCAATGCATCCGTTAAGGTGGCATTATAGGTGTTACATTCTTCCTGAGTGTAATAAACGGCAGGGGTCTTTACCTTGTAGGTGTATTCTCCACCTGCTTGCTCTGTTTCCCAGATAGGATTGCCATCGTTGTCCCATCTTGCTATCCACCTGCCCGTACCTATTTCTACAGAGGTATTACCTTTGATGGCAGCCAGGTTACCGCCACCATAGATATTTCCAATCTTACCGATGGCAAGTTCTGCATCAACCGTACTGCTTGGTTCATTGGTTACTTCGTAGGTGTATTCACCATGACCATCGTCTATGGTGTGAATACCGTGAGTGTAACTCATTCCAGTCGGAGGGGTAACAACATAATCTCGAGTCACCATACCCTCCTCCATATTCACGTTGACGTACGGACTGCCTACCATATCGGCCAGATAGCCGCCGCCATAGATAGTTCCAATCTCAGTAGCGGAAATCACATTGATACGGGGATCGTGCTTGGGATAGCCATAAAGGTCCGCAGCAAGCAGTGCTTCCTTGACCGCATCGGCATCTGATTTGTCAACGCCTATCAAGGCTGTCTCTACTTCAGACTCATACTGTGCTTTCGTTCGAGGCAGGTAAATAACATTATCGCCCTCATCTGTTCGTCCACTATCGTAATAGCCATAGATAGAATAGGCAGCCTGATTACCACCACCGTACAGTTCGCCGATGACAATAGGCCTACAGCTGCTCTCCTTGATATTGATAGTGATGGAACCATTGATCTTTCCTGCTCTATCGTTACCGCCAAAAATCTTGCCAATGTGACCATTGGTAATATTCAGCACCACATCACTGTTCAAGTTGGCACCATAGGATGCACCATATAACTCAGCCGCATATTCGATACACTCCATGGACACGACGGTTTCAGCATCTACTTCAGCGTTCTTGCCGGCACCATAGGTCTTATCGACGACAACAGGGCAGTCTGAAGAGTTCTGATAGACCGACATGGCCAACGTACTGATGTTGCCCTTCTCGTTACTACCGCCATACGCGTAGTGAATACGTCCGCCGATGATGTCGGTCTTGGCTTCACCTGCGCCATACATATAGTAAGCCTGCCGGTATTCCTTGTTGGTAGCATTTTTGTTCACGACGGCTCTGTATGGGTCGCCCTCCGATCCTGTTCCATAAACAGTTTCGGCAGGATCTCCCGAGGCTGCACCATAGTGGGTAAAGTTCTCATAACCCACGTTGGCACCGGGATTCTCATACCACACCGTATTTGCACCTTCCTGAATAGAATAGTTGTCCTTACCGTTACCGCCGCCGAACACTTCGTCTATCTCATAAGCAGCATTGATGGCAAGGCTGGTAGCAGGCACAGGAGCCGCATTACCGCCGCCATACACCTGTCTGATGCTTGTCAGGGCACAACCGTCGATAATCACTTCCGTACGTGCCGCAGCCTTGACGGTTGGGTTGGAAGAATGAGCATCCGTCGGGTCGTATTTAGCCAGGTTACCACCGCCATAGACGGCAAGGACATCGTATTTCTTGTCAGAGATTAGGCCTCGCAACAGGTCGAATGCAGCCTCTTTTTGCTTGTCAGTTCCGCTGGACATCGCAGTTTCATAGCTGGCGGGAATGGAAACTGAATACGTTGATGCAAGTCCCCTTAAATAAGTATCATATTGCTCGGTTGTCTTCATGGAAACATCATCATACACAGCGTATTTATCTCCGATTGTCGCTTTATCCTTATGTCGCGTAGCATGTACATGCACCTTGACATGTCCCTTCGGTGTGCCGTTCAGGTCGTTACTGCCGAAGATACGCTGCACGCTACAGCCTGCGTCAGAAGTTGTCTTATCCTTGTTCAGCTCCACGGTGGCATTGCCGCCCACGTCAGCAGCAATGCCGTCCGTCGTGGCACCTGATGTCCTGGTACCCCTACCACCGCCGTACGCATCATGTGCGATAGTGCCGCCAGTTAGGTGTACCTCGGTATCTTTTTTGACGATACCGTTCTCACCGCCACCATAGACACTGTTGAGAACTGTGCCACCTGTGACATTCAGGTATGACCAGATGTCGGTAGCATACTTCGAACTATCATATTCTCTGGTGTTAGTGTCAAATTTAGGATTAGTAGCCAAGTATGCAGCGCCAGGGCCACGACTGGCAGCAAAGACACTGCCACTAATGCGGCCACCCTTGATGTCAACTCGGGTGTAGGAATAAGAGGCATGGCCTTCAGATGCTGCCTTCTGCTCATCGTCCGGCTGTCCAGTCCTTGGAGGACCGACAGAGGCCAGAGCACCGCCACCATAGATACTACCCTGAATCTTTGTAGTAGCTGTTGACGGATTGTCGCTATTATCGCCATATACCTCAATCAGCGTCGTACAGGTCACAGAACCGGAGGAGTTGTTAACGGCCATAATGGGGTTACTGCCTTCATCCACTTCACCCGTATCAAATGTACCGATACCAGAACCGGCACCGAAGACATTGCCGCTACGGCCATTGGTATCAGATGTCTGACCTGCAATGTTTCCTTTATAGACATGCACCTCGGTATTGTTGCGTACATGGCCGTCCTGACCACCGCCATAGATGGAACCGTAAATGGTTGGACCGGTGCCCAAAACACTTGGCGAGGTACCACCGACATTAACGATAGACTTATTGGTGTATCCGAGGAAGAATTCGGGTACATACCTGTAGCGCGGCGACTGCTTGCAACTGGCCGCAGCCTTACCACGGCTACCGCCAAAGACAGAACCGTAGGGGATGCCATCAGTAGGATCAAAGCCTGCTGATGCAGAACCCACATTACCACCAAGGATATTCACCGTAGCAATACCGCTGTTCTGGAAGTAGTGGGCATAGGTTCCTGCAGCTGGAGTTGCAGTCCAGATGGCACCATCGGTAGTAGATGGCAATTCGCCATAGCCGCCAGTAGAATAGTCATCCGCGCCGCCGGTATAGTTACCCTTACCCACAGAGGCAAGGTTACCGCCGCCATAGATAAACCATCCTATAGTACCGTCGTTGACAGTGATGGTAGTATTGCCATAAACCTTACCAGCCGTCCAGCTGTAAACAGGTTCAGTACTTACCTTAGGATTGCCAGGATCTTTAGGATCCAGTAACTTACCCGTGTAGGTGTTGATACCCCTACCACCTCCGAATACAGATCGGCGAATGGTGCCACTATTGATGGTGATACTGGCGTTCTCATAGACATGTCCGTCATCACCGCCGCCATAAACCGTTCTTATATTTGATTCACCACCGATAGTCACCGCTGTCTCCCGGACGTTGCAAAGATGAGCTTCCTTATAGCGATGCGTCGTGACATCGTCTTCAGCACCATCCTTGAGATCCACCTTACCTTTACCGCCGCCATACACATAGCCGCCAAAGGTATCGTCACCAGGAGTACCGACTCGGGCAGAACCCAGGATGTTTACAGTTGTCTTACCTCCTACTCTGTAAACGCCCTCGCTGACTTTAATCGTCGGTACATATTCAAACTTGTAAGGCCAGCTAAGACCGAAGCCGTAGCGGACATCCTTACCATCGGTAGAGTGACTGTCATGCTTAACAACGGTCTTATAAGCATATTTCTTATCATTATAGCTTAGGTCACCACCTGCATTCTCTTCAACCTCATAGTCGATGATACCAACAGAGGCCATCTCACCACCGCCATAGACATTACCCTTCACGTGGGCGCTGCCAACGACATTGACAACAGTCTCGCCACCCACAATACCTGCATATTGCATGGGCGTGAAGAGGTATGTGGTTTCACCTGCCACGATGGCACTATTATAGCCCACTGCATCAATGTCACTACCATAACCGCCGCCATAGACATGGCCGTTGATTGTAGGTGTACCCGATGGTGTTATCGTTCCATCCGAAGCTCTCGTGCCGCCAACGGTTACATAAACATTGTCTCGTGTCGTTCCGAACTCAGCACCGCCATAGACATTACTCTTGATGAGGGTTGAAGCACCAGTGATATTAACCGAGGAAGTCTTCACCTGTGCCAATTTTGTCCAGAGGGGGTTAGGAGTTGTTCCATCAAGCTTCGTCAGACGTCCCATACTTCCGCCGAAGACATTACCGCCCTTGGTATGCCCGTTGACTGCCACCACAGCATCCTCGCTGGTATTACCAATGGTACCGCCGCTGATATTGACAGTGACATGACCATGGCCATCTCCGTCTAGGAATTGTCCCGTACTGGGATCCTGGGCATTTGAGAAGTTGGTACCTACCGATGCCATACGACCGCCACCATAGATGGAGCCCAACATCGTACCACCTGTGATGTTAACATCAATATTACCTGATACGTTTCCTGCACCGAGTGTTCCACCCGAGAAACCACGACCGCCACCGAAGACGTTACCGTCCACGTAAGAGGTACCCCAGGTGCCAATCTTCGGACTTGACGTGATGACAGGATTCTCAGGATCTGTATCATCCACGATGTTTTGAATGTTCACCGTCACATCGCCAAGCACATGACCGTCCTCAGCACCGCCAAAGACAGAACCATAGATGATACCGCCCGATACGTTAACCTCTACACTGCCCACATTGTTGTAATTATAGAAGTGGGCACGCTCGTCACCCTTGCCCGCACCAAAGAGGTAGCAGGACAGAGGATGCTCGGCAATCTGCGCCAGCGTGCGCGGCACACCAAGCGTACCGCCAGTCATCGTCACCGTAGCCTTACCCTTTACGTCGGTATATTCGTTACCGCCATAGACGTTCGTCAGGATGTGACCGCCGGAAATCTGCACGGTGGCATTACCTTCCACCCAACCTGCCGAGCGACACCAGTCGTAGCCGGAGCCATCTGCCTTTATGTATGGCATATAACCGGAACCGCCACCGAACACACAGCCTATCCACGTCTTACCGTCAGAAGGACTCGCTGTGCTGGCAGGAGCTAAGTCTGGGTTAGCAGCGATATACGCCGGATAGTTGTCATAGTACGGGTCGTAAGGCAGGAATTTACCGTCATTACCGTATACAAAGTGTGAACATTCAGGCAACTTTCCTGCTGCGGTTTCAATCTCAGATGCCGTAGCCGTAGTAGGATCGATAAAGTCGGCATCGTCATAGCGTATGGGCTTATCCACACCACCCACGGTTTCCCACTTGCCATTACCTACACCTATCTGGCAGTTGCCTTGAATCTTCACGAGGGTGTTGCCCAGCACACGTCCGAACTCACCGCCACCGATGACGGACTCCAGAATGAATGCCGTACCGCCGATAGTCACATTGGTATTATTAACGTAGGTCTTGAAGTGCGTATCAGGATTCGTCGCCGGATCCTCAATGATACCGCAGCCTCCACCCCATACCCAGCCTTGTGGGACAGGACCGCCTAACGCTGCCGACCTGTTCATACCGTCTTTTGCCACATCTACGGGACCAATCTGACCGCCAGTGACGACAACCGTACATGTACCGCCTGATGTACAAGTTTTAGGTTTACCAATACATCCGGCATGAGCCGTATGGCCATAGACATTTACATCTTCTGCTTCCGTACTTCTGGTATATGTTCCAACCGAACCGGAATAGCCACCGCCGAAGATACCGTTGAAGATATAAACGTCATGGCAGTCGGTACGTTGACCACCTTCCATGGTCACACTGGTGTTGCCGAGCACATCTGCCTTATTACCGCCGCCATAGACTGTACCACCTTTACCACTGGCATTCTTATCAATGGAAATGCCTTCAAAGTTGGCTGTGCCGGAGTAATTTGCGGTACCGATGTTCACGGTAGTGTTATTCCTGACCTCACCCAGGTTACCGCCGCCAAAGACTTCACCGTAGATGTGAGCGCCTAAGACAGGTTTATCTTCATATTTTAAAACGTGAACACCATTAACATCAACTTCTGTATCTTTAACAAATTCCCCATTATCGTAACGTTGCATAATGGGAACTTCGGCCAAGTTACCAATGTTAACAACCGTGTTACCATAAACGTTACCTTCATTACCACCGCCATAGATGTTACCAATGGTACCTATGGCATCGTCAATGACATAAGCATTTACCTCTTTCCGGTAATACGTCTTACCGGAAAGAGCTGTTAAGTCAGAGGTCGCAGTATAGCTACTGCCATCTTTTTCATAATATCCGGATTCGCTGATGTCTGTTCCTACTGCAAGGTCAAGAACTTTATTATAATCTGCCTGGTGAACATTTGGCAAAGTCGTATAGCCTGACGGTGCCTTGGCACCTGCCCAGAGACCCTTGACCATATTGATATTCACCTCGGTGTCACCATTCACATGGGCCTGGAAACCACCGCCATAGATATTGTCGATACGGGTGGCAGACTTAACGTTAACGATAACTTTGCCTGTTGTATAATCATCATAGGCAGCTGGGACTATATATGCACCTGTTTCTGCATTCCTTTGTCTTCTCTTTGCTGTCTTTTTTCCATTCAATTCTTTTGTATCCTCACCGGGATAGTCAGCAGCAAAACCGCCACCCACCAGGTTCTGAATGATGATGGGCTTACAGGGATCTTCTTCTTGAATATTGACGGTAATCTTGCCACCGATACTGCCTCGTGCATCATTGCCGCCATATACGTTCTTAAAGATACCGCTGGTAATCGTCAATGTGAGGTCGCCTCGGATATTTGCATTATAGGAACCGCCACAGACGTATTCAATATCCGCATTCTCAGCAGTACATCCGGAAATGACAACGTTCACATCACCGTCTGAGTCTGCCTCATTGTTGGCACCATATATCTTGGTGATTTTTAATGGACAGCCACCCTCCGGATGCTTATAATCGGATGTCATGGTACCACCCACGCTTCCCTTTCCATCATTACCACCAAAGACATTACCGATTTTACCACCTTTAGCTATGTTGTTTGTATTACCAAGTACCCTTGAACCTGCATTTTCTATCCATACGCCACCACGTTTGATAGGCAAGCTACCATTGCCGCCACCAAAGGCATCACTGATGTCATAGGAGCCCCAGATAGTGACATGTGTTTCGGGCACAGCGGCAGAGTTACCACCACCATACACCTTTTCAATACTCGTCACGTCACATCCACGGATGATAACATTTGTTGTTTTTCCTGCAGCAGGTTGGTAATCGGCTTGGTTACCGCCGCCATAGACCGCTTGTATCTCATAAGAAGAATTACTTGCATTAGGACTATGACCCGATATCACATTTTCACTATCGTCCAATTGTCTGGTTGAATAGACAGTCACCGTAACATCGCCCCTTGGTGTTCCATTGACATCATTACATCCGAAGACGCTACCGGTAACAGGAATTGAGTTATACTTTTTCCCTCCGACAATAACTTCTTCCGAAGCAAGATGTCGTGTAAAACCGGCTCCTTTACCGCCTTCGGGTATATCCTCTGTCTTATTGACATTGACTACGACATCGCCATAGACATAAACAGGGGTATCAACATCGCCCAAACCGCCACCATAGGCATTACCCATCACACCGCCTGCCAATGTGACCGTAGTGGTATTGGCTGTGGAAGTGGTTCCGTCATTAGCCCAACCACCTGTAATTTGTCTGTAGTATTTGACTCCGTCTGCCGCCTTGGTATTTTCTGCCGTGACTTTAGTATAGACTCCTCCGGATTCTGTATACAGTCCGGTAACTACTGACACACCGACTTTGAGGAAAGACACCTCATCATACGTCGGCGAAACCGCCTTGGCGGAGTTCCAGTTGGCCGTATTGGTGTTGGCCAATGCACCGCCGCCATAGACGTTATTGACAATCTTACCGCCAGTGACAGTGACGCTGACACTGCCAGTCACATCAGCCTGACTACCGCCGCCATAAACATCGTGGGCAATCGTAGGAGAGGTCGTTTCTGTTTTCGAGATGGTGACAGAAGTGCTGCCATTCACAATAGCCGTAGAACCCAGACCGCCGCCATAGACATAATCTGCCGTACCGCCGGAAACCGTTACAGTCGGGTTGCCGGTATAGGCTGCCACATTGCCGCCGCCATAGACATTGCTAATGGCGCTGGCGCCGTCGACAGGCGCTGTGCCTGTAATCGATACAGCCACCGTCTGCTTCGGCGCACCGTTGAGGTTGTTGCAGCCAAAGACATTTGTGGCCTTACCATTGGAAACGGTTACCGTGACAGGACCGTTCACGTCAGCTTCTACTGCTGGAATCTTAACATCACCAACATTCTTCGTTCCAGCAATTACTTCGTCATCTTCTGCCACATAAAGAACTTCCAATTGTCCCAGACCACCGCCATAGAGATTGCCTTGGACAGTACAGCCACTCTCAGCACCATTCATGGTAACACTGGTAGTATAGGTCGGATGCTCCGAAACATCATACGCTGTATTGGTCTGTGCCAATGCACCGCCGCCATAGACGTCGTGCTTCACGGTGCCGCCATTGATATAAACCGTAACAGCACCTGTAACCTCACCGGCCTTACCGCCACCATAGAGGCTACCCCTGACGGTACCCTTGGTAAGCGTTACAGTAGACTCTTTAACAGTAGAATAGTTGTGGATATTATCTCCGCCTGGGATTTTACTTGTCAAATCCAATTCACCACGGGCTGCGCCATAGACGTTACCGCCTTCAGGAGCACCTTCGACACCGATGAAGCCATCGGTATTGATAGTAACGGAGGTGCTGCCTCCCACCTTACCCATAGAACCGGCACCATAGATATTGTTAGCCACACTACCGCCAAGTATCTCTACCGACGCATTGCCCTTAACGATACCAGCCTTGGGATTGAAGAGAGTTCCATGACCGTCATGGGTTTCTTGTGCTGGATCTGCATAGTACTTGTCCGTACCGCAACCGCCACCATAGACGTTACCGCGATAAGCATAGAATTCTGCAGGATTACCTATGGTTCCGCTATACATCTTTACCGATGCATTGTTATAGGTATGGCCGTTCTCACCACTGCCATACAGCGAGCCGTGGATTCTGGGACCGGGAGTCTCGTCATTCTCTGTACCAATCACGACTTTCGTATCATATACCCAAGCCATATTGTCCTGAATGGCATCAGGTGCTGCTATATCACCTCGTGAAGAGCCAAAGACCATGCCGTTATCATGTCCGTCGGTGCCGATGGTACCGCCAGTGATTGTGATTTTGGCAACACCAGTTGTATTCTCTTCTGTCGTATTCTCTGAAGCAAGAGCACTAATCGCTGCATTGGCAGCATCGCTGGCGTAAGTATAAGTACCGACAGAGCCGTAGGCACCGCCGCCATAGACACTGTGGAGCACATTGCCGCCAGTGACTGTGACATTCGTGTTACCCTTGACAAGACCGAATCTTACATTCGCATTGTGACCGAAGCCACCGCCATAGATATTGCCGTATGTGGCTCCACCCATACCGGAAGTACCGATGGTACCGCCGCTGACCGTAATATTCGTGTTACCGCCTACCTGCGACAGTTCACCGCCGCCATAGACACTCTTGGCAATCGTTGCTTTTTCAATAACAATAGCGGTATTGCCAGTCACAAATGCTGAATCGACATCGGTAGCAGTTGTGGCCCTACCCTTACCTGCACCGAACACATTACCGGTGATAACTGCCGACTTCACGTCCTTCTGTACGCGTTCGTCCACAGGAATCTCGGCGCCATCTTTGGTTCTGTGCGCCATCTTCTCCACCGTTCCGATGTTCACGGTGGTGCTGCCCTCTACATTGGCCAACTTACCGCCACCATAGACATTGGTGATGGTGCCAAGAACATCCGGCTCACCATCGCTGTCGCTGTCAGCACCATACTTACCGGGAATCATATTGATGTTCACCTTGGGGTCGCCATGCATCACGGCACCGTTGCCAAGACCGCCACCGAAGGCTCCGCCCAGGTCTTCGCCCGAAGTCTTACCGATACGGGTACATGACACCACGTTCAGCACAGGATTGCTGTATGGCAGGTGTTCTGCAGCCTTATCCTCTGCCGACATCGCATCAAACTCAGCTTTTGTCCTTGCTACAAGCTTACCACCTTCCTCCTTATATCCATAGATTGAATATGCTGCCTGGTTGCCGCCAAGGTATAGGTTGTCAATCGTGACGGGGTCGCAGGCTGTCTCCTCAATTGTAACTTTGATGGGACCTTGGATGGTGCCGCTCATATCGTTACCGCCGAAGACACCCTCAAACGAGCCACTGGTCACCACGAGGTCGATGCCGCCTTTCACGTTGGCATTCCTTGCACCGCCATAGACATTCTTCATGTTGTGTACGCAACCCAGTATCAGCGTCACGTTACCGTCCTGCTCTGCCTCATTACCGGCACCATATATCTCCCTTACGTCGCGCTTGTCACAGCAGTTGTATCCTTCGTCTTCGTAAGTTTTCTTATCTGGCATAAGGATGGATGTACCCTCACGCACATTACCCTTGGTGTTACTGCCACCGAAGACGTAGTGGGCATGACAGCCCACGAGATTCGTCACGGCCTTACCGGAGCCGTAGTTCGTAGCACCGTTGTTGTAGGAGCCCACATTGGCACCTGGGTTGGTAAAGGTCTCTGTGCTCTTACCGTTACCACCGCCGAACACATAGTCGATGATGTAGCTACCGAGGATGGTGACATCCGTAGCGGGCACAGCAGCGGCGTTACCACCGCCATAGACATATTCGATGCTCGTCAGGTCACAACCTTCGATGATTACCTCTGCTGTTGCAGCTGCAACCTTGGCAGGATTGCCTGCATCATAACCTGGATCTTCAGGGTCTGTTACCAACAAAGCATTGGTCGGAATATAGTCGGCCTGATTACCGCCGCCATAGACCGCTGCAACATCGTAGGTCGTACGACTGTCACGGGCCACCGCATCATCCTTCACGCTATCCATCGTACGCTTCACATGCACCTTCACATGTCCTTTCGGTGTGCCGTTCAGGTTGTTGGCACCGAAAATCTGACCGGTCAGCGGCATGCGGTTTGCGCCAGCACCCGTGTATTGGCAGCTCAGCTCCGCACCGTCGAGCAACACATTGACATCGCCGCCCACTCTGGCTGCAACAGCCGACACTGCAGCCACATAACCAGGAGTGCCTTCGATGCCCACTGCAGCAGCAGCCTTACGGCCCAAGCCGCCACCGAAGACATTACCATTGATGGTGCCGCCATACAGGTTGACATCAATTGCCTTTTCCAACAGGTCTGCACCGGCTTCGCTCACCAGCACCTTACCCAGTGCCGAACCGCCATAGACGTTGCCATAGACGATGGGATTCGTATTGACGGGTGTTGCAGCCTGCGTGCCGATAGTCACGGCGATATTGCCCTCGACGATGGTGGGTTCACCATAGCCGCCACCGAAGACGGTGTTGGCAATGTTTGTTGCGGGCTCAGGCACTATGCCCACCGTACCGCCGGTAATCGTCACCGTTGCATCGGCTTTCACAATGCCGTTCTCGTTGGCACCGCCATAGACACCTTGCTTCACAAGGGCTTTAGCATTGTTACTGTTCTCCACAGTCACCATGGTGTTACCATAGTTCCTGGCAACGATATCCTTGGCTTCATCTTCATCGTCATGACCCAGTCCACCACCGAAGGCTTTACCATTAATGGTGCCGGCATATATATTTACCTTCGTTGTCTTGTCATATTCGCTGGAAGCATTCTGAGTTGTATTCACCGAACCCAGAGCAGAACCGCCATAGACGTTGTGCTTCACGAGAGCGTCACCAGTGTAAGTGAAGCTGGGTGCCTCACCGGTTCTGGTGCCGAGGTTTACGGTCACATTGCCGCCGACAACTGTCGTCGAACCCTTACCGCCACCATAGACGTTACCGTTCATATCGCTGGCATCAGCCTCGCTACCGACAGTACCGCCGGTAATCGTCACCGACGTATTCTCAATCACGTCCGCCGTATTACCGCCACCGAAGACATTCAACACACCTGCAGCACCCGTGCCCGTGACAGTCACCTGCGTGCTATGGTCCACAGCAGACTCATCGCCGCCGCCGAACACACCGCCGGTAGTCTCTGTGACAACATAGTTGCCTTCACCGTCTTGGACGATAACACCATCCTCATCATACTGGAAAATCTTACCTTTGACCACCGTATTACCCTGAATGGTCAGCACAGCATTGCCGACCTTACCCAGAGCATCCAAATCGACATCGGTATAGAGATAATGGTTATCTCCGTCATCTTCGATACCCGTAGTGCCATTTGCAGGCATTTCATTCACGTGTTTCCATTCGTAGTCGATTGTGCCGGTGAACACACCGGGCTCGAACATACCCGAAGCGCTGTTGAATTTCGGAAGTTTGTCGAAACCTGCTGCATTACGAACATGTACCTTTTCACGCTTGGCCGAATAACCGCCGCCAAACACATTGCCGTGTACCGTACAGCCGTTGAGCACGGAAGTCGCTGTGCCCGACACGCTACCGAAACTGCCGCCGCCATAGAAGTTCTGGTTTATGGTGCAGTTGTTCAGAGTGGAAGACACGTTATCGCACTGTGCCAATGAGAAAGAAGCGAACTTGACATACATACGGGCACCCGTTACACCGGTTGACCATACGAAGAACTCATAGTCGAAGTCAGTAGCCACACCAGGACCTTTCTTACCATAGTCCGCGTGACTGTTATTGGCATTTGTGGATTCTCCGTCATAATACCTGCCTCGCTCACCGGTATAGGGGAAGGAGTGGGTCTCGAAGTTATAACCACTTTCATCGAAGTACTTCTGCCTTGAATAGGACAGACCGCCATAACCGGCACCGAAGTACTTCTCGAATACACAGCCTGTAGCATTTGTGGTCACAGCCTTGCCTGAGGTCATATTACCGAACTTCGGTCCACCGCAGAAGGTACCTACATAGCTGTTGTAGATATCAGTAGTGACAGTACCCGTGATAGGCTTGGCGGCATTGATACCACCGCCGTAGAACGCATCCATGTCGGCGTTATAAATCTGCCATCGCACATTACCGTCAATCTTTTCCTGACAGGCACCGGCAGCCTCTATGAAATGGCCGCTGCTGATATAGCACTCGGCATCGTCATTGGGGTTTGCTGCAGCATTCGGGTTATAAGTACCGGAGAGGTAGAAGCCTTTGTACTCACCACCCGTCACGGATACAGGGATATGGGGTGTCGCTTTGCTACCGTCACTGTGCGTACCCACACCGAAGTTCTTGATATAGACATTGCCACCCACATGGATATAGTTGGTCTTGCCAGCAACCGATGTCGCTCTCGTCGATACAAACTGTTCAAAGTCGCCACCAAGCAGAATCAAGGGAGAATTGGCTGCCTTGGTAGTATTTTTCTGATCATTCTCATACTCCACCTGGTTGGAATAAACGATACAAGTGTTGGTGATTTCAAACCAGCCTTTCATCAAGAAGATGGTGAAATTCTTCATGTTATTTGTACCGTTAGGTTTCTGGGCCTGTGCGGTGCCGGGAATGTTCAGGAAATCGAAACGGATAGGACACACTTGCTGACGGTCGTGGTGATGGTAAATCATACTGTAGTCAGGTTCATGGTCATTATCCTCATCGACCGACATGATGGTAAAGGCCTTGCTTCCGGCTGACGGCACACCACTTTGGTGGAGGTTTCCCACCAGCACGACGGCGTTGTCATAGACTGTAGAACCGGAAAGCGAACCAAGAGCAGAACTGATTGAAGAATATACCTTTTGATTATTAAATTTTGTGTCATTACCTACCTGCGTTCCAAACACCGTCTGATCAGTACGGTTATATTCAGTATCATAGATAACATCATAGCCCGCGTCAGCAACATAGACAGCATTGCCCCAGTAAGGCTCGATGGTGATAGCTGTCACACCGTAAGGAACATCGAAATAGGCACCCTGCGAGAACACACGGTCGCTTTCACTATAGAGGTCTTTATTGGTACAATTGCGGTCGGCAAAGTTATAACCGCCAAATTCGTTAGCAGCTTTGTAAGTACCTGCAGTGCCACCTGTCATTCCGGTAATCTTCCATCCTGTCACAACCTTTCCGCCGGTATAGTTATTCGTACCCACATCGTTGTAATAAGGCAGCTGCACCTTGTCATAGTTGAAATTGTAGCGGTCAAAGTCCTTGTCTGTACGTGTGAGGCTAAGGCTTGTAGTTTCCACGGTAGCTCCCGTTGGTTTTGTTTGCCCACCAACAGTAGCGTTTGATTCACTGATATTAACAGTAAGTGTGCCGAGTTTTTTACCTGTATTACGTTCTCCACTTGTAGGAGCATGTTCTGCATCGTAGTTGATGATAGACGGATAGTCGTCCTGCGCCTTCAGTACAGGATAGGGCTTGGGGTCGTTAATGGTGCGGTCTGCAGTCTCAAGTACCCATTTAGCCATCTTCTGATCTGCATTGTCAACAGAACCGGTGGCATACCAGGCCGCCAGCTTCTTGTTACTGTTCAGCAACTGGCGATAGAACTCGAAACGGTTCAGGTACTTGTCCTCAACGGCCAGAGCACAGTTGTACTTACCTTCGGTAATATGGTCGGTGGGCAACTGCGAGTAGGCATAATAGTTATAGGTGTTCAGACCGTCTTTATTCTTATTATCAATATTCTGTCCGCCATAGACTGGTGACCTGTTGGTGCAAGTTGTGGAGATGTCACCGTAAAACGCACAGTTCATCACCATTGTACGTATGTCGGTCGCTTTAGAGGCATAGTCGTTGTAACCTACAATACCACCCACATCTGTGCCATTTGTAATATTGGCGTAGCTGTAGCAGTTGATGACACGTGCATAGCCGTCAAGAAGACCTACGATGCCGCCTACATAGTCATCACCGGCACCGACAGTACCGCCGTTGATACCACAGTTGTAGATACGGGTGTTGCCTGTCGCATAACTGCAAATGGCAGCAAGTGCTGTCTTGTCATCTTCACCGATTGTAACAGTAGAACTACCGCTGCCAACGCTGGCACTCCCAATAATCACGTTCTTGATGATAGCGCCATCGGCGTATGCGATGAAGGGTTCGGAAACGTCGAAGCTCTGGCCAATCTGGCCTTCGATAGTACCACTGAAGGGTGCCGACTCGGTGCCGATAGAACCTGAAGCGGTGAAGTTGTTGGCCAGCATATAGTAGCCGCCCATGGCTATGATTTCCGAAGAGCTGCTGACAAACTTTGGCACCGGAGTAAGCGTGAAAGTCTGTGTGGCTGCTCCTGTTGGATCAGCGAGGGTGGTGAACGTCTGCATCACCTTCGTATTATCAAAGCGGGGCATCAGGGTCATATTGCCGTTGCCATCGTCAACAACCATGAAGGTGGCATTGGTGATGTTCAGCTTTGTCTGGTCGAGACCGTTAACATTTGACTGCTTCGTGTTCAAGTTCTCCAAAGAGATAGCACTCGACGAACCGGCCCACTTATTTGTGACAGCGGAACTCGTCGTATTGGCAGTGAAATAACGAGTATCGGTCAAAACGCTTTGTATCTGTACATTGTATGGGTCAAAACCGTTGGACCAGGTGGATACCACGCCATTGACATAGTCTAGTTCGGTCGCATCTTTACTCTTTGCCTCTGCCTCTGCACCAGGATTACCAGCATAGATATAACCCATCTCTTCGTCGATGTCGAAGTTGGGCCTCAGATACCACTGCATTCTCTCTGGCACATCTTTGATATCGGGCTCTGTACTTGTCGTGGAGATGATATTACCGGAACCGGAATACTGAGCATAGACACCGTTTTGCTTTATCAGATAGGGGGCAGCCGATGTAGCTCCCTTCGTAGCAGCACCTGCATATTTGCCGGCATATTCGGCCTTCACGTCGTATGTGACGTACCAGTCGCGCTCCTTACCGTCGTTGGTAAAGGCCTGTGTTGCGTAGTTAGGGAGGTTGGGGGTTGAATGATCTAAGTCTGCTCTACCCAACTCATCTGCGGTATATTCCGTATCGTCCGAATTTACCGCATAGTCCGATACCGTAAACTTATGATAGCCGGGAATCTTGGTGCCGGTCTTCCAGAAGTGGTACTTCTCCACCATCGGGCTGCTGTACTTATGAATCTCTGCATAGCGTGCTGCACGATTCGGGTCACTCGGACCGCTGGGCAACGGCAAGCGGACTATCTCCCATCCGTGCTGGTCGAGCAGGATGAGCATAGGCTTGATTTCTGTTTCCACGAACTGGAAGGCTCCATCGCCCATCGAAATGGTTTGGTAAACGTGCTCTTCGTTCTCGAACTTCTTACTTGTGGTATGTGCCGTACCGCCACCGCCATCGTTGTTGTGCACCCAAGGTTGTGAATTGGCCCAGGCGCTATAGGAATGCCATGCAACAGTCACGGATTCTTTCACCGGCACTGTCTCTAACTCTGTCTTCTGTGTACTACTCAGCGTCACATTGCGGCCTACCGCTGTCACCTTGGTGGTCAGTTTACCCTGCACCGTAGGATTGTTCTTCCAATACTGCTCAAAGGAGTTGACGGTGCGTCGCTCTGTGGTTGTGCCATCAGAGATAACATCAACTGTCACCAGTTTCAGACTACTCAGCGACGTTCCCAGAATCATGTACTCCGTAGCATCGCTGTTGTTGGCAGCTGCACTTTCAGCTCCTCCTGTCACTGCAGGGTTATCGTTAGTAACACCCGTCACTATAGCATTGTATCCATCTGGTTTATAAGTCTTCAGGTAGGAGTGGAAGTTGCGTGTCTTATCTTTATCGTCTTCCGTATATTTATAGCTCGTCTGCGTCTGATATGACGATATCTTCACATGGTAGGGGTCGAGCACACCCGTTGTAGGTTCTATATACCACAGCCAACGGGTACGGGTGCTGGCACCGCTGGCCAACTGTTCCTCCCAGCGGGCACTGCCATAGATATAGAGCGAAGCATCACCGTTGCTATAGGGATAAATGGCTTTACGTGTTTCGGTCATCACACCGTCCAGACCGTCTTCCTGATAGAAATTCTCACCGTACGAAAACTCAAGTCTATAAGTTTTGCCAACCTTATCCGCTACTCCAAGGAGGTTTCGACCGTCAAGGTCTATATCATTCTTCACGTCGTAGGTGACATAGATATGTTCATCATCTGCAAGTTCCTCAAGACCACTTAATTCTGCCTGTCCTTCCATCAGTGTATAAACTCCGGCCGCTTCATCAAAAGAAGTGCTTTTCCAGTAGTGATACGTAGCCAATGGACTGTACCATTCACTTGGTATTGCAATCGAAGAAGAGGTACTTTCCACTGGACCTAATAATTTTTTACCACTTTTATCAATCAGATAATAACTGGTAGGAATCTTAACTTCATTGATGGTTACAGCAACACTGCCTGAAGCATCCTGGAACGTGACGGTTGTCCCTACTTCTGACTTCACGAAAAATATATTCTCAGTATCTGCTACAGAAGGTGTAGATGTCAGGTAGTTGTTTGTTTCCGGACACGTGATAGTAACGGCATAGGGATCGTTACCTGATATGTACCACAGATGGTCTTTATTCTTGTTCTGAATGTTCGGAGTCGTTTCAGTGTTTACTTCGTCGTATGTCAACGTTGTGCCACTGCTGTTGACAAAGTACTTACCGGTCGTCGGATTCTTGAGGTTGAACGGGCGGGTTCCTTGCAGGTGCAGGAACTTTTCCCCCAGTTTGTTTAAGGTATAGGTCACATAGATGTCGGCAATCTTTGCCGGTATAGTGGTAATTTTATGCTCCTCATCAAGATTACCAGCATTGAACACATCCATCGTGTAGAAGGTTATCGACTCGTCAGAGATATACTGGCTTTGTATCTCAGAGGGGATATTGGCATAACCGCTCAACGATGTGCCTGCTAATTGTATGTAAGACTCACTGGTTAATGCTATCTCACCCGACGTATTAACGATGTGGTAAGTAACAAGAGGCAAGACTCCAACAGCAGAAGACACTCCGTCTGATGTGCGAACAGCTATGGCCTTGACGGTCTTACCCGCAGGAATACTTGCCGCTGATATTACGGAGGTGTATACCGTGCTGGATGTTGTAGGATCTGTGTTGTCCAGTGTATAGTAGACGGTTGTCCCGGATACAGAAGAGATGGTTACATCTCCGGCACCGTTCATCGAAAAGGTCGGAACGGCAACAGAGGCATCTTCTAGATAGAATTTGGCGTTGGCATCGTTTTGAGTATATAGACCTACGACACCTTTCGTATCTGTATACCCGCTAGGTCCGCCTGTCTTACCCTCTGCACCTTGAAGGGAATTATCGTTTCCTCCATTGACGGTCAACCATTTATGTTTAGCATGATCACCATGAGAAGTATAGTGTGCACCATCAACTATTTCTTTTGGTGAAATAACCAGATAGCTGTTGTTATATAGACTTATGCTGAATAACACCTTGTTGCCAGCCTCGTTCAGATTGGCAATTGCCTCCAAGTGTACACGCATACGGTCCTGACCACCACTGGTTGTACGAATCACGCCGTTGGCCACCAAGTATCTGCCAGTTAACCATTGCTTTATGTAATAATAGTCGGAATTAGGAGCAGGGGCTTTTTCTATAACCCACAAAGCCTTGCGAGCATCGTATCCGCCGCCAGCTCTACATCTGTGGGTGGTAAGGAACGGCTGTCCGTTATCACCTCCTTCAAAATCATCCGTTGCTTTATAAGAGCACCATCCTTCAGTAGGACAAAGGTAGTAGTTGTTAGCAGGTGTGCCTGCATTATAGTTTACGCTGCCGATATAATATAGTCCCGAATAGTCGGTCTGCGCCCACGCACTCGCGGCTCCGAGAGTCATCAAGGTCAGTAGAAGGAACAGGTTTCGGAGAACCATTCCATTTATATTGTGCTTAAACATGTCTGTAAACTTACTGTAAACATTCATATTTTGTGTCATATTATATATCTTGTGCATATTGAATCTTTGGAGTCACGGTCTATTTGACGAGTATCTTCTTTCTGTTCACGATGTAGACACCGGGACGAACGGGGGTCGCAACGGTTTCGTTAGGCTGCAGCACATAGTTGGCATACATGATACCGGGAACACTGACGACGGTGACGGTCACAGGATTTGCGAGGTGCGACGTAGTGATAACCTGCTGATCCTTTGAATAGATTTCCAGCGTGCCGTCAATCACTGAGAGCGGTTCTTCAATCAGTCCGTCGTAATCGCCACCGAAGATAATTGTTCTGGCGTACATCTTAGTGCTACTTGCAGGAACAGGAGTGTAGAAATAAGGACGGAAGGCACTGTGAGATGTCATCACGTGGTTCTTCTCGTTCTTCGTAACCGGAACATTACTTACACGGCTGTAATAAGTGGTTTCTGCATTTTCCCAAGACTCAGCCTCTACTTTACCGTCTTCATCGGTATAAAGCTTTCCACCTACAGCGGCAGCCTTAGCAGTAGCAAAGGCGGCGGCATCAGCATATTTAGAACCGGTGGTGTTATAAGCCTCCGCAACATCACTCAGCCGTACATAAGCATTGCCTTCGCTGTTCATCACGTAGTGTGACGTGCCGAGCGTCATATTCATGTAGCTTGGCTTGAAGGTGTATTCATGACCCTTATAGCTTATCTTCTTGCCTGCCGCCGTCTCCTCGTCACTCACACGGATAGTTGTACCCTTGTCGGAAGCGAAGGTGATAACCTGCTTAGCCAGTTTGGGAACAGGCACAGCAGTATTTTTAGCCTCGAACCTACCGCTGAGGTCGAACTCATAGTATATCTGACCCGGCAGACCGAGGATATACGGTGTGGCAGCCGTCAGCAACGGATAAGCCGAGTAGTTGCGTGGCGTCCTGTAGTACTGCTGGTACTGCAGATAGGTGTCGGCGTTGGCATCCTTCTGGTTGTGCCCGGAGGTTTTCTCATAGTAGTAATCCCAGAGGAAGGTGTTGGTAACCTCCTTGGCAGCACCTTTGGCCGCAGGATAGAGGAAGTCGGCCTTAGCCACAACGGGCTCAGTACCCTCTTCCTTGATGGCATTGAACTCACGCAACCAGTACTCATGGCCAATCTTAGAGCCTGTGCCGTTCTTGCTGGTCTCACTGCCGCTGTAGAAGTGAGTAATCTCACCCTTCGTATCGGTAGTCACAAGTTCTGCGGTGAACGGCAGACTGATGCTCTGCCATCCACTGTTGAGGTCAACATATTCATTGAGACCCGGCTTGCGCTGGTACCACATCCGGTGGCTGGCATCGAAGGTGTAGCTAAATGGAGCATTGAAGTCCTGTTTGTCCACGAGCAGATGGTCGTTGATGGCGGTCAGGTCGCTCTGTACCAAGTGACCGTAAATATTATCCGTATTCTCGCTAACCAGTCGATAGCCGCCGCTGTAGTCGTAGTGGTTCTCGGCTGCGCGGGCAGGATCATCGTATGCCGGATCGACGAAGTAAGCGGTCAGCACGCCATGGGTCTTTTCATTAGCGTAGCCGTCGCCGGATGCAGCCGGTGCATAGACGAGCAGGTTCTGCGTATCGTCACAGTTCTTGATACTTGTCAGGCCGTCGTCGTCGAGCAATGGCGAGTAGAACCAACCGTCCTGCAAGCCCAGCTTGTAGGCACTCGTAGCATGGCCTTCCTGATGGCCGTTAAAGTCGATGGCGGTCATGCCCGGATAGGCCTTGCGCGGTGTAACGTGAGCCTCTATCTGCTCATCGGTCAACTTCTCCTCCTGTGCCAGGTAAGTAGCGGGATTGAAGTGGGCCACACCCATATTCTTCGAGCGGAAGTAGGCCGGAGCACGATATACGCGGTTAGCATCATCGTTATCCGACAGACGGCCATCTTCGCGTACAACAGCTGTCGGCACATCCTGATGTGCCTCGGCAGCCCAGCCGTAGGTCAGTTTCTGTCCGAAGAAGATGTAGTCGTCGGGCCAGATGGGGAAGAAGCTGCTCAATTCTTTTTCCTTACCTGTTTCCGGATCTGTGACGGTCCAACTATGGTAACGCTCATCCTCCGAATCAGGTATCTCACCGGCTGCATAGCGGAAGTCACCGTCGGCAAAGCGGTCCTCGACGTACATTGGAACAACGTACTTTTCTGGTGGTGTATCAGGCAGGTAGCCCGACGAGCAGAATTCCGGATTGCTGGCATAATAGTTCACCTTATCATCATCGAACACCAGTTTGTCATCACTGCCGATGGTGAAGTTCTGGTATTTCTGGGCTGCCGCGCCAGAGGATACCTTCTGGTTGCAGAAGCGCTTGTAGAGATAGAAGTTGTTCAGGTCGTAAGCCAGTTCACCGTTATAGTAAGCTGTATCAGACTTAGCCGTTGCCACACCACGGACACCGCCTGAGGTGATGTTCTCCTTGTAATCAAGGACATCAGGTTCGTCACCTTCAATGTTACCATAGAGACCCTTATTGCCAGTCCAGAAGTAAGAGTTAACCACCTGATAACCCTTCGTGTCGGTCGGGTTACCGAATACAGCGTTAGGCTTCTCGCCCAACGGTGTCGTGCTGGTGGTCTTAATCCATACACTCTCCACATAACCTTTACCCTTGTTGACTACACCGGCTGTGTTGAACGAACCCGTCACACCGAGGTTATATACCTCACCGCAGAGGTTGTTGAACAGCGAGTTGTCGAGACCGCTGATGGTGTGACCGTCACCGTGGAGGGTACCTTCGAAGCACTGCTCGTCGGTGCCTATCGGAGTCCAGGGATTGTCAACTTGGATGAACTGGGGATCTGTTTCATCCGGATCATCCGGGGTATAATCCGGATTAGTCACCCACTTCTTGCTATGGTCTATATCCGTACGCATGAAGAATTCCAGTCTGGCTCCACCCTTCACGCGCTCATCTAATAGAGCATGTCCCACCAAATCACCAGATCCTGCAGGAGTAGTGAGCAGACTCAGGTCATACAGGTTCTTGAAGATATCAAGACCGTTCTCACGACTGTCGCTGTAGTCGTTGATGTATATCTTCGGGTAGCGCTTCACGTTCTTATGGTCGATGTACATGTGGTGCGTCTTGTACTCATCGGACATCACATCGGCCATGTCGTGGTAGTTGGCCACGTGTACAGGTACAGCATTAGAATAGGTGCGACCCAGATAGCTCTTGGCGTAGTAGGCCACATAGTATTCGTCCTGATACCAGTAGAGCTTATTGAAGTTCGGATCGTAATCCACACCGTTGGTATGGCTCTCGGCATCACGTTGCGTAGCAAAGAGTTCCCAGCCACCGCCGGTCACCTCATAGGCACCCGGTACCACATCCGGCTCGCGCATCGTGACGAGGTCGCCCGGCAGGATAAGGTCCGGAGGAGTGATGTCCTCTACGATAGGCACACCGCTCTTGAATGTCAGGTGTATGTTCACCACATGGCGCTCGCTGATGGGGGTCACATTACCGCTGGCATCGGTCTCGTCGTAATCGTACTGGTAGATGACGGTGATTATCTTCTCCTTCGACAGGTCGTAGATGTCATTCTCGCGGCTCACGTACAGCGTCGAGGTCTCCGTCGGTGATACGCCGTGGATGGTGAAGTTCTTCTGCTCGTTCTTCATAGTTTCATAGTTCGAGCTGGTAATAAGGGTACCCAACTGCACCTCGCCTTCTTCACTGACACCACCGGCTGCACCGGGAATTGTTTCATCGGAAATAGGCGTTACCTCCGTATCTTCCGTGTAACTCTCTCGGCAGTAATAGTAAACGGCGTTTTCTGAATAGTCTGTAGAAGAGAACTTGAATACTGTGACAAATGCCTTTTCTGATTCGGGCAGACTCTTGTACGTCGCGCTACTGATAGTTTCACCCACTGCGTATGGTGTGCTGCCAATCTGGAACGGAGTCTTGACCACATAAGCTAAATACTTAGTAGATTCAGAGTCGTAAGTAGCATTCTTCACTGCAATAGCAGCATAGTGGCGCTGCTCGTTGATCAGTCTTTTTTCGAATTCCTCGCGAAGGAGTTCGTCGCCCTTCTGCAATACGTCTGTGGTAGTGGTTCCTACACCGCGCTTAACAGTAACAGTATTTGTCAAGGTCTTCGAAGGAGTGTCGCTATTGTATTCTGCCGTGTAATCGACAGATGTCTCAAGCGAGTAGGTTGCCTTATTTTGCTCGGCATCCGTTTTTGAAGTATAATCCTTACCATCATACTGATACTTCTGACCCTCTACCCCACTGTAGTTCGGATCGATAAGCAGGTCAAGAGCATCATAGTTGAAGTCGAACTTCGCACGGTCGGTTGCCGACATAGAGCTCCAAGCCTCCAAGCCACGGTAGTTATGACCGGTCTCGTAGTAGTTACCGCCATAGTAATATGGACCGGCATAGCCTTCCTCAGACTTGTCTTTGCTGGTGCAGTAGTAAGCCTGAACGAGATAGGTCTGGAGATCGTCACGCAAGGTAGCCAGAGCTATCAACTTCTTTTTCTTTTCATCTGAGTAGCCTGATGCCTTGATGGCGTCGATGGTCATCTCACCTGTTCCTGCCTCTTCAGTGTTCATCTTACTCTTCACGCCGTCGATATAATCTTCTGCCTCCGACTTCTTCATCTTCGAGTCTTTGTAGATGACCTCGTCTTTCGTCAGCTCGATAGTCTTGGTACAGATATAGGCCTCTTCGCAGTAGCTGCTGTAACCACTGGCAAAGGAAGCAGGAACGGTTGTACCCACATTGTAGTAGGAATCGCCAGAAGTACCGGAAATGGTAATCTTAGTCTTTACGATATAAGCCTTTTCGAATGTGGCTTGAGCGGGAAGGGCGGCTTTCTGATCAGCGTTGAGTTTAGCATATGCTGTTGTATATGTTGACTGTACGGTCTCGGGGATGAGGTCGCCATGCTGGTATTCACTCTGTCCGAGCATTGTGCTACCATATTCGGGATTCAGACGATAGGTGGGACCATCCTCATAGAGAGCCTTACCTTCTACATCTTTCACTTCGTATTCTGCAAGGGTAATCTTGTCATTGTATGCACCCTGCTTCTTAGTGTACCAGTTGTCCCACTGGCTGGGGTTGTTCACCTCGTAGGTCAGGATATAGCCCTCGTCGTGGCTGACATTGTTCGACTCACGGAATACGAAGTCGAAGGCTGCATACACGTCATTACCTGCATCGTTCGTGACAATTATAGGATTGCCTTCGCTGTCCTTCGTAGCCCGCTTGACAGCCGGCACTGCTGCTTCTCCCACTTCAATCACCTGCTTATTGGCATTTGCCAATGCTGACAAGGTATTGTATTCATCGGGCAGCATCACTTGGCCAGGAGCATAGTACTTGGAGTTGATATAGCAACTGTCCTTGACCACATAGGTCTTTTCTACGAACAGCTCCTTTTCGTAGTTGCTCAGCAGATACCAATCCCAGTAGCTGATGGCGTCGTTCTTGTAGTAGGTCTTGCCATTGATAATCATCTTCTTGTCGCCATCCAACTTCACGCCGGGTGCGGAATAGTATGCATAGCGGTTAGGCATCACGTTCAGGAGCTTCATCTTACCATGCGAAGCAGCGGCAATGGTCAGCGGGATATCGACAACTTCGCTGTAGGCGTTCGGCTGACCGGTGTAGGCCGAGATATACTGGTCATAGACATACGTAGAACCCTTGATATACCAGAAGTGGGCCGGCATCTTACCTTCACCATAGTATCTGTTGCTGATGTTGTAGCAGTCGTCGATAATGGTCTGTGTGCTGTGTACGAAGTTACCCGAGCTCTCCCACTCCATCTGATGAGCGGCATCATCCGTGGCATCATACGTGTAGTCCCATTGTGTGACGGCATCTTCGTTCAGCTTTGTCAGCGTGGTGTTCACAGCGCCGCTCGGGCTCGGTATGCCGTGTACGTTCTTCGCATAGACGAAGCCGCCACCGATACCTGTGGAGACATTAATCAGGTCGAGCTCTACAATACCGGTAATGGGTCCCCATACCTTCTCATACAAATCGGTGCCGGTGCTCTCTTCGGTGGTAATTTCCAGATAGACGCCCGATGCCAGTGCCACCTTGTTGTGGCTGCTGGCGTTGTTGCGGGTCTTGTCCTTGATATGCTCTTGCTTCCAGTCGTAGTAGGAGGCCTCACCATATTCTTTGCCGTTAGCATCACCCCTATAAATCTCATTGGTGTTATCGGTCTTACGCACATCGCTGAAATGCACATCGCTGGTCAGCGCACCCAGATAGTTCACCACGTTGTAGATACCGAAGTAGTTGCCGTGCCTGTGCTTCTTGTAGTATTCGGGGGAGCTTTCCGCAATGGCCAGGTCGCTCGCTATCTTCGAATCCATCTTGTTCAGCGACACCTCACGTACACGGTTGATGGTATAATTGGTGTAGTCGGCCTCCTCGGGCACACGGTCCTGGGCTCCCTGCATCACCATGCGGCTACCGAAGACGCCGCAGAAGTCGGCACGTTGGATACTGTTCATCAAACGACCGGCATAAACGGGCAGCACACCGCTCTCTTTCCAATAGTTTGTGCCAACTGCTGTGTTGGGTTTCCATTCATGTTCTTCATCATCCCAAACAAGAACCGGCAGACCACCGCTTGTCACATAATTACCCGAGGCGTCATTTTGGATAGAAACGTATGTGTCACCGTCTTTCTCCAGGAACAAGTCCATCATATCGTCGGCAGTGATGGTTGTGGCCGGTTTGCCTTCAGGCGCCGGATTATAGGTTGTACCCAATTTGTCAGTACATCTATTCAAACAGGTGTAGTTCAGCTCGTAGTAGGCTGCCTCACGGTCAGGCAGGTCGTGATACTGGTCGATGGTGATTTCCTTGGCAATCGAGTAGTAGTCGGTACCGTAGTTGGTGATGTTCAGCTCACGGTAGCCGTCAACGAGCGTCAGATTACCTTCGCCGTAGAGACCACCCGTATGACGCGTACCCAGTGTAATCATGTCGCGATGGTAGATATCGTTGATAGAGGCGGTGGCATTACCGAATACCGTGCTGACATTAGCTCCCGTCGAAACAGAACCGGGATTGGCGTTACCACCGGCAAACACAGCATTGTGAATGATGATACCCGTCTGGTCCAAGCAGTTCCACTTATCAGAATCGCTGTTCTTGTCTTTCCGTTTGTTCAGTTTCTCAATAGGCACAAACTGACCGGAGACATAGTTG
>JAEEGG010002986.1_pt1 | contig 42772 bp, 36 predicted proteins | sample 9134161 | NCBI WGS metagenome assembly JAEEGG01 (sample SAMN16246543, study PRJNA631951) | gut metagenome | biome: gut microbiome; feature: rumen; material: CR-attached | host: Bos | place: Iran: Karaj | collected 2018-10 | reverse complement strand
TAGCCTCAGGATTGATGGCATAACCCATGAAACGGGTCTCGAAGTGCAGGTGGGGACCCGTGCTGCGGCCCGTGTTACCGCTCAGCGCGATGGGCTGGCCGGCCTTCACATACTGGTCGGGCTTCACAAGGAAACGTGACAAGTGGCCATAAATGGTCTCCAAGCCGTTCTCGTGACGCACGATCACATAGAAACCATAACCGCCACGGTCAAAGCGGGTCAAGCGCACGCGGCCCGAGAATGCCGAATAAACGGTGTCGCCAATGGCTGAACGCAGGTCAACACCCTTGTGGGTGCGTCCAAACTGGGGACGATAGCCATAGTGGGAAGTCACATAGTTACCCTTGATGGGCATCACATAGTGGCGAACGTCAAGCACCTTAGAGTTAGGCACATTGGCATCCTTATAGCAATTCACGAGGTCGCTGTCCCAACCCTCGGTGTAAATATCGGGCTCGGGTTCGCACTCCTCATAAAGATCTGCTGCATATTTTTGGGCTTCCTTGACCTGAATCTGGTCCTTCACTCGGCTCTGCTTAGCGAGGAGGTCGCTGTGCTTCTTGCTAAAGCTCGAAGCGGATTGCACATTCTGAGCCGATGTGCCAAGCGCAAAAAGGGTCATCGCCGTCAAGGCGAAAAATATACTTTTTATATTCATTTCGGGTTATTTTCTAAGACTATTTGTTTTTAAGAACGCACAAATGTATGCATTTATTTTGGAAGGGGGGGCATTTAGACTGCTAAAAAGTGTAAAGTTTGGTTTCCTTTCCTAAACAGAGCGAGTTAAATATCTGTTTCTCAACTGAATAAAAAATTCACAAATGCAAACAGTTCAAAATCCGAAATTTGCAGTGTGATTTTTAGGAAATCAGGCCCCAATTGGCTTGCTTGTCAAAGAGGTCGCGCAGGTGTGCGGCCATCCTGCGCCCCCAGGGGGATTCCAGTTTGGGATCCTCCCTCAGATAGTCCTCGGCGGCATTACGCGCCATCTGGATAATCTGGCCGTCCTGAGCGAGATTAGCGATGTGCAGGTTAAAGGCGATGCCGCTCTGCTGGGTGCCTTCCATGTCACCTGGTCCGCGCAGTTTCATGTCCTCCTCGGCCACAACGAAACCGTCGTTGGTCTGGGTCATCACCTGCAGGCGATGCCGCGTGTCACGACCCAGGTCACTACGCGCCATGAGGATGCAATAGCTTTGGTCAGCGCCGCGCCCCACCCTGCCGCGTAACTGGTGCAGTTGCGATAGGCCAAAACGCTCGGCATCCTCGATGACCATGACCGAGGCATTGGGTACGTTCACGCCCACCTCGATAACCGTGGTCGCCACGAGGATATGGGCCTGTCCTGACGCGAATAGATTCATCTGATAGTCTTTCTCAGCGGGTTTCATGCGCCCGTGAACCATCGCCACGTTATAGTGCGGGAAGACGTCACACACCTGTTCATAGCCCTGTTCCAACGCATGCAGGTCAAGTTTCTCGTTCTCCTCGATGAGGGGATAGACGATATAAGCCTGGTGCCCCTGCCTCAACTGCGAGCCTACAAACTGATACATCTTGAAGCGGTCGGGCTCATGGCGCAACACTGTCGTGACAGGCTTGCGGCCCGGCGGCAGTTCGTCTATGACCGACACATCGAGGTCACCATAGACCGTCATCGCCAACGTGCGCGGAATGGGGGTTGCCGTCATCACCAGCACATGGGGCGGCGCGATACGGTTCTTGCTCCACAAGCGGGCACGTTGCGCCACGCCAAAGCGGTGCTGCTCATCGATGATGGCCAGACCCAAGTTGCGGAACTGCACCGTATCCTCGATGAGAGCATGGGTGCCGATAAGAATCTGCAACTCACCGCTCATCAGCGCCTCGTGGATGGCAGTGCGCTGTTTTTTGCGGGTCGAGCCCGTCAAGAGCGCCACCTTAACGCCGATGGCGTCGGCAAGCGGTTTGATGGTCTCAAGATGCTGTCCCGCCAAAATCTCGGTAGGAGCCATGATACAGGCCTGATAGCCGTTGTCTAGGGCAATAAGCGCGGTCATGAACGCCACAACCGTCTTACCACTACCCACATCGCCTTGCAGCAGGCGGTTCATCTGCTTGCCGCTGCCCATATCGTGGCGCATCTCGCGGATGACCCGCTTTTGAGCCCCCGTGAGCGGGAACTGGAGCACATTGTGATAAAAACCGTTGAAATAGGCGCCCACCTGGCTGAAGACATGGCCCACCAACCGGCGGCTGCTCCCCTTGATATAGTGCAAAATGTTCAGTTCCAGGAAAAACAACTCCTCAAACTTGAGCCTCAGCTGTGCCCGTTGCAAAGCGCGCTGGTCGGCAGGCAAGTGAATGTTGCGCAACGACTCGGCCAGCGGCATGAGGCGGTAACGCTGTATCAGTTCGGGAGGCAATGTCTCCTCGATATGCTCCACGGCTGGGGTGCTCAATAGGCCAACCACAAGCTTGTGGATTGCTCGTGAGGTAAACGAGCGGTTACGCAGCGTTTCGGTAAGGTTATAAACGCCCTGCAGGCCCTGGTTCACGATCTCACCGTTGGCCACATCCACCTCGGGATGAACGATATTGAGGTGATTGTTGAACAATGAGGGTTTGCCAAAGAGGACATACTGAGTCTGGGTGTTATAGCTGCGCTGGATAGATGCCACACGGTTAAACCACACGACCTCGATGGTGCCGGTTCCGTCGGTGAACAAAGCCTGAAGGCGTCGCTTTCGTCCCTCACCTACCGCCGTGAAAGTAATGAAGCGCCCCTTGAGCTGCACCGCTGTCTCATCGCCCGTCAATTCATTAACTTTGTTAATGACGCTGCGATCGATATAACGGAACGGGAAATAATACAGCAGGTCGTAATATGAAGATATGCCGAGCTCTTTTTTGAGCAGTTCGGCACGCTTGGGGCCCACGCCGTGCAGGTACTGTATGTCGGTGTGGCGCAGGTCAGGCATCGGGGTTGAGCAAGTATTCGGCAAGCGCCAGGTCCATTGGACGGGTAATTTTCAAATTCTTCGGGTCACCTTCAACAAGGATCACACTGTGGCCATACCGCTCGACCACCGAGGCATCGTCGGTAAAAGTCGGATCAAACTTTTGCCTATAAGCTTCCATCAGCAATCGGGCATCAAACGCCTGAGGTGTTTGTACGGCTCGCAGCGATGAACGGTCAAGGGCATGGCTTGCCTCGCCATCAACCTGACGAACCGAATCATTGAGCATGACCACGGGAATGGCAGCACCATCGCGACGGGCTGCCTCAAGGACGCGATTGATGAGATCGGGGCCAGCTAATGGGCGCACGCCGTCATGCACGGAAATCACATCAACATCGGTGATGTCAACAATGCTGTCGAGCGCGTTTTTCACGCTGTGCCAGCGTGTCTCGCCGCCAGGCACAATACGGTGAGGAACCTCAAAGCCATATTCACGGCATAATTGCTGCCATAGCTCCATCTGCCCTTGGGGCAAAGCCACGATGACATCAAAAGAACCGTCCCCATTTTCTTCAAAGGCCTCGATGGTTCGCATCAGGATGGGAAGCCCACCCAGTTCCAGGAACTGCTTGGGCATCTCAGCGCCAAAACGCGTACCGCTGCCACCAGCTACTATAATCGCTACCGTTCTCATGTTGTTTTCACTATTTTAGGCTTGCAAAGTTAAGCAAAAACAAGCAATAAAAGGCAAAAAAGAAACGGTTCTTTTGAAGTGCTCCAAAGAAGAACCGTTCCCTTTTTTCTCAATAAATGCTGGTTGTAACCAACCGATTATTTTTTCTTGGTTTTCTTTTTATCCTTGCTGATGGTGCCACGGCTGGCATCGGTGGCCTTAATGTTGTCGAGGCGATTAGCTTTGCCAGTGAGTGTAGATGCGTTGGCTTTCACGCTGTGGTCACTTGACAACTTGCCGGTCTTCTTGAGAAACTCGCGTTGGGCCTTGGCCATCTGCTCACGGAACTCAGCACTACCCTGCAGGGCCGAATAACCGATGCTGGCAGCAACACGGCTGGCGTCCACATCGCTCTGCCAGTGGGCGCCCACAATCACGCGGCTCTCGCCGTACATCCAGCCACGGGCAAAGATCTCATTGGCAGCAGCGGGATTCACCTCGGCAAGCAACAGGGCGGCAGTCCAACCACGCATGGTATGGCCCGAGGGATATGAACCTTCACCCGAGAGTTCGGCCTCCTCATCGGTGAGCATCTTGTCCTGGTAACGCTCAAAGGGGCGCTGGCGATGATAATAGGCCTTGGGTGCGACACGCATGGCATCGGTCGTTGTGAGGCTGGTCACCATCAACTTCCAGATTTCGGGCGTGTTCTCAGGAGTAATCGCCAAACCAAAGGGAACCGAAAACTCAGCTAGCAAGGCCTCGTAAGACCACACGGCATCGCGCCTGGCGATCTCGGCGCGTTCAGTGTCGAGTCGTTGTAACTTGCCCCAGGCAAAGCGTTCCATATCGTAAGCAAATTCGGGACTATCAAATGCAGGAGGTGCCGGCAAGCACTTAATCAGGTCAGGTAGTTGATCAACAGTGAGATAAGGCTGGATCTCATTCTGCGCATTCATCGTCATGGCCGCCATGACCATGGACAATGCAATTACATAAAACTTCTTCATAATCATATAAACAGTTATCGTTTTGACTGTGCAAAAGTAGTACAAATAATTTGTTCAAGTGATAATTGGCGCTAGCCTTTTTCAAGGCAATGAAATAGGGGAAAAGGGTAAAATTTAAAAAGGAACTTTAAGTCTTAACTTAAAATTCCTTTTTAGGTTTCAAATAGGTAAAATTTCTAAGGTAAAAAAGATTGTTTCAGGTTTATGGCGCAAAATTATAGTCATTTTTTGAACTATGGACATTCAAATTATATGTTATAAAACATATTTTTTGAATCCGCTTTGAAAAATTTGACTTAATCGTTTGAAAATCAGCAATGCAAACGATTGCTTAATTTTTATTGTTTTTCAAAGAATTTGAGGGAAAATTGCCCATTGCTGTCAAGAACGACATAGGAGCACAGCGAGATCCAATCGCCCAAAAAGATGACTGGCGGCATCCCATCGGCCTCGTTCATGCGGGCAATGTGAAGGTGACCGTAAACGAAGGCTTCGATGTCGGGATGGTTGGCATAAAAATCACGGGAGAAATCGATGAGCCGCTCGGCGGCACGCTCTGACACGGCCTGTTGCCTGGCGGGGTCACGTCCTGTGCGGTTCTCGTTAGACCACCCGGTGGCAATGGGATAGGTCCAACGTGGATGGATAGCGGCATAAAGCCACTGGCACACCTTATTATAAAAGCACCAGCGCGTGAAGCGGTACATCACCGGCTGGACACCCACATCGTCGCCATGGGCGATGAGGATACGCTTTCCAGCCGTCTCGACCACCGTGTGCCCCTTGAGCACCGTCATCCCCAGCTGGTCGCGCAGGTAGTCAAACAACCACACGTCGTGATTGCCCGTCACCCAAGTGAGTTTCACGCCACTGTCGGCCAACTCAGCCAATTTGCCAAAGAAACGGATATATCCCCTGGGCACCACATATTTATATTCGTACCAGTAGTCCAGGATGTCACCAAGCAAATACAACTCGGCAGCATCATCCTTAATGGAGTCCAAAAAGCGGCACACGCGCCGCTCGCGCCCCACGGGGTCATCCATATATTTTGCCCCGAGGTGCAGGTCAGATATAAAATAGGTGTTCTTGGACATATTACTGCTTTATCTCCCGTTAACTTATCTAGCGCCTAATACCTAGAGCCAAAAGCCTAGATTACATCATACCCAGTTCCAGTTTGGCCTCGTCGGTCATCATGCGTGGATCCCACTCGGGTTCAAACACCAGGTTGACCGTCGCACTGGTCACACCGTCCACGCTCTCAACCTTTTGCCTCACATCCTCGAAGATGAAATCAGCGATCGGGCAGTTGGGCGCGGTAAGCGTCATATCAATATCCACATGGCCGTCGTCGCCCAGATCGATTTTATAAATCAACCCCAGGCTATAAACATCGACAGGCAGCTCAGGGTCATAGACCGTCTTGAGCATCTTAACGATGCCTTCCTCGATTTTCAGTTTCTGTTCTTGTTCCATAACTGGCCGCAAAAGTAGTGAAAAAGTGGCAATCAACTACCCAAAACACGTGCCAAAATGAAATCTTAGTGCCAAAAACGATAAAATCAAGATAATCAGCCATCGCCAAATCCAATCGGCACGAATCAAAAAAAAACATGCGAAGAAAAAAAATTTTACAAAAAATGCTGAATATTAGCACTTAATTAGAAAAAAATGCCGATATTTGCAGTCGCAAAATCGAAAAGGGGCTCAATTTTGGGCGCTTTTTATTTGGCGCCTCGCCAAAAGAAAACCCAACAACCTCTTGAAGATGAAGCAATTAGAGAGATATGATCATTTAATTTTTTAACCCAAAACATTAAATTTAGAAATACAATGACTAAAGCAGAAATCGTAAGAGAGATTGCTCAATCAACAGGCATTGACAAAGCATCGGTTCTGGAAACCGTTGAGAAGTTCATGGATACCGTTAAGGATTCGCTGGCAAATGGCGAGAATGTGTACCTGCGCGGTTTTGGTAGCTTTATCGTGAAGACCCGTTCACAGAAGACTGCCCGCAACATCAGCAAGAACACTGTTATCATCATCCCAGAGCACAAGATCCCCGCTTTCAAGCCCGCTAAGGTGTTCATGGATCAGGTGAAGTAATCGCTGGCCAAGAGATTGACAACACATCATAATTAATTCATTATAAATAATTAATAACATGCCAAACGGAAAAAAACGCAAAGGCCACAAGATGGCTACGCACAAGCGTAAAAAAAGACTGCGCAAGAACCGTCACAAAAACAAAAAGTAACTGTTGCGTAGTCAATCTGTGACAACTGTGAAATAGCGGGAACAAACGAATTGGCACGCACAATGAGGCGTCATGAATATAATTAGGAGTGAAGCCCATAGTGTCAATTGGTTTGTTCCTGTTTTCTATTTCAGGAGATGACCCCAAACGGGGCCTCCACATCGAGCCCTTTTCCTAAGCACCCTTGAACTGCCACTGTCCAGCGGGACGATACCTGGCAGCCATGCAAGTGCCGATTGTATATCACATTAAGATTAATCGTTGATGTATCAATCTGTTATATTTTTATTGGTTTTCACCCTACACCTTCTGCGATGAGAAGTGAACTAGTAGTTGACGTCACGCCCAAAGACATGACAACGGCACTGCTCGAAGACGGCCGACTCGTGTCATTGCAGCGGGAGACGAGAGACGCCTCCTATGCTGTGGGCAACCTCTACCTTGCCAAGGTGAAGAAGCTGATGCCGGGACTTAATGCCGCCTTTGTCAACGTAGGCCATCCCAAGGACGCATTCCTTCATTACCTTGATTTGGGTTCACAATTCAACACTTTTTCTCAATACATCAAGACGGTACGCGATAATCCCAACAAACGGCCAGTAAGCATCAGCAAAATCAAGAACCAGCCCGAGACCGACAAACACGGAACAGTCTCAGACTTGCTCACTCAAGGGCAGGAACTGCTGGTGCAAATCGCCAAAGAGCCCATATCGACTAAGGGTCCTAGACTCACCACCGAAATCACCTTCACCGGGCGTTTCATGGTGCTCACTCCATTCAACGACCGCATCTCGGTCTCACAAAAAATTAAGGACCATGCCGAGAAGACCCGACTGCGCAGACTTATCGAGAGCATGAAACCCAAGAACTTCGGGATCATCGTGCGCACATCGGCCGAGAACAAAAAAGCAGCTGAGCTCAACGCCGAGCTCAAGATACTGCTCAAAGCATGGGATGACGCCATTGCCAAGATACAGCAGGCCACCTCTCCCGCCCTCGTCTATGAGGAAGAAAGCCGTGCCGTCGGAGAGATCAGGGACATCTTCAATCCCGAGTTTGAGAGCATTCAAGTCAACAATGCCGAAGTGTATGAACAAATCCACGACTATGTGAACCTGATAGCCCCCGATCGCAGCGAAATCGTCAAACTTTACAGCGACGACACTCCTATTTTTGACAAGTTTGGCATATCCAAACAGATCAAGTCGTCGTTTGGAAAGACGGTATCCTTCAAATCGGGCGCATACATAATCGTAGAAAGCACCGAAGCCCTTCACGTCATCGATGTAAACTCAGGTAACCGATCGCGCACCAGCACCGACCAGGAAAGCAACGCGCTGAGCGTGAACCTGCTCGCCGCCGACGAGATAGCCAGGCAGTTGCGCCTGCGCGATATGGGCGGCATCATCGTGATTGACTTCATCGATATGGCCAAGGCCGAACACCGGCAGGAACTGTACAAGCACATGCGCGAAGTGATGCAAAAAGACCGCGCGCGCCACAACATCCTGCCGCTGAGCAAATTCGGACTCATGCAAATCACGCGTCAGCGTGTGCGACCCGCATTGGACATCGCCACCGCCGAGACCTGCCCATCATGTGGAGGCACCGGCCACGTGCAGCCTTCATTGCTTTTTACCGACAAGTTGAAAGACAAGATTGATTACCTTGTCAACACGTTGAAAGCGAGCAACTTCATTATGTATGTCCATCCGTTTGTTGATGCCTACCTCAAGAAGGGTATTGTGAGCGAATACTGGAAATGGCGCAGGGAGTTCAAGCGCAAATTCCGCATCCTGCCCGATCAGTCGCTCAACTACCTTGAGTATAAGGTCATCGACAAAGATCGTAACGAGATTGACCTTAAAGATGAAAAAGACACCAGCAGCAGCGAGACCAGCAAGAAGGAACGACGTTCCAAGCGGTCAGGAGCCAATGCTGAAGACGAGAACCAGGACTGATGCCCCTCCCCACCCTTGAAACGCATCATCCTGAGGCAGACATCACCGCCGCCCCCGCGAGATACCAGCGAGGGCGGCTTTTTATTTCAAAAAATTATAAGGCTTATAAGGCCTACAAGACAAATGAATCCTCGTGACAATTGATTAATCCTGTTCACGAGCGATAAAACCCACAAAAAGGACTTAGTGACATTGAGGCTTGGCATGGGACAGCGAGACAGAGTTGTTACAGTAGCAAAATGCCACAGTTAAATAATGTGAAACTGTTATGAGGTTGAGCAAAATGGGTTATATTTGCAGGGTAAAAATACTTTACTTTAATCATCTTAAACCAATTAACATTACAACATGGCAACAAAGAAAACCAAACCTGCTGTGAAAAAAGAAACCAAGAGTAAGAAAAACAATTGTCAACCCAATCCGCTGGGTGCCGAGACCAAGCGCTACATCGCGATGGAAGACCGCTATGGCGCTCACAACTACCATCCCCTGCCCGTAGTCCTGAAGAAGGGTAAAGGCATCTATGTGTGGGACGTAGAGGGCAAGAAATACTTCGATTTCCTGTCGGCCTACTCGGCTGTTAACCAGGGCCACTGCCACCCGCGCATCGTGAAGGCGCTGAAGGACCAGACCAACTCGCTGTGCCTTACCTCACGCGCATTCTACAACAACGCGTTCTGCGAGTATGAGAAATTCATGCATAGCTACTTTGGCTATGACAAGGTGCTGCCCATGAACACCGGTGCCGAGGGCGTTGAGACCGCTCTGAAGCTTGCCCGCCGCTGGGGTGTAGCCAAGAAGGGTATCCCCAACGACAAGGTGAAAATCATCTGCTGTGAGGGTAACTTCCACGGCCGCACGGTGACCGTCATCACCATGAGCGACGATCCCAGCAGCTATGCCGATTACGGTCCCCTGACCCCTGGCTTCATCCGCATTCCTTATAACGATCCCGAGGCGCTGAAGAAAGCGCTTGAGAAATATGGCAACGAAGTGGCCGCCTTTATCGCTGAGCCTATCCAGGGCGAGGCTGGCGTGTTCGTTCCCGATGATGGCTACCTGAAGAAATGCTTTGACTTGTGCCACGAGCACAACGTGCTTTTCATTGCCGATGAGGTGCAGACCGGTATCGCCCGCACGGGTAAGATGCTGTGCTCACAGCACGACGGCATCCGTCCCGACATCGTGATCCTGGGCAAGGCCCTGGGTGGTGGTGTGCTGCCCGTTTCGGCTTGCTTGGCCGACGATGACATCATGCTCAACGTGAAACCCGGCGAGCACGGCTCAACCTTTGGAGGTTTCCCGCTGGCTGCCCGCGTGGCAGTTGAGGCCTTGAAGGTGGTGAAGGACGAGAAGCTCGTTCAGAACGCCGAGAAGATGGGTAAGATCTTCCGCGAGGAGATCAAGAAGATCAACTCACCGTTCATCGTGCAGGTGCGCGGCCGCGGTCTGTTGAACGCCATCGTTACAAAGCCCGTCGAGGGCAAGACCGCTTGGGACATCTGCCTCAAGCTGCGTGACAACGGCTTGCTGGCCAAGCCGACCCATGACCACATCATCCGCTTTGCTCCTCCCTTGTGCATCACCAAGGACGAGCTCATGGTGGCCATCGGCATCATCAAGAAGACCTTCGAGCAGATGTTCGGATAATTTATCATTCAAGTGTCGCATGCCATTCGCATGCGGCACTTGAAGTTTAAAGGTTAGAGTTTAGGGGTTAAAAACTCTAGCTCTACTCATTAACCATCCATATTCAACCAAAAACAAACAAAAACTAGTAACTAGAAACTAGTAACTAAAAACTAGTAACTAAAAACTTAAAACATAAAATGAATAACGCTGTTATCAATTTTCCCCTTCCCGCCAATGAGCCGGTGAAGGCCTATATGCCCGGTTCTCCCGAGCGCGTTGCTCTCGAGGCTGAACTCGAGCGCCAGAGTAAACTCGTAGTCGATATCCCCATCATCATCGGTGGCAAGGAAATCCGCACTGGTGACACGGGTACCGTTACCTGCCCCCACGACCACAAACACGTGCTCGCCACCTACCACAAGGTGACCAAGAAAGAGATCAAGATGGCCATCGATGCCGCTATGAAGGCATGGAAAGAGTGGAGCCGCACACCGTGGACTACCCGCGCCGCTATCGTGATGAAGATGGCTGAGCTCCTCGCCACCAAGTATCGTCCCATCATGAATGCCGCTACTATGCTGGGCCAGAGCAAGAACATCTACCAGGCCGAAATCGACTCGGCTTGCGAGACCATCGACTTCTTCCGCTACAATGTGCACTATGCCAGCAAGATTTACGGCATGCAGCCCAAGGACGGCGTGGGCCAACTGAACCACACCGAGTATCGTCCCCTCGAGGGCTTTATCCTGGCTGTTACCCCGTTTAACTTCACCTCGATTGCCAGCAACCTGTGCATGACTCCCGTGCTCATGGGTAACGTGGCCCTGTGGAAGCCCTCTACCACCGCCCTGCTGAGCAACTATTACCTGATGCAACTCTACAAGGAAGCCGGTCTGCCCGACGGCGTGATCAACTTCCTGCCCGGTAGCGGCGCCCTTATCGGCGAGGTTGCTACCGATAGCAAGTACTTCAGCGGCATCCACTTCACCGGCAGCACCGCCACGTTCAAGTCGTTGTGGAAACAGGCCAGCATGAATGTGGACAAGTACATCTCCTATCCCCGTCTCGTGGGTGAGACCGGTGGCAAGGACTTCATCTTTGTTCATCCCAGTGCCGACAAGAAGGCCGTGGCAACCGCTGCGTTCTGCGGTGCGTTTGAGTTCCAGGGCCAGAAGTGTTCGGCTGCTTCGCGCATGTACATCCCCAAGAGCCTGTGGCCCGACGTACTGAAGGACATCAAGGCCATGTGCAAGGAGGTGAAGATGGGTGACGTGAAAGACCCCATGAACTTCATCAACGCCGTGATCGACGAGGCTTCGTTTGACAAGTGCAAGAGCTACATCGACTTTGCCAAGGAGGCTGATGATGCCAAAATCGTCATCGGTGGCAAGTGCGACAAGAAGAAAGGCTGGTTTGTTGAGCCCACCGTGATTGAGACCACCAATCCGCGCTTCAAGTCGATGGAAGAGGAAATCTTTGGCCCTGTGCTGACGGTTTACCCCTATGACGACGACAAGGTGAACGAGACCGCTCGCCTGTGTGACGAGACCTCGCCTTATGGCCTGACCGGTGCTGTTTGGGGCCGTGACCGCCTTGAGGTGGAGAAGTTGACCGACAAGCTCTGCTATGCCGCTGGTAACTTCTACATCAACGACAAGCCGACAGGCGCCGTTGTAGGTATGCAGCCCTTTGGTGGTGCCCGTGCCAGTGGTACCAACGACAAGGCTGGTGGCGAGTTCAACCTCATCCGCTGGATCATCCCGCGCGTGATCAAGGAGACCCTCGTGTCACCGACCGACTACCGCTACACATACCTGAAATAGTCAACAGTTAATTGTAACAATTAACAATATCAACAATGAGGGTGCGTCAAGTTATTTGGCTCACCCTCGTTTAGAATATAGCCGACATATCAGCATTATGAATGCAATAACCAAAATCTCAGTAACACTTATCCTAGCTTTTCTATGCATCACATTGAATGCGCAAGGCTACGAGCAGGTCAATGACATCAGCTATACCCATAAAACCGACGCCTACTCGCTGGAGCGGCTGAAACTTGATGTGTATCATCCCAAGGGCGTGACTGAACGCCCAGTTGTAGTGTGGTTCCATGGTGGCGGCCTGGAAGCTGGCAACAAGGAGATTCCGGCACAACTCAGGGAAAAAGACATCGTGGTTGTCGGGGTAAACTATAGACTATTACCACAAGTAACCGTCAAGGAAACGCTTGATGATGCCGCCGAGGCGGTGGCTTGGGTGTTCAGGCACATCACTGATTATGGCGGTGACCCGCGCAAAATCGTCGTGTCAGGCCACTCGGCAGGTGGCTACATCTCAATGATGCTGAGCTTGGATAAGCATTGGCTGGCAGCCTATGGCATTGATGCCGACAGTGTCATGATGTATGTCCCGTTCAGCGGACAGGCCATTACCCATTATAATGTGCGCAAGATGCAAGGCATTCCGCCCTTGCAGGCCACCATCGACGAGTATGCGCCGCTGTATTGGGTGCGCGGCGATTGCCCGCCATTGGTGTTGATATGCGGTGATAGGGAATTGGAGCTATACGGCCGCTATGACGAGAACCAGTATCTGGCCCGCATGATGAAACTTGCCGGGCACCAGCAGACCTATCTTTATGAGATTGACGGCCACGGGCACGGCGGCATGGTCGACCCGGGATTCCATATCCTCGAGACCCACCTCCGCCAGATGCTCGACCTCCCCGTCTATCCCTAATCCCCTATTGCAAAGACAATTTCCACCACTACGACAGGGTCCCCTATGAGGTTGTTGCAAAACTCAATAGACACTACAAGTTATCGGCCTACGGCCGAGAAATTAAACAAAAATTTGTATATAAATTAAACAAAATGATTTATATTTTAATTTTATTCATAATTTTGTTAATTTCTCGCGCGTAGCGCGATCATATAAGTTTTAGGTGTTAGTTTCGCAACAAACCCTCCCATTCTATCAAACCCCATCACTCCCTATCCACCAGAAAAACGGGCTGGAGCGCTTTGCCCCAGCCCGCATCATCTTATACTGCATCAATCCGTTTTAGTCTCAATACATTCTTTTTTAGAGCTTAAAGATTTAGCTTGAGCACCTGAGAATCAATGCCCGCTCAGGAGCATGTCGATAAGGGCTGTCACATCAGCTATGTTTACAATGCCATCACCGTCCACGTCGGCATTAGTGGGAACAGTGCCGCCACTCAGCAGAATGTCTATCAAAGCGGTCACGTCGGCGATGTTCACACTGTTATCACCGTCAACATCACCCGTCTTGGTGGGACCATTATAGGTCAGCCTGTAACCACCGCTGCCACCATAGCGGTAAACCTTGACATAATAAGTGCCCATTTCAACATCATTGGCATGGAAGGTGATCGTATCAGAGCCATAGTTTGAGGTTGAGGCCGAGAAACTGCCCATGGAATAGGTGGTGCCATCACTTCTCAAACCGTAAACACAAGATTTAGTGCGGTATAACCACAAGTTCTCGGTGCCTGTTACTGTTAAATCGATAGAACCTTTCTTGGTAACAGTGAATCTGTACCAGTCCTGATTATCGGTAACGTCATCCGAAGTGCGGTAACCCAATCTGCCTTGCTTGGTCGGGCCGCTGGGCAGCCAAACGGCGTGCTCGTAATCCTCATTGGGCTCTGCATCATTGGTCAGCGGACATGGAGTAAACTTGTAATACAACTTGTAGCCTCCGCCACCGGTACTGTTATAGCGGTTGATGCGGATATAATAGGTGCCTGCGCCCACATCGGTGGCTTTGAATGTCATGGTATCAGTCTGAGAGGCGTTGATGGTGTTTCCCGTAAAATGGCCTCGGCTATAAATGTCACCGTTCTTGTAGCCATTAATGGTGCTGTAGTTTGGATAGAATCTCATCGTCCCGGTGGCGGTGGCCATGAGTTCAATCTGCCCTTCCTCGGGAACGATGATTTTGTACCAGTCCTCGGTGTCGGTGATGTCATCCGATGTGCGGTAGCCTAACCTGCCCTCCGCGGTCTTACCGCTTTGAAGCAGGCTGGAGTGCTCATAGTCGTTGTTGGGTTCCGGGTCAGCTGCAAGCGCACAAGGAGTAAACTTGTAATACAACTTGTAGCCTCCGCCACCGGTACTGTTATAGCGGTTGATGCGGATATAATAGGTGCCGGCGCCCACGTCAGTAGCTTTGAATGTCATGGTATCAGTCTGAGAGGCGGAGCTGGTATTTCCCGTAAAAGAGCCCCGGCTATAAATGTCACCATTCTTGTAGCCATTAACGGTGCTGTAGTAGGGATAGAATCTCATCGTCCCAGTGGCGGTGGCCATGAGTTCAATCTGCCCTTCCTCGGGAACAACGATTTTGTACCAGTCCTCGGTATCGGTGACGTCATCCGAGGTGCGGTAGCCTAACCTGCCCTCCACGGTGCGGCCGCTTACAAGCAGGCTTGAGTGCTCATAGTCGTTATTGGGCTCCGGGTCAGCGGCCAGCGAACAGGGAGTAAACTTGTAATACAGCCTGAAAGTTCCGGGACCAGTACCGTTATAGCGTCTGAGGTTGATGTAATAGTTGCCTACGCCCACGTCGCTGGCTTTGAATGTGATGGTATCCGATTTGGAACCAGGACCAGGGAGGAGATTCCCCGTAAAATGGCCTCGGTCATAAATGTCACCGTTCTTGTAGCCATTAACGGTGCAATAATAGGCATAGAAGTTCACACCCTCGGCGATACCTTGGAACTCAATCTGCCCCTCCTCGGGAACGATAATTTTGTACCATACATCCATGGCGGAGCCCTCGAACGTGCCGGTCTTAGTCTCGCCGCTGTTGATGAGCGTGGCGGTCTGCCACGAACTGCCTTGTGCCAGCAGGCCCATCGAGGTCGCCAGCATTACTGCAAATAGTAAAAATAATTTCTTCATAATGTACTCATGGGTTTAAAAAGTTAATAATATATGTGAATTAAATTCATTCATGGAAATGTAAATATATAGAACATATAATGGGCAAAAATACTTGTTGCAAAGTTAGTTCAACAATGCTACTGGGGGCCTCTCAAAAAAGTAAAAACGACTCTCAAAAATATTTTTGGGAGTCGTTTTTCGTATATTTACCACTGTAACAATATTTTTTATGAATTATGGAGATTTCATCAAGCTTGTTGAGATTAAGAATTAGTGGTTTTCCAATCGTTGGGCGTAGTGCCGGTGATGGATTTGAAGATGCGATAGAACGATGATTCACTAGAAAAACCTGCCGCAGTCCACACTTCCGTCAACTTGATGTCGGGGGAACAACTGAGCATTTGTTGAGCAAACTTCACACGATAGGTGTTGACAAACTGAGGGAAGGTGCAGTTGTGGCGTGACTTGATGCAATTGGATAAGACAATGCGGTTTGTACCCAAAGCATTGGCGATATCGGTAACCTTCAGGTCTGGGTTCAAGAAAGGACGCTCCTCCTCCATCATCTGGAGAAGACGACGCATAAGTTCGGCACAATCCTCACCATCGTCAGTTGCCTCCAAATCCTCGGCTAGGGGGGCGGTAAGAGTTTCCGCATCGGGCAATTCAATGGGCGGCATTTCATCTGTTTGTCCCATTTTCTTTCGCCTGAACAGCAAGGCCATCAGAGCGGCCACGGCAGCGATAGTCAGAACAAGAAGAGCCCACTTCCACAGCGGCCAACCTGTTGCCGCGGCCTTGCTGTGTGGGCTGACGTGAATCAGCCACGTGGCAGCGGTGGGTTTGAAGAATGAGGATTTAGGCACGCCACCTATCAGCATCAAGTCTCCGTCGGCGTTCAGAAGTGGAACCGTGACGTCCACATCGGTCAGCACGTCGGTGAAACAAAAAGTCAGACGGGCCGGTGTGGGGGCATAGTCGATAGCGACAACATACACGTGTGTTGAGTCACATGGCGATACGGAACTGGAATCACAACCGATAAGATATGCCCGCTGACGCTGACGGTCAACAAGGAAGCTGATGCTGTAGTGGATTTCACCCCATTGATACGACCTGGGGATGGGCACATCAGTAGCCAGCAACAAGAATTCTCCATTGGTGACGCGGGCAATGGCTGGCTGTCCATCATCATTTTTGATCGGTAACAGATAGGAATAGTCCCCTTTAGACTTATCGCCGATAAAAACAGTGGATGACGGCCAGAACGTGAATCCCGGGAGGATCCTCCACTCCTCGAGCAATGGCACATGGTATGGTTCACCCTTCAGGCGGTCGACCACTGGCTGAGTGATTTCATGACCTACCGTGTCCCGTCCACCGATGATTATGGCATTATCTTTAGCCGTTTGCAGTATGTACGGGGTGCATCGGCCGACACTCACCCCCTTCACCGGCAAGAAACTGATCTTACCGTCATAGATTTCGATGGCATCCTCATGGTGCCAGTTGCCGGCAATGACGGCACGGCCATCGTCCAACGCCAAGGACGATGCCAAAGCTCGCTTGGTGTCGAGACTGGCAAATCCTTCTGACGTGCGAGTTAACGGATCATAGAGTTCGGCCTCAAAACTTTGCCCGACGCCCAGATTCTCGCTGTGTCCTCCAGCGATGAGCACTTTACCTGTCGTCAGTTCAACGGCAAAGCCGTCATCATGGTTGAATGCGGTCGGCACCAAATGCCACTTGCCGTCCTTATAATATTCGAGGGTAGGCGTCGGCACGAAGTTGGTGGTGTGCCCGCCAATTGCCGTCGGCTCACCGTTCAGCAGCAACACCGTATGTCCATAACGAGGCACGTTCATGTCTGCCAGCCGCTCTGCCTCAACTTTCACGACGGGACATTGCATCCCAGCGCTACCTTGCTGAGCAGCAAGTGGCAGCAGCACTATAAGGCTATATAATAGGAGAAGGTATCTCATCGGCTGAGCGGGTTTAGAGTGCAAATATCGCCATAATCCCTGAGCCGTGCAAGCACACCACCATAATACTACCATTCTCCGCCAGCCACACCGCGACAGGATAATGTTGCAAGAATACTGGCAGAGGGCATCAGAATACCCTGTCCCAAGGAAAAAACAGAAGAATAAAAAGGCTGATGATAAATAAACTAGCGACTAGGGGGCAGAAACTAGAAACTTATTACTAATTTTGCAGTTTGAACAAATACTAAATCTTTCTTGACATGAGCAACGACAAGATATTGCAGCCGATGGCGGGCATGACCCTTGAGGAGATGCAGGATGCAGTGAGTGCACTGGGCATGCCACGTTTTGTGGCCAAACAGTTGGCACAGTGGATTTACCAGAAACGAGTAAATGACTTTGAGCAGATGCTCAATATCTCGAAGGCCAACCGAGAACTACTGGAGAGCCGCTACTGCGTGGGCCTTTACCCACCCAGCCAAGTTGCCACCAGCGAGGACGGCACGGTGAAATACCTGTTTGACGTGGGTGACAAGCGCGCAGTCGAGTCGGTATATATTCCCGAAGAAGAACGCGCCACACTGTGCATCTCGTCACAGAAAGGTTGCAGGATGAACTGCTACTTCTGCATGACGGGCAAGCAGGGCTTCCATGGCAACCTGACATCCAACCAGATCATCAACCAGGTGCTGAGCATCCCCGACAGCGACAAGCTGACCAATGTCGTGTTCATGGGCATGGGCGAGCCGCTGGATAACATCGAGGAAATTCTCAGGGTGATCGCCATCCTTACCGAGCCTTGGGGACTGGCATGGAGCCCCAAACGCGTGACGGTTTCCACAGTGGGTAAACTGCCTGAGCTAAAAATCTTGTGTGAACAGACCAGCGTACACATCGCTGTGAGCGTCCACAACGCCGACCAAGAGGAACGTTCGTCGATGATGCCGATTGAGCGCATCTCTCCCATTGACCGTGTCATGGATGTGCTGAGCAACTACGACTTCGCCCACCAGCGCCGTCTGTCGGTAGAATACATCTGCTGGCAATGGTTCAACGATGACATCCAGCACGCCGAGAAGCTGCGCGAACTGCTGCCCAATGAGCACGTGCGCGTGAACCTTATCCGTTTCCATCCAATTCCCGGCATTGAGAAGTTGCGCACGAGCAGCGACGAGAGGATGGCCTACTTCCGTGACTACCTCAACAGCAAGGGCGTGACCTGCACCATTCGCCGCAGCCGTGGGGAGGACATCGCTGCAGCTTGCGGCCAGCTTGCTGGCCAAGTGCGCAAACAACAGGCCACGGAACGCAAAGCCCCAACCGCCAAAGACGAGAAGGCACCACAAAAAGACAAAAAGCCTGCTACTAAGAAGCCACGCGAGCGCAAAACCAGAAAATAACCCGATAAAACAAGCCCTTTAGTCATGAAAAAAGTTAACACATTCCTCTTGATGCTGGTTGCGCTCTCCACAGCCTTCCAAGTTCTTGCCAGTGAGCCTAGGAACTACTACAATAACGCCCTGGGTAAAAGCGACGAGGCACTAATGAACGCCCTTAACAGCATTATCCACAACCACCGGCAGGTATCCTACAGCAGCGGACTGCTTCAGGCCTTTGCTATAGCCGATGTCGATAGCGATGGCTATATCATCGATATCTACAGCAACTGCCGGTATCGGACCAGCGACAACGGTTCATCGGCCTCCCATGTGGGCGAAGGCTATAACCGTGAACATAGTTTCCCCAGGAGCTGGTTTGGCGGTGAAGTAGCCCCGATGAACACCGACGTGTTCCATGTCTACCCCACCGATATCAAGGTAAACAGCCAACGCGGCAATAACCCCTATGGCGTCTGTGCGAACGGCACACGCTTGACTTACGGTTCATATGTAGCCAAGGGCAAATTAGGGCAAAGCACCTATCCAGGATACAATGGTACCGTTTTTGAGCCGGACGACGAGTATAAAGGTGACTTAGCACGCACATACTTTTACATGGCTACCTGCTATAAGTATGAACTGCAATCATGGCCTGGTAGCCCCCAGTTGGACTATGCCACCAACAGGTATAAGGCGTTCTCGACCTGGACGATCAATATGCTGATGGAGTGGACCCGCCTGGATCCCGTCAGCGAGAAAGAAATCAAGCGCAATGAAGCCGTTTATGGCATTCAGGGCAACCGCAATCCGTTCATTGACCACCCCGAACTGGCTGAATACATCTGGGGCAACATGCAGGGCCAAATGTGGAATGGCACAGGCCAAGAAATACCGCCCGCTATCACGTCGCCCGAGGACGGCTCGATATTCGACATGGGCACGACCACCGTTGGCACCGAGCTGACGTATCAGGTCCTTATTAAGGGCGAGGGCTTGACGAAGCGATTGACCACGTCGATGAGCGATAACGAGTATTTCTATGTGAGCGCCAACTCGTTCTCGGCCAGCGAGGCCAACAGCGGCACAATGCTCACAGTTACCTTTACCGCCGACGACTTGGGCACCTTTAACGACACCATCAACATCAGCAGCGACGAGGTAAGCACCACTTTTGTCCTCATTGCTACTGCGACCGATCCGGGCGAAGTGCCGCCTCCTGTCGTCCTGGGTGACAGCATCATAGAGGATTGGGAAGGTTGCACGACTGGCGGTTACTGGGATGACACCGTTGAGGGACATGCCTGGACTTGGGACTTCGTCGATGCCGGCATCTGGAGTGATAACAACAGCCATGGCCAGCAGTCATGCCGCCTGGGCAAGAGCAACAGCAGTTCCATCACCATGGCCGAGGACGTAGATGGCGGCACGAGCGCCATCAGTTTCTGGGCAGCATGCTTCAACAATGACCAAGATGCCAACCTGCGCGTTGATTACAGCACCAATCATGGCGCGACGTGGGCCGAACTTGGGGATTTCACCGTCACAAGAGGCGCCTTGCAACTAATCATCTTGGACATTCCCACCACGGGCAGTACCCGCTTCCGCATCGTGCAGACGAGCGGTATGCGCGTCAATATAGACGACATCACCATCTTTGGTCGCCCACAACACCTTCTTGGCGATGTGAACAATGATGGTGAGGTCAATATCAGTGACGTTAATGCGGTCATCGATATCATCTTGGGCGGCACTGCTGATGACGAAACCATGAACTATGCCGATGTAAGTAGCGATCATGAGATCAACATTTCAGACATCAACGCCATATTAGACTTGATAATGGCTGATTAAGATCCTTATCAAGAAATAATTAAGGCTGCCACAAATTGATTGTGACAGCCTTATTTCTTTACTATTAATTCCAGTAGGTTATTTCACTGGAATCTTGTCGATGCGGCGCTGGTGACGACCACCCTCGTAAGGAGTCGTCAGGAAAGCCTCAACCATGCAGATGGCCTCCTCGTCGGTGACGAAACGACCAGGCATAGCAATCACGTTAGCATCGTTATGCTGACGGGCAAGACGGGCAACAGCCAGACGCCAGCACAAGGCTGAACGGATGCCCTGATGCTTGTTGAGGGTGATGTTGATGCCCTCACCGCTGCCACACACAGCAATGCCAGGATAGCACTCGCCCTGCTCCACAGCAGCTGCGCAAGGATGGGCAAAGTCGGGATAGTCACAGCTTTCCTCGCTGTGCGTGCCAAAGTCCTTGTAGGCGATGCCCTGCTCGTCGAGCCAGCGTTTAATGGCCTCCTTGGTAGGATAGCCGGCGTGGTCGCTGCACAGTGCAACAGGCAGGCCAGGTTTCAAAATTGAATTCTCCATGTTCTTCACTTTAAATGGCCGAAAGTGTATCAAAAGTTTTCTGCTGGAATTTTAACCGCCCTGCGGGCGGGAAATTAAACAAATTTTTTATTAAAATTTTTATCTAATTTTTTAAATAATTTGTATGAATTTCCCGTGCGATAGCACGGTCATTTTACCAAGTCATAGTTTTGATATAGTTTTGGCACTGGGAATTTATTTCTTCAAAGCCTGGAGAGCTTGCTCCATTGTGGCGATTTTACTCTCGGCATCAGCCTTTTTCTTACGCTCGTTGGCGACAACGGCCTCGGGGGCATTGGCGACAAAGCGCTCGTTGCTCAGCTTCTTGTCGACGCTGGCCAGGAAGCCACGGGTGTATTCCAAATCGGCCTCGAGCTTCTTGATTTCCTCCTCGACATCGATGCTGCCGGTAACGGGAACGGCAAACTCAGCAGTGCCGACCATGAAGGCGGGCGCCGTGGGATCTTTCTCGGTCACGGCCTCGATTTTGTCGAGTCCGGCGAGTTTGATGATGATGGCCTCGAGCGGATTGTTCAGGCCACCGACGGCTTGCAGCGTGAGTTGCTCCTTGTTGGGGAGGTTCTTCTGCTTGCGCACGTTGCGCACACCGGCAACAATCTCCTTGACGTCGGCCATCGCCTTGAGCAAAGCGGCATCGGCCTGCTCGGGCTCGGGAATGAGGGCATACATGATGCTCTCGCCATCCTTACGCTCGTCGAGGTGCTGCCACAGTTCCTCGGTGATGAAGGGCATGAACGGATGCAACAGACGCAGCAGCATGTCGAAGAACTCGAGCGTGGCCTGCATGGTAGCACGGTCCATCGGCTGGCCAAAGGCAGGTTTCACGGCCTCGAGATACCAAGCCGAGAACTCTTCCCAGAACAGGCGGTAGAGCACCATCATGGCATCGCTCAAGCGGAACTTGGCGAAGTGGTCCTTGACAGTGGCCAAGGCATCGTTGAGGGTGTGGCGGAACCACATCACAGCCTGACGGCTGGCCTCGGGCTGCTCGACATCGGCTACCTCCCAACCCTTGACGAGACGGAAGGCATTCCAGATCTTGTTGTTGAAGTTGCGGCCCTGCTCACACAACGCGTCATCATAGAGGATGTCGTTGCCGGCGGGAGCGGCAAGCATCAGACCCATGCGGACACCGTCGGCGCCGAATTTGTCAATCAGCATCAGCGGGTCGGGCGAGTTGCCCAGCGACTTGGACATCTTGCGGCCCAACTTGTCGCGAACAACACCGGTGAAATAGACGTTGCGGAACGGCATATCGCCCATGTACTCATAGCCAGCCATGATCATGCGGGCCACCCAGAAGAAGATGATATCGGGGGCGGTCACCAGGTCGTTGGTGGGATAGTAGTACTTAATCTCCTCGTTGCCGGGGTTGTTGATGCCGTCGAACAGCGAGATGGGCCACAGCCATGAACTGAACCACGTGTCGAGGGCGTCCTCGTCGTGGCGCAGTTGGCTGGCTTCGATATTCTCGTAGCCGGGAATCTTGCGGGCCTTTTCCAGGGCCTCCTCCTCGTTCATGGCAACCACATAAACCTCCTTCTCCTCGTCGTCGGTGGGCAGGAAGTAAGCGGGAATGCGGTGTCCCCACCACAACTGGCGCGAGATACACCAGTCCTGAATGCCCTCGAGCCAGACGTTGTAGATATTTTTGTACTTGGCGGGATGGAACTTGAGTTCGTCGTTCTGCACACAGGGCAGCGCGATGTCGGCAAAGTGCTTCATCTTGAGGAACCACTGCATGCACAGGCGAGGCTCGACGGCGGTGTCGCTGTTGCGCTCGCTGTAGCCCACCTTGTTGTCATAGTCCTCAATCTTCTCGATCAGACCGGCATTCTGCAGGTCGGGCACGATCACCTTGCGGCACTCCATTCGGTCCATACCGACATAGAGCGGCGACTGCTCGCTGATGGTGGCATCGGCATTGAAGATATCGATGGTTTCCAAGTTATGCGTCTTGCCCAGGACGTAGTCGTTGGGGTCATGGGCGGGAGTCACCTTCAGACAACCCGTACCGAACTCTATCTCGACATAACGGTCCTCGATGACATTGATGACACGGCCCACCAGCGGCACGATTACCTTGCGGCCCTTGAGCCACTGGTTCTTGGGATCCTTGGGGTTGATGCACATGGCGGTATCGCCCATGATGGTCTCGGGGCGCGTGGTGGCCACGACGGCATAGTATCCCTTCTCATCCTTGTGGATGATGTTACCCTCGGCACGCAGTTGCTCCTCGTTCTCGAGGGTCTGCAGGCCGTCAACATAGTACTTGAGGTAATACAGGTGGCTCTTCTCCTCGCGGTAGATAACCTCCTCGTTGCTCAATGCTGTCTGTGCCTTGGGGTCCCAGTTCACCATGCGCAATCCGCGGTAGATGTAGCCCTTGTCATAGAGGTCCACAAACACCTTGAGCACGCTCTTGCTGCGGGTCTCGTCCATCGTGAAGGCGGTGCGGCTCCAGTCACAGGAGGCACCCAGTTTGCGCAACTGCTGCAGGATGATGCCGCCGTGCTCATGCGTCCAGTCCCAAGCATGCTTGAGGAACTCGTCGCGGGTAAGGTCACGCTTGCGGATACCCTGCTCGGCAAGGCGTTTCACCACCTTGGCCTCGGTAGCAATCGAGGCATGGTCGGTACCGGGAACCCACAAGGCGTTCTTGCCCTCCATGCGCGCGCGGCGGATGAGGATGTCCTGGATGGTGTTGTTGAGCATATGGCCCATGTGCAGTACGCCCGTCACATTGGGGGGCGGGATAACGATGCAATAGGGTTCACGCTCATCGGGCACGCTCTTGAACAGGTCGTGCGATTCCCAATACTTATACCACTTGTCCTCGACCTCTTTGGGGTCGTATTTCGTAGCCAGTGTATTCTCTTTCTCGCTCATTGTTTTTGGTTATAATAATGTTTTTAGTTCCAATTAAACGGCAAAGGTAATGAAAAACCGCCAAACTGCAAAACTGCATTGTAGTTTTTAATCGCAAGTATCAATAGAAAGCGGCTGAATTGCCTGAGGAACAATTCAGCCGCATGTGATATGAAGTGATGATGGAATGTTTTTTTACTGTTCTAAATCATAACGGAACCAGAAATTCTCGATGTCCGTCACATATTCATTATTGATGTAGAGCACTTTCCAGGGGCGGATGTTCATCAGCGCCGCTCTGGCGTCCTGTGACAACCTCTCTTTCAGCTCATCATTGCCACCCTTAAGATCGATTATCACATTGCAGTCCACCAGATTGCCCAAGGAGTCAACCTGAATGTCGGATACATCGCAAACGAACCTTTTTACTCCAGCCAAGTCTGGATAATTCTCGACTGGAATGGGTATCAACTGACGTATCATTTCACGGGATTCCGAATCTTGCCTTCTGTATTTGTTATTGAATTCCTCAATCGAGAAGCCTTTAACTGCAATCCTGTTGTTATAGGCAACACAGTCGGTCACTCGTCCCTGACTGATGGTGAAGTACTGCTCATGTTCAAGCTTACGCATATACCCCTGGTGCACGTATTTGACCGCATGGCCTCTTGCGACTCTTACTTCACCAGTGATCCATGACGCAACGATCTCGCCATCGACGTAGTAGTCATGGAATACCTCGTGCATATCATCGGCAGGGAGGAACGGGGGTATTTCTTTTCCATCCTTGTTGTTTGCAGGGAATATCGTCGATGCCATTACGGACTTGTCATAGTCAAACCCCACCCGAATGCTATCCAGGAAAAGTTGCCCGTCACGGATACTCCAATACCCGGTATAACCTTGCCAATTGCCAGAACTAAACCTTCGTTCTTTGGGCAATACATCCATTAAGTGATGGAAAAGGGCAGAATCTCTGTCTATCGGACGGCCCATCAGTGTCCACCTCTCGCCATCAATATAGATGACGTCACCCTGGTAAGCCGAAGCCAATGAACTGACAGCAATACCCAACACAAATATGCTTAAAATAAACCGTTTCATAACGCCAATATTTTTAGTGATTTGTCTGCTGCAAAATTATAGTAAAAAAACGAAAAATGGCCAGCATTTAATGGTCATTCTTCGTTATTCAATATATTGATTTTCAATTACTTAAAAAATAAAAAGGTCATTTGGGGGTCATTCAAAATTCCATGACAAAAAATAACCCTGAAAAAAGCGTTTTTGAAGCATTCCGGTAGAAGAAAACGTAGAAAATAAGTACCTTTGCAGTGTAATTACAAAACCGTCGATTATGGGAACAATCAACTTCACACAGATTCTGAGTGCAACACTGGTATTGCTGAGTATCATTGACATTGTGGGCTCGATACCCATTATCCTGCAGTTGAGAGAAAAGGGACGACATGTGGATGCCGTTAAAGCCACCCTCTACTCCACCCTGCTGATGGTGGGCTTTTACTATGGCGGCCACTGGCTGCTGCGCATCTTCAACTGCGATATCCACTCGTTTGCCACGGCAGGCGGTTTCCTGATGTTCCTGATGGCGCTGGAAATGATTCTCGACGTGGAAATCTTCAAGAACAACACGCCCAACAAGGGAGCAACGATGGTGCCGATGGTTTTCCCGCTGATTGCGGGCGCAGGCGTGCTGACGACGCTCATCTCGCTCAAGGCGATGTATGACGATGTGAACATCTTCATCGGCCTCGCCATCAACATGGTATGGGTATTCCTGGTCATCAAGAGCACCGGCAAAATTCAGAAACTGCTGGGCGAAGGCGGCATGATGTTCTCGCGCAAGTTCTTCGGCATCATCCTGCTTGCCATGAGCGTGAAAATGATGACAGAGAACATTGCTCATTTGTTCTAGCAAATGAGCAATGTTGATTAGGGATTAGTGATTAGAGAATAGTGAACAATACATGGCGACAGCCGTCCCTGATGTGGGGCGGCTGTCGCTTATACTAAATGTTGTCAATAATAGTCCTTCTAGTTGTCCCAGTTGTCTGAATGAGGTTATTTCCAGGCGGGGTCGCTCTCGTTCCAGCAGCGGTCGAGGGCGGTGACGGCATATTGCCACTTGCCTTTGCCGCCGTCGGGAAGCACGAAGCTCGTCTCGCCAGTGATGGCGAGGATGTTATCGGCATTGTCGAGACTGCCTTTCTTGCCCTTGGGGAAGCGATAAACGACGTAGCGCACGGCCTGCTGCATCGGGTCGTCGGTCTTATGTGCCCGCCAAACAAGGCATTTCTTGCCGCCCACCTTCTTGATATTGAGGTCCTGCACACGGTGAGGCTTCTCGTTGTCCAGCCAGGTATAGGCGGGAATGAGTGCAGGACGGCAAGTCTGCTTGCTCTCCAGTGAGTCAAGTACACCCTTGAAGTTGCTCGTGATACTATAGCCGGGCCACCAGGTCACACCGTGCACATCGTCCATGGCGCGTTGCAGGCGCAGCTTGTGGTCCAGCTGCGTGGGATTGGTGGGGTCGCCACCTTCGTCAGCGATGTCGTGATGGCTCATCACATTGCTGACGGACTGGCCGTAGTACATGTGGCGACCATTGGCATGCTCGTTCCACCAGTGCATGAGCACCAGGTCGCTGGCAGCCTTGTGTTCCAGTTCCCAATAGAGTTGCGGCACCATGTAGTCCACCCAACCCTCGGCGGTCCACTTGAGGCAGTCGGCAAACAGTGCGTCATAGCACTGCAGACCGTTGGTCTCACTGCCGTCGGGGTCATTGGCCTTGTTACGCCAGATGCCAAAGGGGCTGATGCCGAAGCGCACCCAGGGCTTCACCTCCTCAATGGTATTGTGCAACTGCTCAATGAGCAAATCGACATTATGACGGCGCCAGTCATTCTTGTCCCACCCGATGCCATATTCGTTATAGGATGTCGTGTCGGGGAACTCAGCGCCCGCAACAGGATAGGGATAGAAATAGTCATCCATGTGCAGGGCGTCGATGTCATAGCGCGTGAGGATGTCCCTGACCACCGTATCGATGAAGTCACGGCTCTCGGGCAGACCCGGATCGAAATACAACTTGCCGTCGGCATACTTCAGGAACCATTCGGGGTGCTCATAATAGATGTGTCCTGGTGCGGGCTTGTCTTCCTCGCTGCTAGTCACGCGATAGGGGTTAATCCACGCGTGGAGCTCCATACCGCGCTTGTGCGACTCATCAATCATGAACTGCAACGGGTCCCACACGGGATTGGGCGCTTTGCCCGGCTCACCCGTGAGCCAGCGGGTCCAAGGCTCCAGGTCGCTCTTGTAGGCGGCATCGGCCTGCGGACGGATTTGCCAAATGACGGCATTGCAGTTGGCACGCTGCAGCAGGTCCAGCTGCTCAACGAGGTACTGACGGGTCTGCTCAGGGGTCATCTGGGCATACTGTTTCTGCCCGATGATGTGCATCCACGCGCCGCGGAACTCGTGCTTCGGCAGACCCGTAGTGGGATCATCCTGAGCAGTAACACAACTAGCCAGTCCCAAGACCAGCAACGACAAGAACAATAATCTTTTCATTATATTATCATTGATTAAATAATAGTCCTTAAGGTCTTTAAGGACTTTAAGGACTTTAGAAATTCATTAAGGGTTATCGGTAATTATTCCTCTTCTTCATCAGGAACATAAACCCAGACATAGGCACCCAAGTCCAGCGCGCCCTTAGCCCAACGGTCGTTGCCATAGCGGTCATAACGGGCCTCATCGGGACACAGCTCAGGATTCCCCTTGCCGATGGCATCGCTCTCGTTATCCAAGCGGTAATCAAACAAGTAGTCGTCGCGCACAGTCAGAAATTGCGGTTCGCCTTCCCAAATGCAATTGATGAAGTGAGCGTCATTGCTGCCATTGCTCTTGAACAGGCAATAGCGCATATAGACGTTGAAGTCTTTCAAGTCACCCTCGTTGATCTCGGGGAGATCACCCAGGCCATAAAGGATACAATTATCAAAGTAGGCCTTGATTTTTCCTATGGTGCCATTGGAATACTCAACGTCAAAGACATTAACAAGAGGCATCGTGGGCACGCCAAACAGATAGTAGTTGGCAAATGTACACTGGCTTGCCAATACCTTACCACCGGCAAAGTAGGTCACCTCCTCGGCAGCATCACTGAACTCGGTGCCTATGGCTTCAACAAAGCAGGTCGCCGTCGCCAAGCAGGTCGAGGATGAATTGGTCAAGACACAGTTCACGAGCTTGAGCGCACAATTAACGGTGTCGCCATAGGCGCTACAGTGCATACCGATGCTGCTACCCTTCATGATGACATGTTTCAACACATTGCCCATCGTGGGCGGCGTGAAAATAACACCACCCCACTGGCCAGACATGATGTCAAAGCTGTTCTCACCGACGATGCGATCGAGACGGTCGCCCCGGAAGGTGATCGGTTCCTCGACAGTGCCATTGGCCAACATGCGGCCAGCGCAACGCATGGCTGCCTTATCATGGAACAGCAGCGTCGTTCCTTCGTCAAGCGTCAACGTCACACCCGGTGCCACAAACATCGTGTCATAAATCAGATAAGGTTTATCTGCCGTGAAACGCATATCATTTGAGATGGTATCGCCCTTGATGCGGATCACATCCTGTCCCCAGGCACTAAGCAACACCTTCTGCGTCATTCCATTAGTCTCAAACACCAGATAGTCCTCCAGCAGAGTAGGTGCGTCCTGCTCCATCTCGTCGAGTTTGGCCTCGATAAAGATGTAGATGGAGTCGTTGCCACGGATTTCCACATTCTGGAACTCGTCACCGCGTATGCCGTCAACATTGAGGTGGAAATGCCCCTTGGTGGCCTGTCCAGCCACCTTGATTGACGAGATGTTGATCTGCTTCTTGCTCTTGTTGTAGACCACCATCTGCTTGGTCGCAGTCCCTTGCAACGTGATTACCGTGTCAAATGCGATAGTGTCAGTATTAAACGCCAGCACGTCGGTTGACGCAGTGGTGAACCCGTCTTCAATACAAGATGAGAGCAGTGATGCCAGTGCCAACAAGGCACCCGTCATCAGTAATATAAATCTTGCTTTCGTCATTCTGAATTGATATTTTTTAATCCTATAATAAAAGAACGTGAAAGCGGGACTTTTAGTGTGTTATCGCTCAAATACCGCTACCAAGGGATAATGGTCACTCTCGCCTTCCTTGTCACGGCGGCAAGACAACACCTTCATGTCTCCTCGATAAAAGATGTGGTCAATCTTGACATATAAATGATGGGCATGAAATGTGTAAATGGGACCGAAACCCGTGTCGGCCCAGGCATCGTGCAAGTCATCTCCGCAAACCGTGCGATAGGCAAAAGAGCCTGGTGTATCGTTCATGTCACCCATCACCAGCACATCACCGCTGGTCTCATCCAGCAGTTGTCGCACGGCCTTAGCCTGACGGGAATGGGAAATAAAACCATTTCCCAACTTTTGAGCCACCGACTTGATGCGCCTCTTGCGATCTGATGGCACGTTCATCGACTCAATGACCTGACTGTCATTGGCGGTGAACCGCAACGAACTCAGGTGCATATTCACGACCCGCAGGTCTCCTCCAGGCGCCTCCACATCCCATGCCTTGATAAAATAGTTCAGTGTATCCTGTGACAGCACCTCTGACTTCACCTCGGTAAAAGGATATTTGGAAATAATGCCCACGTCATAATATTCCTTTGTGCGGTAGGGGTATTTTTTATATAATTCCTGAAGCATCGACTTGACGGTGCTCAGGTTTTCAAACGAGAAATAAACCAGTCCTTCCTGAATGACTACGATATCGGCATCCTGATCAAGGATATAGCGCATGTTCTCGCTGGGTTCGTTTCCCTTTTGCCAGTTAAACTCAGTCACATTCATCGTCAAGACCTTTAACTGCGTCTTCTCAGGATCAGCCTTGGGCTGACCAAGATTAAAAGGCGAAATCAGCCTGATTGTGGGCCATGACAGCAGTAGTGCTCCCAGCAGGACGACGGCAGCGCGCCATTGCTTAAAGATTGCAAGCAAGACCATCACTACGATGACAAGTAGCAACACGATAGGGAACGCCAAAGTCAGCATCGACGGCAAGGTCCACACGACGGGATCCACTCGACCGCCATAGGCCGACAATAGCAGAACAAAGGCCAACACGATGGCCAACAGATGGATGATGTGCTTCATGAGAAGTCGATTAACGTAATTTCCAACCGGGTTTAAAGAATGGTTCCTGGGCAGTAAATCGGGGCGCCCAAGTCTTGAGTAGCCAAATCAGCGGCAACTCGACCAGCATGGTCACAACAAAAACAATCAACGTCAGCTCCACGCCACTCTCCATGCCCTGACGCAGGAGCAGGAAACGGACGGGCTGCAGTATCAAGGGATGAGTTCCTAAAATGATGAGCGAGTAACGCCCGTAATAGCAGAACAAGGGAATGTGAGGCAACGGCTTGCACGCCCAGAACAACGCCAAAATGGCCACAAAAGGCAAGACATACAGCTTCCAGTAGGAGGGCAAAACCTGAAAATGCAGGTTCATGAAGTCGCTCAACCAGTAGATGGGCATCGCCACGGCGATCAAGGCCAGGACGCCCCAGCGGTCCCACTTCGTCGGAGCTATTGCTCCAATGCGTTTAATGCCCCACCCCAACACAAAATAGGGCAACGCCACAAACGAGGTATCCAGCATGAGCGGCAGCTCAATCTTGTTGACCCCTAACTCATAGCCAACGACCGACAACGCTACTGTCGCCAGCAAGATGCCCCACAACGGCTTGATCCACCGTTGCATGGCATAGAAGATGACATTAACCCAAAACAGGCTCAGCAGAAACCACAACGGCGTGGTGTTTTCCCAGTATCGCAGATAAAAGGGCTCTACAGGCTGCGAGAGTCTGACCTCAATAGGCTCGGCGCCCACCATCAGGCGGAAGCCATACTCCAACAGGCGCACGGCAAATGCAAACACCACGAAAAAAACGAACGGCACAAGGATATTATTCACCTTGCGCCGCGTGAAATCGGCATAACCGCTATAAAGCTTGAAGAAGATGCCCGAAATGAAATAATACATCGGCAGGCGGAAGGCCTGCAAGGCATCGTTCAGATGAGGAGCGAGATAGTTGAAAAACTCATGGTCAATGTGGTACATCACGATGAGCATGATGCACAGGCACTTCATGAAGTCGATATAAGCAATGCGCTGCTTCTCCACTTGCCATCCAGTTGACCACGGGGATGATTACAATTTGGACTTGAGCATTGCAATGACACGTGAAAAATCGGTCATCTCGGCGATTTCCTCGGGTTCCAGGTCGAGGTCAAACGCGTCTTCCAATTCCGACGATAACGTCAAGTGATGCAGCGAGTCCCATTTGGCGCAGTTCTTTTGGGATACGTCAATATTGATATCTTCAAGATCAAAGACCTCACGCATGATCTCTAATACTTTCTCTTCCAGATTCATAATACTTTGATATTATAATAGTTCTGTATCTCATAGACATGGTCCAAAGCCAAATCATAACGCTTGGTGCCGTCAGCTTCGGTAGCAGAGCAGGCCATTCCCATGCTATCATAGAAATCGGCCGTCTGACCATTCTTTGCTGTAGGCAAGTATGCGGCTGTCACATGGCGATAACCATCCAAGCGCAGCACATTGAGTACAGTCTTGACAAAAGCCTCCTCGATACCCTTACCCAGAATGCGGCAACTCAGCAACAACGTGTCAATATTGACTGTAGTTTCATCGACCGGCTCCAGAAAGATGGTTCCTGTAATGCCATTGTCGCCGAAGCGGTCACTCACGCTCATACAATAAATGTGCCATCCGTTGTCAAGACGCTGCTTTACATCGGCTTCGGAATAGCGTTGGGTGGTGAGGTTGAACTGGTTTGTCTTCTGGGTCATCTGTGCAATGCGCGGCAGGTTATGCTCATCGGCGGGGATGATTTCCAGCTGCAAGTCAAGGCTGTAGAGATAACTCTCCATATCGGCAAATCGTCCCATCTCGGCCTTGCGCATAGCGTTGGCATGGTACTGCTGTGTTTTGGCACGATCCTCTTCTGTCACTTGATAGATGCGGAAGTAACGCTCTACCAGTTGCTTAAAGAAGGTCATCAATTGATAGGGCTTGTCGGGGAAATCAGGCACAGTGACCTCGGGCAACATCTGCTTGACCAGTTCCCGTTCTGTCGGGTTGTCATCAAGAAAGACCATACTGTCAAGACCAATGTTCAGTTCATCAGCCAATTCGCGCAGGTTGGTCGCCTTGTCACGCCAGTTGATGCGCAGGGCACTGAAGTGCTCACGCTTCAATACCATGTGCGGATTCTTCTCCCACGCTTCGACCACATCAGTCTCGTTATTCTTGCTGCACACCGTCAAAATCACACCATTGCGGGACAACTGTAACAGTGACTGCTGCCAGTAAGAATAAGCCTTCCCCGGATAATCTCCGCCCAACTTGATGCCGTCGATGCCGTCCTCGCCGAGTACCCCACCCCACAAGGTGTTGTCCAAGTCCAGAACCAGACATTTCTTGCGTTTGAGTGCCATCTCCTCATCAAGACGCTGGAACCACCGCTGGAAATCATCCGCCAGTTTGGGATTCAGCATCATCTGCGACATGAGATAGTACTTCCAGTTCATGAGCGTCGAGGCGTCATATCGGGACGTGAATTCGCTGAAGTCCACCCACTTGACATTGTTTCGTTCAATCGACAGCTGCATGGCGTGACGGTTGAATGCAATAACCGACTCGGCTACAGCAGTCTCGTTTCCCGTGAGCCTCAACTGGAACAGGTTCTCTAGTGAAAAGATGATAAACGATTTTGTGGCATCAACACGGTTCAACACCAGGTCAAGTTTGTCAATAACAGAGGCTACCTCTTCGGACAACTGAATGCTGTCGGCATTGACTGGAACCTGATAGAACCAGATATAACGATCCACGTCATCAGGCACATGACTGATGTCGTCATAACCTGAATATGTCATGCCATCACTGCCCAGAAAAGGTTCAACCGTCTGATTACGAAAGACAAATGTCTTCATAGCTCACTATTTCTTTATCAAGCGATATACTTTGCTCAAGAATGCCCATAGGCGCGGACGCATCATCAGAGTGTGGATGACTTTCCATTTCTTGCCATAGTAGTTGGCCTCAGGTCCCACACACGGGAAGGGGAACAGTCCCGCTTGACGAATGCGCTGCAACACCTCATCAACACAGCCGCTCGTCAACGCCTTGGTCATGGCAAAATAAAGGTACACGTTTCTCATGCCAGCAACACTCTTAGGAGCGAGCACTCCACAATCAGCTTCAAAAGCCGTAATCGCCTCGTTAATTGACGCTGCAGCATCCACCTGACAATTCATGCGACGACGCAGGTGCTCAATGTTGGTATCATGCATGATGCTGTTCTCACGGTTCACGTAGCAATAGACCACAGTGTCATTATAGGCGACTCGCTTGGCGTTAGGCAGAATGCGAGCGCTGAATGGTCCATCCTCGCAATAACGGAGAGATGTATCAAACCGCAAGCCCATCTTATTGATATGATCACGACTCAAGAGAAAAAGCCATGCATAAGGAATCATCGCATGGTTGCAAAGATAGTCGTACCCTGTCATCAGTGGCGTTGTGGTGTGTTTGACAGCACGATCCGAGATGGGATTACCATCGCTGTCCACATTCTTGAAATTGAACAAAAGCATGTCCAAATTCTCATCGACGGCTCGCTTGAGCAATGGCCCCATCGTGCCAGGTACAAGAAAATCATCGCTGTCGACAAAGTGCAAATATCGTCCACGAGCATTGTCAATTCCCGTATTGCGGGCTGCACTCAAACCGGCATTGGCTTGAGATATCAGTCTCACCTGATGATGAGTTGCGATAAAGTCCTGAATAACGGCCTTGCTGTTATCGGGTGAGCCGTCATCAACTACAACCACCTCATATTCATCCTCAGCAATACCCTGGTTCACAATAGACTGCAAACACTTAATCACATAGTTCTCAGTATTGTAAACCGGAACAATATATGTTAAGAGAATCTCTTTCATCAATGTTGTGCCTCAACCAGTTCTACCAATCCGTTATCCTTTTTAAACAAGAAGGCCACACAACGATTACCCATCGCACACGCGGGAACGGGGCCGCTCACCAGCAGGAAACGCTGACTGCGCAACGCTGCAATGGCTGCAGTGATGTCGGCCACTTCATAACAGATGTGATAGGGAGTCACGCCAGATGTTGCAAGCGTGCGTGCCACAGGACTCTGCTCATCAAGGGGCTCCAACAATTCCAAACGTGGCGCACCTTCCTTTTCCAGGAAACAGATGCGCACATGCTGGATGGGGTCCTCGGTAACAGGGCTTGCCTCATAGCCCATCAGCGTATAAAACTTTGAGCTTTTTGAGATATCGTGGCAAGCGATGCCGATATGATGAAAAGCGAGAAGAGACTCCATGGTCGTCAATACTCAATGACGGGCGATACCTTGCAGTCACGCATCTGCATGACAGCACTACCCCAACTCAGGCCGGCTCCGAAAGCGCTCATAATCACCGTGTGCTCTCCTTCAAGTTTGCCAGCCAACTCACTGGATACCGTGAGAGGCACTGACGTGCTGCTGGTATTGCCATATTTCTTGATACAGTAAGGAACACGTGTGGGATCAACCTTCAGTTTCTTGACAAAGAAGTCCATCATGAAAAGGTTTGCCTGATGGAAGACCAGATAATCCACATCATCAATGGTCTTGCCAGTCTCCTTGAGCAGTTGCTTGATGCTTTTCGGCACCTTGCTGATGGCAAAATTGAACACGTCCATACCATCCATAAACACTTCAAGGTCGTTACGGATGTTGCCGTCTTCCTGTTCCCGTTCAATGAGGGACTCTGGGGTAATCGGGTTACGCATTCCGGCATGGATTTTGAGCTTGTCTTCTCCGCTGCCGTCGGTATAGAGCATGAAAGTCGAATTGCCATAGTCACCCTTCTCAACAAGAGTTGCCGTTCCAGCGTCACCATAGAGCGGCCAGTCCACCTTGTCGCGACGGTTGACAATCTTGGAGAATGTCTCGCCATCCAGCAAAAGGACCCTGTTCACTCCCTCCATCGAGGCGTAGGCGAACGCAGTACTCAGCGCATACAGGTAACCGGAGCAGCCTAAGGATATATCCAAGCACATCGTCTCACGAGGCAAGCCCAGACGATGCTGCAACAAGCACGAGGTAGCAGGAATCCTATAATCAGGTGTCTGGCTCATGAACAACAACACATCAATGCTTGCAGCATCAATGTCATTGTCGGCCATCAGCTGGATCGCAGCCTTATAACACAAGTCACTCGCCATCACATCATCGGCAGCGATACGTCTCTCGGCAACACCGATGCTGTTGATAGTCTTCTCTATTTCTTCCTCAGGGATAAGATATCCCAAATCCTTATTATAGACGACATCAGGGGGCACACAGGCACTCATCGCCTTGATTCCCACTCCATGAAAAGTAAGTTTTGCCATAGTAACAGGCTATTAATGATGTAAGGATTAGAAAACAAGAAAAAATGCAAAAACACCCTGCCTTCAGAATACTCCGGGCAGCAAGTCGTTTAGCAGATGGTCACCATCACTCTTCTTCTTCCACTCTAGTCTCGACGATGTCATAAAGGTCCTTGACAGTGCTGCTGCCACGGATATCGTCGCCACGGAATTCGACGTCATATTCCTCGTCAATCATTGCGATAACCGACAATGCGACAAGCGAAGACCATTCCTCTAAATTCTTGAATTGAGTGTTGGCCTCTATAGTATCTGGATCTGTTTCATCAAACAGATCAGCGAAGTTCTCTATGAATTGATCAAGATTCATCAATCTTATAACGTAAAAAGAGCTCAATTATTTTACGGGCAGCAAAATTATATAAAAAAACTTAATTCAATAACATCCCATGAATTAAATAACAAAAAAATTCACTTTTGTCCTGAAATCAGAGTTTACTCTTGCAAGAACAACGTGATTTTCTCATAAAAGCCCGATGTTCCTATAAATTCATAGGCCAAATAATCGGCATTGTCATTGCCTTCGATGATTTCTACGCCTTCTTCGGTAACCGCGACATCCCACCCCACTAAGGCCACTTGTGGTATTCTGCGTGCAGCATCCAGACTGGCTTGCATCACCTTGTCCCAATGCGGCACCTTAAAACCGAGCATCACAATTCCGCTAGACGGGTGAATGACACACAGGTCACCTTCTTTATTGATTCCTTTTGAAACCACAACACCCGTCGTAAGATCCACTTCATAGTAGTAACCACCAAGGGCTGTGTTATCAACAATCGAGTCACCGACGCCAGCACGGAGGATGGCTTTCATGACTTTGGCTTTCCCATCTGGACGACACACTGTCAACACCCTGATTGTGTTCACCGAAGCATTGCCAAGGCTCATGCCATGATGTTGGACAATGGTCTCCTCAATAAGTGCATCCTCGGCTACACATTCATCAAATAGACTGTGCAGTTGTACGTCGTCCTCTCCGGAATAAACAAAGCGACGTATGCCTTTGCCTTGTATCCCGTCTTTGGGTTTTATGATCACAGATGGGTACTTTTGGACAAATGACTTAAAGTCATCAAATTGTGCGTCTTTTATATACAACCATCCACGATGCACAAAATCCTTAAAAAAGACATTAAACTCCTCCTTATTCCTGAACAGATGAAAATAGCTGGAATCGTTATACTTGCGAAACAGGCGGGACAGACGATTCAAGGTAATACGTTTACTTCGTTCCGGATTACTGCAACGCCACAGGTTTCCCACGGTGTACTGGTCGATGTGTACACCATGGAAAAAATAGGCAGATGCATAATCCAACAAATGATAATACCTGCTGTAGCCACTAATGGCAGACAGCTTCGTCACCTCCCTATAAATCCTTTTAAAATATCGATAAGCTACTTGAAGAACACCCATTCTACTTTCTATAATTTAAGGGGGTTGTTACCGTTAATCTATAGATAGAAATTAGAAATCAAATTTCTTGGCCTGCACCCCAATATAGGTGCTGTTGTCACGAGCTTGAGTCATGAGGACGCTGTTAGCGCCCAAAGTCACGCCATTGCCGATGGTCAGGCCTTGCAGCACCACGCTGGCCACGCCCAGCAGATTCCCGTTACCGATGGTAATGCCTCCTGAGAGATGAGCACCAGGCATCAGACCGTTAAAGTCTCCAATGATATTATCGTGCCCGATGACAACGTGGTCATTAATGAGATTAAAGTTCCCAATTTCCACGTCACAAGAGATCATACAACCGTTTTGGATGATATTTCCTTCACCTATAGTCACCGTCTCCTTGTCCACGTAGAAGGTAGACGGGTCAATAAGGTTTGGAAAAGAGATGTGTTCATTGGAAATCTTCTCACGGATGCGGCGAACAGTCTTATTCTCATTGATGGCAAAGGCAACAGCCATAGGTTCATCGACTTGGAGAAGCATATTCATGCCTCCAAGCACCGTACCATAATGGGAAACAGCAGTGCCAGCTGGTTTGGTGTCATCCAAGAATCCTATCAGCTGCCAGTCGCCTCCATTGGCATTAATTCTCCTTATCAAGCAGGCAACTTCCTTTCCGAATCCACCGGCACCGTAAATAACTATTTTCATATAGTACTATCCTTTAGGCTTTTAGATAATTAGCGCTTGCAGCAAGAGATAATCTCATGAGCGACACGCTCCACATCACTATCGCTCACGCATGGACCACTGGGAAGGCACAATCCTATCGTAAACAGGTGTTCGCTCACACCGTTGACGTATGCTGGAGCGCCAGCAAAAACAGGCTGAGTGTGCATGGGTTTCCACAACGGGCGAGACTCAATATCACAAGATTCAAGGTGCTGGCGTACAGTCTCATAATCAACACCTGTCTTAGCGGGGTCGATCAGGATGGTATTGAGCCAGTAATTACTGTCATAGCGCTCATCGGGATTGAGATGGACAGTAATACCGTCAACATCAGCAAACAATTCGACATACCGGTCACACAGGTGCCTGTGGTGGGCCAGATGCTCATCAAGCACGGTCATCTGTCCACGACCAATACCAGCGCAGATATTGCTCATGCGGTAATTATAGCCGATCTCCTTGTGCAGATAGTAAGGCATGGGCTCACGAGACTGGGTGGCATAGAACATGATTTTCTTTTTGGTCGCCTCATCAGGGCAAATCAAGCCACCGCCACCGCTGGTAGTAATCATCTTATTACCGTTGAAACTCATGATGCCGTAATCACCGAATGTGCCACACAGCTGGTTCCTGTAACGGGAACCGAACGCCTCGGCCGAATCCTCAATGACAGGGATCTCATAACGGTTGGCAATCTCCATGATTTCATCAATCATACCCGGCATTCCGTACAGATAAACCGGGATAATCGCCTTTGGTTTACGACCCGTCTTGGCAATACGGTCTTTGATGGCCTCTTCCAGCAGATTGGGATCCATGTTCCAGGAATCAGCCTCACTATCGACGAACACTGGCGTAGCTCCCTGATAGACTATGGGATTGGCACTAGCCGAGAAGGTCATCGATTGACAAATGACCTCGTCACCACGACCGACGCCTAAATTGACCAGCGCCAGATGGATAGCAGCCGTTCCTGAACTCAGGACAACAACATGTTTACCTTGCTCGCACAATGCCTCCAAATCTTTCTCAAAGGCATTCACATTCGGGCCAAGAGGCACAACCCAGTTAGTGTCAAACGCCTCTTGAATATACTTCATCTCCTGTCCGCTCATGTGGGCAAGACAGAGCAAAATCTTACTATTTGCCATAATATAAATTGAATTTTGTTGTGATTTTACGATTCTGGTGCGTGACCTGGATACACATCACGATGTGATATCAAATCTCTGATGATAAGCTCACTGGCCGCTGATTGTGCGCGGTTCGAGAGTGGGAAATTGGTTACTGTCTTTACGCCAGGGATGTAACTGTCGCCTGTGAAAACCGCGTCATCAATAACCCATGTCACACACGATGGGCTGTGGCCTGGTGTGAACACAGGAACGGCCTGAATACCGTCAAACAAGTCTATTCCTTGTCCGTCTTCAACCAAGATAACATTTTCTGGCTTTTGCAGAATGAAGGGGTCATTGATGTATTTGGAAAAATTCCTTTTATCGCTCAGCAGTTCCTCCTTACCGGCTTCGTTAGTGTAAATGACCATTGAGGGAAACATCGTCAACAGTATATTCAGTCCGTAGATGTGGTCATAATGACCATGGGTCAGCATGACGCCACGCAAGGTACTGTCACCGATGAGATGGAGCAATGGTTCCACATCGCCGCAATCCAACAACCAGGATTCGCCCTCATGGGTGATCACATAACTGCATGACCTATATAATGTATTGACTACCTTACGGATTTCCACAATAGCAATCGTTTTCTCTTACATCGGTATTTCTCCAATTACTGCATGTGGAGATAAAACTGTGCATCATGGTCAAAGACCTTCTTATAGGTCTGGACTCTTGAGCATTCTACACGCTTAGCACGCTCAATGACCTCGTCAAGATACTCTCCAAACATTGGACCTGTCAACATCTGTGGAATCTCAATCGCCGGCGCTAAATTATATTCAATGAGTAACGGTTCTCCATCAGGGAGGACGGTGATATCCCAACCGACATAATCAAAATAGGGTAAACGACAGTGCATTTTCAGCAACGTTTCAACCACAACCTGATAGTTGGGAATAACGAGGTTCTCTATGCCAGTGATTTGTTTAAGAGAGGCGACTTCCAAGCTTTTATATCGGCACACACGGTCATCAACAACGCCATTGGCATCTATCAGACAGCAACCACCTCCCTTGGAAATATTATCCTTTATCTCTCCTTTATCTCCAAAACGCAATGATGCGAACGGGTACAAGAACGAATAACTACCGTCAGGACGACGATAAGTATATAGGCGCATCGTGTTTAACGATGATGGGTTTACACGCTGAATATCAGGATGCTGAACAGCCTTCTCCTGTACGATAAAGTTGAAAGAATAACGGTTAAATAAGGCTCTGATGTTCTCAACATCTTTATTCTTTACCCCCTCTACTCCATCGCCATTACAGGTTTCAACTGTAGGCTTGATGATCATCTCGGCATCGTATCCAGCAACAAGAGTGATAGCTTCATCTATCGTGACTTCTTGACCATCATGATAATAGTGACCATGAATATTCTTGATCACCGAGACAGGTTGCCTTACATCAGGAAACAACTCACTGTATATATTTTTATCCAGATATGGCGTAATAAAGTCATGACGATTAAGGGCCGGGATGACATAAAAGTAATACACGTCCATGGACAAATATTTGTCGCTGTGTACACCGTTCAACCGCGAAAAATAGTCGTCAAACATCATCGACACCTTAAAACCATGTTGCTGGTAATAGGGCGACAGCTCTTTTTTGTGCGCTTTATAGTTGAAGTCTGGCGCCATCACATGATCCTTGAAGTACCAGTCTCCCCAATAATACTCCTTGTTGTTATTGATAAATTTATCCATAATCACAGTCAGCTGTCAAATTAATAAATAACCATGTCACTCACCTTAACATCACTGGCATAAAACTCCATGCTAGCCCATGCGAGTCCCACACCAAATCCACATGCCACACAGTGGTTCTCAGCCCCACCAGACAATTTCTCACGGCACCGCGACACCATGGTCAAGGGGATAGAGGCACTCGTGACATTGCCAAAGTCTTCAAGACAATAGGGGGTTTTCTCGGCTGGAATCTTGACAGCCTTACGTATCTTCTCATCAATAAACTTGTTGGCCTGATGCAGCAACAGCAGGTCAACGGTTTCAACATCGATATTGAAGGTTGCTATCAATTCCTTTAATGAACGGGGTGGCTGCTTGATGGCGAAACCAAACACGTCCATGCCATTCACAATCATGTCAACACCACGCCTAAAAACGCCGGGCGACACTTCTTTCTCCTCAAGAGAGTCAACGGTCACAGGATTGCGCATACCGCCGTAGGGTGCCCACACGGCGTCAAAGCCGCTACCGTCAACGCCGTACATGAAATTCATGGGACGGCTCCTCTCAGGATCATATTCCAGGGCCGTGGCTGTTGCTGCATCTCCAAACAAGGGGCGAACGGCTGTATCTCGTGAATTACGGTTTTGTGTATTGGTCTCAGCAGCCACAAGGACAGCACGCTTGAATGTTCCATGTGACATCAACGATGAGACGATACTCATGCCATAGACCCACCCTGAGCAGCCAAACGGCAAGTCAAACACACAGCAGTCGCTACGCAACTGGAGACGGTCCTGCAAGACGCACGCCGTCTGAGGTGCGATATAGTCCCTGGAGGTGCAGACATAGGCAAAACAATCCACTTCCTGTGGCTCCCATCCCATATCTGAGAGCAACTTCTCCACGGCCTTGACTGTCAAGTCCGAGGCGGTAGTGCCCTGCTCCACCTTGCGATGCCGTTCAATACCTGTCGAGGCGATCACTTTCAATGCCTCGTTCTCATCCTTATAAATGGGCAGGCTGATGTTTTCCTCAACCGTTGCCGGAACACAGGCACTCATGCCTGCTATGCGGACGTTATTGATGGTCAGCTGTGACATAGTATGTATAAATTATTTATCGGACTTTATTGCTTGAGTTTCAATCGCTGGATTTTACCCGACGAAGTGCGCGGGATACACTCAATCCATTCCCACACCACAGGTATCTCATGTGGCGGCAACAGTTGAGCCAGACGACTCTTGACTTCGTTTATTTCTATTGGGGTCTCACCCTTTACGAGATAGGCCTTGGGGACCTCGCCAAGCACGCCATTGGGGTCATTCACTGCGACACAGGCACAATCTTTCACGCCAAGCGACAGGATAGCCTCCTCAATGGCAGCGGGACTGACTTTTTCTCCTCCAACGTTGATGAGTTCCTTTTTGCGGCCTGTCAGATAGAAATTACCGTTCTCGTCACGATGGCCCCAGTCTCCGGTTCGGAACCAGTCTCCATAAAAAGCCTCTTCATTATCCTTTTCCAGATAATAGGAACGACACACCATATTGCCACGCACACACAGTTCTCCGTCAACATCATTGTCCAAACGTTGACCGTCCTCACCGCAAATCTGCACATCTACCAAGGACGATGCAGGACGTCCAATGCTTTCAAGGTTGGCGGAATTGGCATGGAATTCACTGAATAATGCTCTTGATGCCTCGGTTAGTCCATAGTGCATGCACAGGCGTGTCTTGGGGAAGAGTTCCATAAGCAACCGCTTATCCTCAACAGGCATTGCTGCACTACCGATTTCAATATAACGCAACTGATCGGCAAACTTGGCGATACGCCTGCCACTGAAACGCTTGATGTATTGCCACGCAGCGGGAACCATGCCGAATCCTGTCACTTGCTCTTTCTCAAGCACAGTGAAAAACGACTTAAGGTTAGCGAAATTGCTGACCAATACAAGCGTTGCGCCCACAGAGAGGACACAGCGCAGTCGGCCCAAGCCGAAAGAATGGCTCAACGGTAAGGCAAGAGCCTCTATATCATCAGTTTTTGTACCAATGAATCCATTGGTATTGCTTGCTGAGCCTGAGATATTGTCATGAGAAAGGCAGACACCCTTG
>JAEEGG010002985.1_pt1 | contig 42780 bp, 38 predicted proteins | sample 9134161 | NCBI WGS metagenome assembly JAEEGG01 (sample SAMN16246543, study PRJNA631951) | gut metagenome | biome: gut microbiome; feature: rumen; material: CR-attached | host: Bos | place: Iran: Karaj | collected 2018-10 | reverse complement strand
ATAGTTCCGGGTACCTTTCGCTCCCATCAGGCGCATCAGACCCCAGACGGGAGCATTTTCTCCCGTTATGAGTTTCATCTGGACGCCGTGAGCGTCATTCATCAAGGCGATGCGCTCATTCAGTTTGGTGACAATATCGTCCGGAATCGGTTTGTCCGTATAAGTCCGGACCATGTGGCGGGTGGAAATGGCTTCTTTTATTGTCATAATCCTATGGTGATGAATGATTCAAATTCCGATTTATCGAATGCAATTTACGCATTTTCCATGAAATCTCAATAAAGCTCCGACAACAAAATGCGATGCTGCCGGAGCTTGTTTCTGCCGATAAATTGGAATTTACCTTATAAAACCTATCCATTTCTTTCGCACCTCTTTCCCCTTCTGTTCCCACTGTTCCTGGGTAGTATCACCAAGCATTCCCGTTCCTTTCCACCTTACCCAATTGCCGAAAAGGAGCATCAGTTCCAGACAGTGGCAAGCCCCGAAAAAAGAAGCGTCCGGCCGCCAGTCTAAAGCAACGGTTTCGGTTTTGATTCCGTTATTTTCCAGTTTTCTGACATAGCTTCTCGACGGAATGATTACGCCTATCTGCGTAGCAATCCACCCGATAATGTGGTGGAAAAGATTTCCGGCTCTCTCTGTCCGCCCCAGTTTCAATGCCACGAAGGGATATGTATCGTCTTTTTTAATAAATCGTTTTACCTAATCTTCAGGCTTCCAGTAAGTCTCCAGGTCAGACGGCATCCGCCAGTCCCCGCGCGGAGACAGGGAGACGCTGCCGACTTTAGGGCCGTCAGGAAGGCAGGATCGCTTGAACTGCTGGTTGAAGAACCGTTTCATGAAAGTCTCCAGCCATTTGCGAATAGTAATGTCGTCATATATTCCTTTGAAGGCCTTGCGTGCCAGGAACAGCAGTTTGTCTGGACCTGCTCCAATACGGAAGAAATTATACAGGAAAAAGTCGTGGAGTTCGTAAGGACCGACCGTATTCTCAGTGATCTGCTCAATATTCCCGTCTTTGTCAGCAGGCAGCAGTTCTGGGCTGATAGGGGTGTCCACTATGTCCAGAAGGGTATCGTGCAGACCATTGTCGGCGCCGAACTTATTGTCAGCGGCCCATCGTACAAGAGTGCGCACGAGAGTTTTGGGGACGGAGGCGTTAACTCCGTACATTGACATATGGTCACCATTGTAGGTGCACCAGCCGAGGGCGAGTTCTGAGAGGTCACCAGTACCTACGACTATACCTCCTTCCTTTCCGGCGATGTCCATCAGAATCTGCGTACGTTCGCGCGCCTGGGAGTTCTCATATGTAAGATCGTGATTTGATTCGTCCTGGCCTATGTCGGAGAAGTGCTGACGGACGGCAGGTACGATTGAAACCTCGCGCTTTGTAGTGCCGAGTTCGTGCATCAGGTCTACGGAATTGTCGCGAGTCCTTGGAGTAGTGCCGAAACCAGGCATAGTGACACCTATTATATTCTTGCGAGGCAGGTCGAGACGGTCGAATGCCAATGCTGTGACAAGCAGGGCAAGGGTGGAGTCTAAACCACCTGACACCCCGATCACGGCTTTCTTGCAGTGGATGTGTTCCAGGCGGGTGACAAGTCCAGCAACCTGTGCGGCGAGAATTTCCCGGCATCGCATCCCTAGAGCCTCCATATCCCCCTGGGGAACGAATGGATGAGGTTCCACGAAACGGAGAAGCTTTGCTTCGAAGTCAGTATCGGCGGCAGTTCCGGCATCGTTGATGACGAAGCTGGGCACGGGGCCCTCGAAGCCGAAAGAGTGCTCTTTGATGCGGAGTGTTTCCAGACGCTGGATATCGACGTCGGCGCAGATGAAGCGGCTGCCTCGGGCGAAGCGTTCGCTCTCGGCAAGCAGGGTGCCGTTCTCGTAGATAAGAGAGGCGCCAGCCCAGACAAGGTCTTGGGTTGATTCTCCCTCGGCGCATGAAGCATAGACATAGGCGGCATAGAGGCGTGAGGATGTCGCTCCGATCAGGGTTTTACGGTATTCCTGCTTGAAGAGGTATTCATTGCTGGCGGAAAGGTTCAGGATTAACTGGGCTCCAGCGACTGCTGCCTGAGAACACGGAGGGATAGGGACCCAGAGGTCCTGGCAAATCTCTATTGCGGCAAGTGCTTCCCCGATACGGAACAGTTGGCGGGTTCCGAGCAGTATGTCATCCTGTCCGGCGTAGCGGATGCGAACGCCTGCTGGGGAAAGTACACGGGCAGAGGCGAACCACCTCGGCTCGTAGAATTCGCCGTTGCCGGCCATATAGGTTTTCGGGACAATTCCCAGAATGCGGCCGCTCCTTATGGCGAGTGCGCAGTTGAAGATCCTGCCTGAGTGGCGGACTGGGGCGCCTATGACTATCATTGCCTCCATCTTGGCGCTGGCGGCCAGGATGGCCTCCACCGCCTCTTCTGCGTCATCCAGCAGATGGCTCTGCCCGAACAGGTCGGCGCAGGTATAGCCGGTGACGCATAATTCAGGGAAGACGACCACTGAGGGATGCTCGTCTGCCATACTATTGCATAGATGGATGATTTCCCGGGCATTGGCCGCCGGGTCCGCAACGTGCACACGCGGCATTGCTGCCGCGACTCTGAGGAATCCGAGGGGTTTCATTTATTCAGTCTTGTTTTGCCGATAAAAATACATATTCTTTAGGAATTACAAAGAATAATATAGTTTGGTACATAAGAGAGTCTTCTGGTGTACGAAATAGTACGGAACGATGGTTTGGTACAGGAAATGGCTTTGTGGTGTACGAAATGGGGTAAGACTGTTAAGAAGGCGCCAGCAGGCGCCGGCCGGAAGGGAATTAGGAGGGATTAGCCCGCGCAGAGCGCGGCCTCTTCCCTCACTCACCGCGAGCAAAGCAAAAAGCAAGCTTTTGACGGCTTGTGAAAATGCAAAACGCCACACAGTTGTGTGGCATTTGCTTTTTGCTTTGCATTGCGCGGTGAGCCACCGATACCTAAGCTCCGGCTCCGGGTACAAGAAAGGGCTCCTGCGAGGAGCCCTTTCTCTATTTTCTCTCCAGCGACTCAATCAGATTGTCGCAGGAAGACATCTGTTTCTTGTATTTTCTGACAGTACCCAGGACAGCGATGAAATAAGTGACAAAGAGCAATACACCAACCCACAACATATCATTTCCGGAGGCCCCTTGCGAATAGATTCGGAGAACGATATAGGCAGTCATGGCCACGGCCGGAATCGCACCAATCACGGTTGACAGATGATAAAACCTTTTGTATTCCTTGACATTCCTGGCCACGGTCAGGACATCGCTCTCAAGCAGATTCTGATTGTTGAATCTTTTTCTCATCCAAAGCACAAAGATCAGGTCTATGATGGCCCAGGTAGACACGGCGGCGGCGAACAACATCGGCCATCCGATTGCATTGCAGATAATCAGAATCATGGGAATGGCTGTCAGATCCATTATCAATCTGGTTTTGAGGTCGTTCCCGATAAAAGACGCTTTTTGTTTCTGAATATGCTCCATAAGTCCTTTATTAACGATTCTCTGCTCGTTGAGCGTCTCCTTCATGTCGTTGAACTCAGACTTGAGTTCTTGAAGGTCTATAGAGTTGATATCCACGGGTTCCATTGTTTTGCTCATTTAGATGTTGGACATTTGTTTTAACTGTTCTTTGATGCGAACAAGTTTGATGGAAACGTTCTTGACAGAAATGCCGAGGATGGCGCCGATTTCGTCATAGCTCAGGCCTTCGAGCCACAACAGGATGACACTTCTGTCAACAAGTCCGAGCGCATTGATTCTCTTGTAAAGACGTTTGACCTGTAGGGATTTCTCATAATTGTCCTCGTAGGGTTTGATGTCCAAGTCGAGTTTCACCCGATCGCCTGCCCGCTTCTGTTTCTTGTCATAATTGAGGCAGAAGTTGAGGCTGACGCGGTAGATCCACGTCTTGATATCACTTTTCCCCTCAAAGGAATCAAATCCCTGCCAGAGTCTGATCAGGATCTCCTGGAATAGGTCATTCACCTCGTCTTCATCCTTGGAGAACATATAGCAGACCGTATAGATTGTCCGCTTATACTCTTCAACGACTCTTGAAAATCTTTGCTCTTTCGTTTCCATTTCTTTTTCGTTCTCACCCGTTAGACAACGAACCAATGAAAATACTACAAAAAAACCGATATATCGACTCGAAGATACAAAGAAACCGCCGCATCCTCAAGTAAGGTGTGCCTTCCCATAGCCATTTTATGCTCACGACAGCCACCGATACCTAAGCTCCGGCCCCGGGTACGAAAAAAGCGATGCATCTGCATCGCTTTTTTCATATTCGGAGCCGGGGAATCAGTCGGACCTGTATTCCAGCAGGTCGCCCGGCTGGCAGTCGAGGGCGCGGCAGATGGCTTCCAGCGTGGAGAAACGCACGGCTTTGGCCTTGCCGGTCTTGAGGATCGACAGGTTGGCCGCCGAAATGCCGATCTTCTGGGCGAGTTCGCCCGAAGCCATCTTCCGACGGGCCAGCATGACATCGATGTTGATGATAATAGGCATAGCTTACGCTTCCTCCTTGATTTCCTCGGCGTCAACCGGCTTGTCGGCCGACTTGCCTTTCAGGTAGGACGGCAGTTCCATGCCGGCCAGCTTGAAGAGGTCCTCGAGCGGGGGAACCGATTTCATCAGCCCGGAGATGAAGTTCGACGTAGCCGTCTTGCCTTCGCTACCGTTGCCGGTATCCCACACGGTAACCTTGTCGATGTTGATGCCCTTGACGGCTTCGACCTGGGTAGCGATCAGTTCAGGCAACTTGTCGGTAATCAGCATGGTGATGGCCTGCTGGGCGTCGCCGCCGGCCGCTGCCACCAACTGGCCGAAACCGGTAGCCTGCTTGGAGAGAATCTCCAGGGTACCACGGGCCTGCGCGTCCATCTTGGCGAAGATGGCGTCGGCCTCACCTTTCGCCTTGCGGCGGATCTGTTCGGCCTCGGCTTCCGCCTCGATGATGGCTTTCTCTTTTTCGATCTGCGCGGCCACGACGATGTTGGCCTGCTGCGTCGCTTTCTCGCGTTCGGCACGGGCGAGCTCAGCGTCACGCTCACTCTTGTAAGCCTCTTCAAGAGCCTTAGCGGCCTGTACCTTCTCGGCCGCTACAGCCAGGCGCTCAGCCTCAGCCTGTTTCTCACGGCGGGCGGCATCGGACTGGGCGATGGCGATCTTGGAGTTGTTCTCACCTTCCACAGCCTTCGCATTGGCGTCGGCCGTCCGGATACGGGTATCCCGGGTGGTTTCGGCAATCCGGATGTCCTTGTCCCGGTCGGCTTCGGCTTTACCGATCTCACCGAAACGGTTCTGCTCGGCCACGCTCTTCTTGGCGTCGTTGATAGCCTTGGCGGCCGCTTCCTTACCGAGGGCCTCGATATAGCCCGATTCGTCGCGAATATCGGTGACGTTTACGTTAATGAGCTTCAAGCCGATCTTGCGGAGCTCGGCCTCCACGTTGGTGGAAACATTGGCGAGGAACTTGTCGCGGTCGGCGTTGATCTCCTCGATGTCCATGGTGGCGATCACCAGACGCAACTGACCGAAGAGGATATCGGTGGCGATGTTCTGGATCTGCTCGGTGGTCAGGCCCAGCAGACGCTCGGCGGCGTTGGTCATGTTCTCGGGTTCGGTGGAGATACCCACGGTGAACCGGCACGGCACGTCAACGCGGATGTTCTGCTTGGAAAGGGCGTTGGTCAGGTTGCACTCGATCGAAATCGGGGTCAGGTCGAGGAACGCGTAGCTCTGGAACACAGGCCAGATGAACGAGGCGCCGCCGTGGATGCAGCGGGCCGACGAGATACCGCCTTCCTTGTTCTTGCCAGTCTTACCGTAGATGACCAGGATCTTGTCGGAAGGGCAGCGTTTGTAACGCCGCAGGATGGCGGTGAAGGTGACGAACACCACCGCCACAAGGATCAGGATCAGATACAATTCCATGTTACTTATGCTTTAGATGATTAATGATTCAAGGGGTTCGACAAGCAGGGTGCCGGGGCCGAGGACCTCAACCACGCGGATCGGGGTCGTGGTCTTGAGCGCGTCGCCGTCGGTAAGGGCGTTATATTCGCGGACAGAGCCGTTGATGGAGATCTGTACCTTGCCTTCGCCCTTGCGTTCGCCGGGAATGGGAATATAGACGGTTCCGTTGCAGCCCACCGCCGTCTTGTAAAGATTGATGTTGCCGGACTGCTGCATACTGCTCAGCCATTTGAACAGATACATGACAGCGGCTACCAGCGCCACGCCGATGACGGCCGAAACGATCAGCAGCAACGGAATGGATGTGATCTTCTCCTGCAGCAGGATGGCAGACCAGCCGAAGCCCAGGGTGAAATTGACAAAGTTGCGGAACGTGTAGAGATTGGTGCCGCCTTCCACGGCTGCATCGGCCACTTCCGAATCGAAGCCGCCGTCAAAGTCAGCATCGATGCCACCGTCACCGGAATCGGCACCGAGGAACGTCATAACGCTCTGGATGATGAAGATCAGCGAAGCCGCCAGGGTGACACCCCACAGGATCTTCATGGCCAGGGAAAGGGAAATCCACCAGGAAGTAATCATGTCTTTAGCAGTTTAATTTCTGCAAATATAGAAATAATTATTGAAAAACAATAAATTTTTAAAAATATTTTTTACAAACGTGCAAAAAAATGCCCGGCCGGGCCGGGCATGAATCGTATCGTTCCCCGGCTGGACCGGGGGCCTCTGCTTACAGCTCCACGACTTCGGCGACGGGCGCGTTTTTCATCACGGAAGCGATGCCGTTGTTGCGGTTGCGCTCCGATGCATACATCTGGCTCTGGCCGATAATCTGGCCGTTGGTCGCCTTCAGGGTGAAGTACGGCTTGCCGTTCTTCGCCACCAGTTTCTCGAAACGTTTCTCCTCGACGGCGTTCTTCTTGACGGACTCGACACCGTTCAAGCAGGCCGATTTGGTGGTGTAGCCTTCGCTGGTGAGGATTACCTCGCCATTCGAAGCCTTGAGATTGAACTGGAACTCGCCGTTCTTTCTCACAGTGATTACAAATTTTGCCATAGCGTAATTATTTGATAAAAGTGTATATACACTACAAATATACAAAAAGTTAAAAACACCAACACGATAACGCGGCATTTTTCTTAATTTTGCGAACCTGCACCCGCACAACCTATGGATTGTTCTGTACTCTATCGCAGCAAGGCTCCTTTCCGGCTCGGCATCGCCGGCGGGGGCACGGACGTTTCGCCCTACTCCGACCTGTATGGCGGCGCCGTTCTCAACGTCACGATCGACCGGTTTGCCTATGCGACCCTCCGCCCTGCCCAGGACGGAAAAATCCGTTTCATCCATGTAAACGACCATCTCGTACAGGAATATGAGGCTGTGCCGTACCTCGACCCGGACGGACCGTTGCCGCTCCAGTGCGGAATCTACAACCGTATCGTCCGACAGTTCAACAACGGAGAGCCCTTCTCCTTCGAACTCACTACACAGATGGATGTTCCTTCGGGATCGGGGCTTGGCACCTCTTCAACGCTGGTAGTGGCCATCCTGGGCGCATTTGTGGAAGCCCGGAATCTCCCCCTCGGCAAATACGACATCGCGCGGCTGGCCTACGAAATCGAGCGCATCGACCTGGGCATGGCCGGCGGACGGCAGGACCAGTATGCCGCCACTTTCGGCGGGGTCAACTTCATGGAGTTCCTCGACGGCGACCGCGTAATCGTCAACCCTTTGAGCATCCCCGACGGCACTCTCAACGAATGGGCGCTCAACACGGTCCTGCTCTACACCAACAAGCGGCGCGAGTCAGCCCGTATCATCGAAGAGCAGATGGCCAATGTCAAGCAGCAGAACGCCGGATCCGTGGAAGCCATGCACCGGGTGAAGGAAGAAGCGTTCCGCATCAAGAAATGCCTGCTCCAGAATAACCTGCATGAACTGGGCCCGGCACTCAACACCAGCTGGGTCAACAAGAAAAAGATGGCGGGCGGCATTTCCAACGCCTATATCGACCAACTTTACGAGACCGCCATCGCGGCCGGTGCCACGGGCGGCAAGATCTCGGGGGCCGGCGGCGGCGGATTCATGTTCTTCTACTGCCCCGGCAATACCCGCTACGCCGTGGAAGAAGCCCTGAATGCCCTGCAAATCGGGGAAATCTACGATTTTGAATTCTGCAAAGAAGGATTGACCACATGGACTGCACAACAATAATCGACGCCCGCCTGCGGGCCCATCTTGACACGATGACCCGCGTAGAAACGGATGAAGGCCTGAAAGCAACCATCGGCAAGGCCGTTGAAGCCATCGTAACCTGTTTCCGGAACGGCGGACGGGTGTATTTCTGCGGCAACGGCGGCAGCGCGGCCGACGCCCAGCATCTGGCAGCGGAATTCTCCGGCCGGTTCTATTTTGACCGGCCCGTCCTGCCGGCCGACGCCCTGCACTGCAACACCTCTTACCTGACGGCCGTCGCCAACGACTACGGCTACGACAAAGTCTTTGCCCGTCTGATTTCCGGTCTGGGCCGCGAAGGTGACATCCTGGTGGGTCTCTCTACGTCGGGCAATTCCGAGAATATCCTGCAGGCCTTCGCGGTATGCCGCGAAAAAGGTGTACGGACCCTTGCCCTGACCGGTGCGAACGGGGGCAGGATGAAGGAACTTGCCGACATGCTGATCAATATTCCTTCCACCGACACGCCTCGGATCCAGGAAGCGCATATCACGATCGGCCATATCATCTGCGAACTTGTCGAGCAGGCCATTTTCGGAGAGAAACAGTAATGGAGTGCGTGGTGCTGGCCGGAGGAATGGGTACGCGCCTGCGTGGCGTGGTCGCCGATCTTCCCAAATGCCTGGCCCCGGTGGCCGGACGTCCTTTCCTCGACTGGCTGGCCGATGCGCTGGAAGCCGCCGGATTCGAACACATGATTCTTTCGTTGGGCTATCGGCACGAAGCAGTGGAGTCGTGGGCACGGACGCGCAACAACGGAGCCCGGATCAACTGGGTGGTTGAAACGGAACCGCTGGGTACGGGCGGCGGTGTCAGACTGGCCTTGCAGCAGGCCGTGGAAAAGGATGTATTCATCCTCAACGGCGATACCTTTTTCGGCGTTGACTTCGGAGCTATGCTTGCCTTCCATCTAAAGACTGGCGCTCAAGCCACGCTGGCACTCAAGCCGATGCGCGACTTCGACCGTTACGGGGAAGTGACCTGTGACGAAAGCGGACGGATTACCGCCTTCCACGAAAAACAAGCTTGCGCTGTCGGGTTGATCAACGGAGGTGTCTATCTGCTCCGGCGCGATGCCCTCGAAAAGATGCCGGACCGCTTCTCGTTGGAAAAAGAATACTTCGAACCCCTGGCCGCCAGCGGTCAACTGGCCGGATTCCGGAGTGAAGGCTACTTCATCGACATCGGTATCCCGGCCGACTATGCCCGGGCCCAGCGCGATTTCGCCTCCGGAGCCTGGCGCCCTTACCGGTACGACGCCCTCCTGCTTGACCGTGATGGTGTGATCAATGTCCTCCGACCGGACGATTACGTCAAAACCTGGGAAGAATTCGTATTTTGCGACGACGCCCTCGAAGCCCTGCGCCTTCTCAATCCGCTTTTCCGTCGCATCGTCCTGGTTACCAATCAGCGCGGTGTCGGCCGCGGACGGATGACCGTGGCCGACCTGGCGACCATCCACGCCCGGATGCTCAGTTGCATCCAGGAAGCCGGCGGCCGCATCGACCGCATCTATTGCTGCACGTCCACCGAGGACACTGATCCGCGCCGAAAACCCAACACGGGCATGGCACAGGAAGTCCGGGCTGATTTTCCCGACATCGATTTCGCTCGCAGTCTCGCGGTCGGAGACAGCGATTCCGACCGTGAATTCGCCCGTCGCGCCGGCATCCCGTTTTTCCGAGTTACGGTCAGCGACAGTTTATTATCCCTTGCCCGACAATTGACCCCTTCTGCAGACTGATGAGAATCGCATATCTTTCCACGTTTTATCCCTTCCGGGGCGGCATCGCCCAATTCAACGCCGACCTGCTCGAAGCCTTCGGAAAACAACACGAAGTCAAGGCTTTTACCTTCACCCGCCAGTATCCTTCCTTTCTGTTTCCGGGCAAGACCCAGTATGTGACGGAACAGGACAAGGCGAAAAAAGTGGACAGCCAGGCCATCCTCGATACCGTCAACCCCTTTTCCTGGTGCCGTGCTGCCAGCAGAATTGCCGACTGGAAGCCGGACTTCGTGGTCATGAAATACTGGATGAGCTACCTGGCTCCGTCACTCGGCACCGTTGCCCGGCGGCTCCGTCGCAAAGGCATCCCGACCATCACGGTCCTCGACAACGTGATCCCGCACGAGACCAAATTCTTCGACAAGCCCTTCTCCCGCTGGTTCCTCCGGCAGAACAGCGGCTGCGTGGCCATGAGCGAAGCGGTGCTCCGCGACATGCTCTCCCTGACGCCCGACAAGCCCTATATCCTGCAACCGCATCCGCTCTACGACCATTTCGGAGCACGCATCGATCCCAAGGAAGCGCGAGAAGCACTCGGACTCGATCCTGCGCGGCGGACTCTGCTCTTTTTCGGCCTGATCCGTGATTATAAGGGACTCGACCTGCTCATCGACGCCATGACGCAGCTCGGACCGCAGTATCAGCTGGTCATCGCCGGCGAAAGCTACGGCAGCTTCGACAAATACGAGGCGCAGATCGCCGCTTCCGGCTGCGCCGACCGCATCCGGGTCTTCAACCGATACATCGACGACGACGAAGTGCCGAAGTTCTTTTCGGCAGCCGATGTCTGCGTGCTCCCGTACAAGAGCGCCACACAGAGCGGTATCACTGCCATCGCCCTGCATTTTGAAGTGCCGGTCGTGGCAACGCCCGTGGGCGGCCTGGCCGAGAGCATCGAGAAGCCCGGCATCGGACTGATGACGCCGGCCATCTCGGCGGAGAGTCTGGCAGAAACCATCCCCCAACTCTACGACCGGGGACTCGACACCTTCGTGGCGAACATCCGCAAAGCCAAACAAACCATGACCTGGGATGTCTTCGCCGACAAGATTCTTTTGCTGAAAAGCAAAATCTGATTATCTTTGTAACCGCAACAGGTTCTGCGGCGGCCGGCGGCCGTTGCGGATCAAAAGGGAATCGGGTGAGAATCCCGGACAGTTCCCGCTGCTGTAAGTTCCTGAACAGTCACGGCACTCTTTTGCCACTGGGCTCCGGCCCGGGAAGGCGCCGTGACGGAACGAGTCAGAAGACCTGCCTGCTGCACATTGTTGAACCGGCCTGCGGGAAAACGGGCCTTAAAACAGACATGATGCAAACCTTTGCCTTTCCAGAATCGTTTTAATTATAGTGTCCCGCTCTTCGGAGCATAGTGCAGTCATGCACACACAAGGGAGGCAAGGAAGGTTGTCTCCCTTGTTTGCGTCAAGCCAGGCCAGACCAGGCCCCTATCTCCAAAACCGAAACGTAATATCCTCCAGCGAGCCCGCCTGCACCCGATAGAGATGCTGATTTGTAGTACGGCTCTTGAGGCCGCCGAGGGAAGCGACGTAAGGACCTGTCTTGATATAGTCGAAGGCGTCAAGGGCGTCTGCCGAAGGGAGATCATCGCGGCCCGACCACCAAGCGCTACGCAGGTGCATCTCCTCTTTGATGTAAGAGCAAAGCTGCTTCACGGCAGCGGGGTCGCCGTCACCGCCCATCAAACAGATACACGTCACTTCGCCGGGATAGTCGGCATACATCTTTCGGAGCACCGCCTCGTCGAGCGGTTCCCCGATGTCTTCCCAGAGGTGCGGACTGTGACAGCCGGGACAATGAACGGGACACCCGGTGAGATTGACGGCCAGCGTCACCTCATCGGGTATCTCCTGAAATACAATATCGTAGTTGTAGTACTTAAGCATCCTGGGCGACCGGCTCCGGTACAGGTTCCGCAACCGGCTCGGGTTCCAGTTTCACGGCGTCAGGCCGGTTGCCATTGTAGTAGAAGCGGCGGGCCGCCTCCTTCTGGCGGGGCTGCGAGAAGCTGCTCACGCGCTTCATGTAACCGATGATGCGGGTGGCATAGTCGATGTCGGTGCTGTGGCACTTCGGGCACTCGTGCAGATAGCGCTTGTCGATATGGCCGCAGGTGTTGCAGATGGTGTTCGGGATGTTGAAGGTAAAGTAGTTGCATCCCTCCTTGGCCGCGACACGCAGGAGCTGGCGGTACTGACTCTCGCTCAGATGCTCTTCCAGGTTCATGTGGAGCGCACTGCCGCCCGTCAGGTGCTCGATGTACTTGCTGCCGTGGAGCCGGAACTTGTCGAGGATGTTGAGGTTCTCGTCTTCCACCACGTAGAAGTAGCTGTTGTAGCAGTCGCGCGGCACGATGTAGCCGTCTTCCTTGTCCCATTTTGCGTGCTTGACACCCACGTTTTCTGCGGGGATCATTTCGCAGTTGAACATCACGTCCTTGGTGCGGTACTTCTTGTTGAGGCGCTCGATCATGCCGAGGACGCCCTGGACGAAGGCCACGTAGTCGGGGTTGTCGGTAATCCGGATACCCATGAATTCGGCGGCTTCCACCAGGCCGTTCACACCGATGGTCAGGTACTGACGGCCGATGTTGATGAAGCCGGCGTCGAAGAGCGGGAGCATGCCCTTGTTCATCAGGTCGCGCAGGTTCTCATTGTAGGCCAGCTGCACCTTGTGCATGAGATCCACTACTTCTTCGAGATATTCCAGGTACGGGATGCCTTTCTTGAAGGCGTACTGGACGCAGCGGTTGAGGTTGATGGTCAGCACGCTCTTGCTGCCGGTGCTCACGCCGCCGGCGCCGAGGGTGTAGCTGAAGCCGTTGTCCTGGATTTCGTTGCGCAGGCGGCAGCAGCTCGCCAGGGAGTCGGCATTGTCACTCATGTAGGTGAAGAAGCTGTGGCCTTCGGCGTACATCTTGGCGGTCCAGTCGGCATATTCGGGATCCTTCGCATCGCCGTTTTCCGTCAGGAGGGCCATCGTCTCGACCGGGAAGGTGAGGATGGTCTTGGTGCGCTCGGCGTTGAACCAGGTCATGAAGCGCTTCTGGAGCCAGGAAAGCGACTCCCAGTGCGGCTTGCTGCCGTCGGGGAAACGGAAGTCCCCGAAGATACTCTCGAAGTAGAAGCGGTCGTAGTACGAGATGTTCCAGAACACGGACTGGAAGTTACGGGCACCGGTAGGCTGGTTGATCGAATAGACGATCTGCTCGAAGCAGTCGGTGATCACCTTGTCGATGGTGCGGTGCCTCTTGGAGAGGTCCACCACTTCGTCGGCCCGCTGGTAGTAGTCCTCGCCGAACTCCTGCTCGATGAAATAGTTCATGTACATAAGGAACTCCGGCGTGGCGCAGGCGCCGCTCAGCATGCTGGAGACGATGAACACCAGGTTGACGAAGCCGCCGCAGAAACTCTTGAGGTTCTTGGCCGGCGTGGAGTTGCCGCCCACGGGGATGGTGCCCTGCAGGAGCCACGGGTACATGGTGATGCTGGCGCAGTAGTTGGCCAGGCTGGTTTCATCGTTCTTGTAGATGAAGTGCTTGTTGAGCAGTTCGAGATAGCGGTCGGAAAGCTCCTTGCCGTACATTTCGCGGATGCGGTCGGTGAGCAGGCGGCGGTTGAGGCGGATGAAGCTGGCTTTCGGAAGTTCGCCGATGAGGGTGGCGATGTTCTTCTTCTCGACGTTGGCGTTGGCGTCGTACTTGCTGCCCGTGGCCGGGTTCGAGGCCGAGCAGTAGTCGATCAGGAAGTTGAGGCGGTCGCGCACTTCACGGTCTTCCGTGTGGTGCTGCCGGTAGAGCATGTAGGCCTTCGCCACAGCGAAGTAGCGCTCGCTCATGAGCGATACCTCCACCTGGTTCTGGATCTCCTCCACATGCATTCCGTTGGAAATGTGGACGCGGCTGAGGATGTTGGTCAGGGTCTCTTCAGTGGCGAAACTGCCGGAAGCGAGAAAAGCCTTCCGGATGGCGTTCTTGATCTTCTCAAGAGAGAAAGGGGCACGTTTACCGTCCCTTTTGATGATGTAAAGGTCAGTATATTCCATAATTATGTTCCCAACGGAGGGTGATGTGATGTGTTGTCGGGTTTACAAAGGTAAACAAAAAAATGGCCGGTTGATACCCAACCGGCCAAATTTGTAACAAAAATGTTTTTGTTACCTGAATTTCAGGAACTCCACATCATTGGCGGCACGCTCGGCGAGTTTTTCGTTCTTCTTGACGATTTCCATCGCAGCGTTGTAGGCGTTCACGTCACCCTTGCGGGCGGCGATGATGGCCTTCTTGTAGTTGCAGAACGGGCAGTTGCCCTTGATGGAAGCGGCGGCCTTGTCGAGCTGGTTGGTCAGGATGTAAGCGAGAGTCTCGTTGTGATCACCGGTACCGGCCAGTTTCGCGCAAGCGTCATTGTACTTGCCGGCCAGGATGTCGAGGGCGCCCTGGTTGATCTTGCCATGCTTGCAGGTGACCTTGGAGAACCAGTTGGCGGCTTCGGCGTTCTTGCCTTCACGCATGGCGAGGACACCCATCACGTTGTTGTAGCAGTTGCCTTCCTTCTTGTCCATCTTGGCGAAAGCGTCCTTGGCAGCGGCGTTGTCACCCTTGTCGAGGTAAGCCACACCGAGGTTGTACTTGGCCTTGTCGGTGCCGTACTTCTTGACGGCCTGCTTGTAGATGGCGATCTTGGCGTCGATGTCCTTGGCGTTGGCGGCGGCACGCAGGAGAGCGGGCTCGTCGAGCACGTCGATGTTGTTCTCCACGAGGTCGGCCAGTTCTTCAGCGGTGTAGTTGGTGTACTCCACGTTGGTGATGAAGCGGGCGCGGCGCAGCTGCGGGAGGATGTTGGTCTTCAGCGAAGAGTAGACGTTCGACATGTTCTTGATCTCACGCTCGCGGACGTTCGGGTCGCTGTACATCGAGAGGACGCGGAGGATGAGCTCCTTGTCTTCCATGTTGGAGTTGTTCACCAGTTCCTGGAAGCCTTCCCAGTCCTCACCGATCGACTTGGTGGTCACCTCGCCGGCGTTGAGTTTCTTGGTGATCTTGTCGAAAGCCTTGTTGGCGCTCTTCTCACGGTTGGCGGAAAGCTTGTTGTTGAGGGCCTCAGGGCCTTCAGGAGAAGCGTAGGCCACGATGTCGGTACCCTTGACGGCACGGCGTTCGTCAGCGTCGAGGGCTTTGAGAGCATCCTGGAAGTTCTTGATACCGGCGCTCTTGAGCTCGGAGTTGCGGACATCGGCGCTGTTGACCAGATACATGATCTGGGCTTCAGCGGTCTCGGGGATCACTTCCTGATAGCCATCCGGCAGATAGTGATAGCTGCCTTCGGTGCTGACGAGCATGTAGGTGGTGTTGGCACCGTCCGCGATCTTGATGTCGGCGGGATACTCGTACTCGTTACCTTTATAATACACTTTCGCACGGCCGACGAGCTCGGATTTCTCCATGCCCGGGATATAGTCGAAGTGTACCTTCTCGGTGATGGTGGCACCGTCCTTGGTGACGGTCTTGAAGTTGTCGGTGACTTTTTCACCCTGATAGGTAAACGGCTTGCCGACAGCCTCACCGCCCACATAGAGCATGACCGGCGTGACTTCGAGGGTGGCCTTCGGGAGGAAGTACTCCGGCGGGAAGGTCACGGAGACGGTAGCATCGATTTTGCCGTCGATTACCTCAAGCACTTCCGGATTGCACTTGATGGTGATCTGGTCGGCTGCATCGATCATCTTCTGTGCCTGGTTGCAGGAAGCCAGTCCAAAGCAGAATACTGCAATGAGCAGCAGGTTAAAAACTGATTTTTTCATAAAAACGTTTTTATTTGTGAATTGTTGGTTATTTCCGTTCCCGGTTTACATCTTACAAATATAATACAATTTTTCGTAACTTTGCAAATATGGATTTGAATCAGATCAAACAGCGCTTCGGAATCATCGGCAACGATCCTGAACTGGACCGGGCCCTCGAAATCGCCCGGCAGGTAGCCCCTACCAACCTCTCCGTGCTGGTCACGGGCGAGAGCGGCGTGGGCAAGGAGGTCATTCCGCAGATCATCCACCAGTACAGCGCACGCAAACATAACGTTTACCTCGCCCTCAACTGCGGCGGCATCCCGGAAGGCACCATCGACTCCGAATTGTTCGGCCACGAAAAGGGCTCTTTCACCGGAGCCATCGAGACCCGCAAGGGTTATTTTGAAGAAGCGGACGGCGGTACGCTCTTCCTCGACGAAGTCGCGGAACTGCCGCTCTCCACGCAGGTGCGCCTGCTCCGCGTCCTGCAGACCGGCGAATTCATCAAGGTCGGTTCGGCCAAAGTCCAGAAGACCAATGTCCGCGTAGTGGCCGCCACCAACGTCAACCTCCTCGGCGCCATCCGCGACGGGAAGTTCCGCGAAGACCTCTACTACCGGCTCTGCACCGTGCCGATCTCGGTGCCGCCCCTGCGCGAACGGAAAGGCGACATCAACCTGCTGTTCAGAAAATTCGCCCTCGATTTCGCCGACCAGAACATGGTGCCGGCCATCCGGCTCACGCCGGACGCCCAGGAACTGCTCCGCTCCTACCGCTGGCCGGGCAATGTGCGGCAGCTCCAGAGCGTGGCCAACCGGCTTTCGGTCCTGGAAACCAACCGGCTCGTCTCAGCGGAAGTGCTGGCCCGCTACCTGCCCGCCGAAGGGACGCATCTTCCCGTACGCACCAGCGAATCCGGCGCCGACTACCTGAGCGACCGCGACATCATTTTCAAGATTCTCTACCAGATGCGGCACGACATCGACGCGATCAAGGCCCGCCTTGACGAAGGGCCCCTGCCGCAGGAAGAGACCAAGCCCGCCCAGACGGGCCATTTCCTCATCAGTGCGGAAGATGTCCACAGCAACACCGTCCCGCAAGAGCCGGAGCATCCGGTCCAGGAAGCCGTCTCCATCCAGGACGTCAGCGCCGAACTGATCCGCAAGGCCCTCGAGCGGAACGGCGGACGCCGTAAGAAAGCCGCCGAGGAACTCGGCATCTCAGAAAGGACCCTCTACCGCAAAATCAAAGACTTAGGCATCCAATGAAACGATTCTCCCGCCTCGCCCTCATCCTGCTGATGGCCCTGCCGGCCTTCAGCGGCTGCGGCATTTACTCCTTCAGCGGCACCTCCATCCAGCCCGATGTGAAGACCATCTGTATCGAGCCCGTGATCAACAAGGCGACCAAGGTAAATCCGTCGCTGGCCAACCAGCTCACGGAAGAACTCAACGACAAGTTCCGCAAACTCACCAAGCTGGAGCAGGTAACCGAAGCCGGCGACCTCAACCTGACGGTCACCGTCGAATCGTACGACGTCCGCGCCACGGCCGTGACCGCCGGGGAAGTGGCAGCGATGAACCGCCTGACCGTCACCTGCAAGGTAAAATTCACCAACGAACTCCATCCGGAAGACAATCTTGAACAGTCGTTCGCCGGTTATGAGGACTACAACTCCGAGAACTCCCTCGACATGGTGGAGGGACAACTTTGCGAGACCATCGTCAAGAAAATCGTCGATGACATTTTCAACGCGACCGTGGCGCAATGGTAAATCTCTCTGAACTCACTCCGTCCCAGCTCCAGCAGTTGCTGGAAGACTGCCCCTGGTTCACGGTAGCCCGGCGCGAAGCGATCGGCCGGCAGGGCGGCGACGAAGAAGCCCTGCGACGGGCCGTAGGCCGCGACGCCATTTTCTTCCTCTCCCGCGATGAGATGCTCCGCCTGCTTACCGGAAAAGTGAAACCTGCCGAAGAGGCCGCCCCGGAAGAAAAGCCTGCCCGACCGCAGTACTACGTGGTAGGCGGCGACTATTTCGGCCAACAGGATTTCGAACGTCTGGAACAGGAAGGATTCTCGGTCACCACGCCGGTCTTCGGCGCCCGGGCCGGCAGCGTGGACTATGCGCCTGCCGTAGCCGAAGAGGTGGATCAGGACAAGACGCTGGTCAGCGAGACACTGGCGCAAATCTATGCCGAACAGGAGCTATATCAGCGTGCCATCGCGATTTACGAGAAACTAATTTTGCTATTTCCAGAAAAAAGTGCTTATTTTGCGACTCTTATCGAAAAAGTAAAAAATAAAAAACCATAAAACAATGCAAGCAGCATACATCACACTCTCCATCATCATCGTGATTGCGAGTATTCTCCTGACCATCGTCGTCCTGCTCCAGAACTCGAAGGGCGGCGGACTGGCCGCCAACTTCGCCACCGGCAACCAGACTTTCGGTGTCCGCCAGACGGCCGACTTCCTTGAGAAAGCTACCTGGACCCTGGCCGGCACGGTCATTGTCCTCTGCATCGTGGCCACGTTCGTCATCCCGCAGCGCAGTTCGCGCCACTCCAACATCAAGAATCAGATCGAACAGACGGTTCCTGTGGAAAGCGCCCCGGAAATCCCCGTGACCCCGGTCGCACCCGAAGGAGAATAATCTCCAAGAGAGACCCAAACCAAAAGCCGGTTCCCGAATTCAGGAACCGGCTTTTTCATGTCCGGCGAGGCCGGGCTTGACGCAGGCAGCGGGTCAATCCCAGATTCCTGCATTGAACAGGCCCATCAACGAAAGGACCGTAAAGGCGGTAAGGGCAATAATCCAAAGAAGGAAGATCACCAGGCCCGGACGCCACGAAGGAGTCCGCAGATCGAAGATCATCATGATGCCGCCGTACAGCATCCCCACAAAAGGCAGGAAGCAGGTCAGCAGCAGGGTAATCTGGAAGAAGACCGAGGAGACGACCGGCAGCATCAGCGGGGCATGCTCGGTTATGGCGTCTCTCCACGAACCGTTAAAGATGCCGCTGTCAGTCAAGTTCCATCCGAACAGCGTATGCCCGAACAGGGCGGCCACACCGAAAGTCAGGCCGGAAACAGCAATCAGCAGCAGCATGCAGCCAATCACAATGCGAAGCACACGGCCCAAGCCACTTCCCAACGGCTTGCCCGACGAAACCGTCGAAACCGCACCTGCCGGCGGGTTGGTGACGCCCATCTGCCAGCGCTGCTGCACGGTTTTGGCTTCCGGCATCGCAATCCAGAGAATCAGGTAGAGAACTACCATCGGCAGATTGACAGTCCATCCGTCGCCGGGTCCGATGTGGCAGCCGACGACGCAGGATGCGACGAACAGGCCCAGGAAAATCAGGCGGATCAGGACTACATCGCACTTGAAGTACGCCGCCAGGCCGCTACAGACACCGCCCAGCATCTTGTTGGTCGGGTCGCGGAAGAGCCGTTTCTTCTCTTTCGGCCGATTGGAGGCCGGTTCTTCAGCGGTCTGTTTCGGTTGCGGATCGTCGTCCGACTCAATGGCCGACGGATTACCGAGAATGGCGATGATATCACGGACTTCCGCCACGGTCGCCACGCCGTCGTCGGCGCATTTCTCATAAAGCAGCTCCGCCATGCGCTCCTCGAAGCCTTCCATCACCTCGGCACCGCCTTCCCGCTGGGAATAATAGGCATTGAGCTCATCGAGATACTGTTTGACGATTTCGTAGGCCTCCACTTCCAGGGTGAAGGCATAGCCGCCGATGCTTACTTTCTGTACTTCTGTCATTGCTTCAAGGTTTTGATGGTTTCGACCAGATCACTCCACGAGGCGTCCATTTCTGTCAACAGCGCACGGCCCGCCTCGCTGATGCAATAGTATTTCCGCGGAGGCCCCTGCGGGGATTCCTCCCAGCGGTAAGTCAGCGATCCCTGATTCTTGAGGCGGATGAGCAGCGGATAGAGGGTGCCCTCCACCACGATCATGTTGGCTCCCTTGAGCTCTTCGATGATCGAGGACGCATAGGCTTCCTTCTTGTCCAGGATGCTCAGGATGCAATATTCCAGCACCCCTTTCCGCATCTGGGAACGCACGTTTTCAGCATTGATTTCCATCATCTTATCGTTTACTGCTATCGGTGAATTTTGCCAGGTTCTCGGCGTTGGTCTCCCAACCGCGGAGTTCGCACTTCTGCGCGGGGGTCAAAGCCTTGGGAGCCACGATCCAGATAATCAGGTAAAGCCAGAAGCCGAAGCCGCCGCAGAAGAAGGCGGCCAGGAAAACGACACGGATCAGGGTTACGTCAATGTCGAAATAGGCGGCAAGTCCGCTGCACACACCGCCGAGCTTGCGGTCTTCTACATCCAGGTAAAGTTTTTTGACAGGGTTGTTCATGGTTTGTTCCTCCATAGTTTCATTGTTTTCTTCAAATTCGGGCTTGCCGTCGGGCATACCCAGCTGTGCGGTGATCTGGTTCACGAGGGCCAGGCTCACGGATTGCTGGCCGGATCCGAGATTCGAGAGCAGAAGCTCCGCGATGCGGGCTTCAATGTCGTTCATCACCTCGCTGCCCTGCTCGTCCGTGAGACGCGAGCGAAAAGTGTCGAGGTAGTTCCTGAGGCGCTCGTGCGCATCTTCATCGATGATGAAGCTTTTGCCGCCGATGGCGATGTTGAGGGTCTTTTTCATAGCGTCAGTTCCCGTCCCCGGTAGAAATCGAGCAGACGGGTTTGATAAAGGAATTCGTAACGGGCCTGCGCCAGGTCGGAGCAGGCTTTGAGATATTGGTTTTTGGATTCGTTGAATTCGGTGATCGAAGCCTTGCCGTTCTCATATTTCGCCTGGGTGAGGGCGAAGCTCTCGCCCGCGGCGGCAGCGGCCTGCGTGCCGCTCTCGAACTTGCTCTGCGCGGCCAGGGCGTTGTACCAGGCCTGTTGGATCTCCTTGTAGAGCTGCTTCTTCGCTGTCTCGAGCTGCAGCTGCTGGTTGTCGTAGCTGATGCGCGCGGTCTTCACCTGGTTGCGGTTGGCCATGCGCGAGAAGATCGGGACGTTGAGCGACAAGCCGACATACTGGCTGAAGTTGTTGCCCAGCTGCTCGAAGAAGGTCTTCGACGGGTAACCCGAACTGGTGTAGTAGTTCGTTCCGAGGCCGCCGTTGAGCGAGAGCGAAGGCAGGTAACCGCTGCGGGCCAGGTCAATGTTCCGTTCCGCATAGGCCAGCCGGGTCTCCTCGGCCCGCACGGCGGGCTTGATGCCGACGGCTTCCTCATAGATGACCTCCGGTCCGGCAGGCATCGGGACGGCCAGCGCGTCGTCATCGGGAACCACCACGTCGAACCCTTCGGGCGAAGGCAGTTCCAGCAACTGGGCCAGATCGAGCCGGGCCAGGCGGAGATTGTTGTCGGCTTGCACGCAGGTCAGGCGGCTGTGCGCCAGCGTGGCCTCCTGTGCGGCCACCTCGGCGCCCGTCGCTTTTCCGTTGGCCTTCAGGGTCTCGAGCCGGACTACTTGCAGCGAATCAATCTCGATCTGGCGCTGCGCCACGGCAAGGATCTCCCGGTTGTAGAGAATCTGTACGTAGGCCTTGGCCACGGCAACGCGGATGTCGTCTTTTGCCTTTTCCAGATCGACCGTCGCCGCTTCGAGGTTCAGTTTGCTGAGCAGAATGTTGTTGCGCAGGCGGAACCCGTTGAACAGGGTCATATCGGCGCCCAGGCTGAACGAGGTGTTGGTCGTATTCGTGTTGGCGTAGGTATTGTCGGCGGTCAGGCCGCGGCCGAACGAGAAGTTCTGCGACGCACTGCCGTGCACGCCCGGAAGCCGGTTGTTCTCCGCCGTATTGACATCGACCTCGCGCTGCAGGACCTGCAGGGCGCTCCGCTGCACGCTCAGATTGTGGTCGAGCGCGTAACCGATGCAATCCTGCAACGACCAGGGCTTTTCCTGGGCTCCGGCGAGATGCCCGGTCAAGCCGGGCATGATGAAGGACCAGCCGGAAAGGACGAAAGCCGTCAACAAAAGGGTGTAAACTTTTTTCATATTACTTCTCCTCGATGATCTGGTTGCCGCGGACGATGTCGCCCTCCTTGAGGCCTTCCTTGACTTCGATGTTGAGACCGTCGCTGATGCCGGTGACGACGCTTGTGCGGGCGTATTTGCCGTCGGCGCCCTTCAGCCAGACGAAGGTCGAGTCGCCGGCGAATTCCAGGGCACTTTCCGACACGGAGAGCACCTGCTCGACCCGCTGGAGCACGATCTCCGCATTGGCGCTGTAGCCCGAGCGGATGGTCTTGCCGGGATCGGTCCGCACGGCGGCCTTGATTTCAAACTGGTTGGTTCCGTTGCTTTCCACCGCCTTCGGCGAGATGTACTCCAGCGTGGCGTCGAACGAGTAGTCCTGCAGGGCGCCGATCGTGATGACCACCGGCATTCCTTCCGACAGGGCGCCGACCTCGGTCTCGTCGATCTGGCCGTCAAAGATCAGGTCGTTCATATCGGCCACGGTGGCCACGGTCGTACCGTCGTTCATCGTATTGGCCTGGATTACGGAGTTGCCCACCTTCACGGGAATGTCGAGGATCAGACCGGTCACGGTGGAGCGAACCAGCGTGGAACTCGACTTGGCGTTGGCTTTCGACACACCGTCGCGGATCACTTCCAGGGCGTCCTGGGCGGCGGCCCGCTCTTCCTGGGCCTGGTTGTACTGCTGGAGCACTTTGTCGTATTCGTCGGCACTCACCAGATTCTTTTCATAGAGCGCTTTCTCGCGCTCCAGGTTGGTGGTCGCCTGTTTGAGGTTGATGTCGGCCAGGCGTACGCGGCTTTGGGCGGAACTCAGCGAGTTCATGTCGGGAATGACCTTCAGCTTGGCGATCACTTCGTTCTGCTGCACCGGTTGGCCCGCCTCCTTATAGAGTTCGGCGATAATGCCGTTGATCTGCGGCTTGATGTTCACCTCGTTGCGCGGCACGATCTTGCCCGTGACCACGGCGCTCCGCTGGATGTCGGCACGCGCCACGGTGACCTCCTGATACTGCAACTCCTTCGGCTTGGAATTCCAGAACAGGAAGATAAAGGTTCCGAGGAACACAATCGCGATCAGTGTGACCAAAATGTACTTGAAAATCCTTTTCATAGTATTTATTATTGCTTTTTTCTTTTTTCGTCATTCCCGGCTTGACCGGGAATCTCATTATTCGTCTCTCATCGCATCGACCGGTTTGATCCTCATCGCCCGCAGGGCGGGCGCCAGGCCGGCCAGCACGCCCAGCACGCTCAGCAGCAGTGCCGACACGATGGCCGTCCAGAAACTGATCTGGAACACGGCCTGGTGTTTGGTCAGGGCCTCCACCACGTTGAGGATCAGCACAGAGAACACGATGCCCGCACTGCCGGCGGCCAGGGTCAGCGCCACGCTTTCCCAGATGATCTGCGAGAGGATGTCGCGCGGCACGGCGCCGATAGCCCGGCGGATGCCGATCTCCACGGTCCGCTCGCGCACCGTCACCATCATGATATTGCTCACGCCTACCGCGCCGGCCAGCAGCGTGCCGATGCCCACCAGCCAGATCAGGAAGTTCACGCCCCGGAAGAGCCGGTCGATGATGCCGAAAATCTGTTCGGTATTGATGAGCGGCATCGCCAGGTTGTCGGTCGGGTCGAACTGGTGCTCGCGGGCCATGATGCCCCGCACCCGGCTCTCCAGCGAACTCATCTTCACGCCCGGCTTGCCCGACATACAGATCAGGTCGACGTTCTGGCCGCGATGATAGAGCTGCGCCGCCAACGAGTACGGGACCAGCACGGCGTCGGACGACTGGCCGTTGATATTCATATTGCCGGACGACACGTCCACGCCGATCACTTGCAGGAAAATGGATCCTACCTGGATGAATTCGCCGCACGGATTGCCGCCCTGCGGGAAGAGGTCGTTGTAGATGCGCTTGCCCAGCACGCAGACCTTGCGGACCTGCTCTACGTCCGCGTCGCTGATGGTGCGGCCGTACTTGAGGATCGGCGCTTCGATCTTATGATAGTCGCCGGCAATGCCCTTCACGTTGGGCGCGGCGGTGTTGCCTTGATAATAAGCGGTCTGGCTCCACATACTCACGATCGGAGCCACGACGTCGAGTTCAGGGACCAGGGCCTTCAGACGCTGCACGTCCCGGGTGTTCATACTCCAGTAACGGCCTTCCTTCATTCCCTTGTAAGGCTTCGAGGTATTGGAAGAGATCATCACCATCGTGTTGGTGGCGAAGCCTTCGAAATTCATCGAAAGCATCTGCTTGAGGCCCTGGCCACCGCCCACCAGGAACAGGAGCATGAATAGGCCCCAGAAGATGCCGAAGCCGGTAAGGATCGTCCGCCGTTTGTTGCGGAAGAGCGAATCGCCGATCTCGCGGAACGTATCGATGTCCAGACGGTGTCTCATTTTACTCAGCCCTCAACGCTTCGATGGGTTTGACTTTGGCGGCCTTCATGGCCGGGAAGATGCCGGCCACGGTGCCGGCGATGATCAGGACGACGGTGGCGCCGATGGCCGTACTCAGGCCGACCGTCGGATTCTCGAGCATCTTGAAACTCTCGCCGAAGATCTCCACTTTCGACTGTCCGACCGTCAGATCCAGAATCTTGCAGGCGATCATGCCCAGCAGCATGCCGATGTAGCCGAAGAAGGCCGTAATCAAAATGCTTTCGGTAACGATCAACTTCAGGATATTGCCCGGGCGGGCGCCCAGGGCCTTGCGGATGCCGAACTCGTGGGTCCGTTCCTTCACGGTGATCAGCATGATGTTGCTCACGCCCACGATGCCGCTCACCAGCGTGAAGAGGCCGATGATCCAAAGGGCCGTGATCAGCAGCGAGCGGCCTTTCTCCATCTGGATGCTCTGCGTGAAGCGGTTCCAGATCCAAAAGGCCCGTTTGTCATCGGGCGCGACCCGGTGCGCCGCGTTCAGCGAGGCGCGGATCTCGTCTTCGAAGGCCTGGGCTTCGGCTTCGGTCTCCAGATCGTGGAACGAGATGTTGAGTTCATCGATCCGGTTGCCCAGGCTGAACAGGTGCTTGTAGGTGGAATAGGGAATATAGACGGCACGGTCGTCCTCGTTTTCGGCGCCGTGGCGGATGCCGACGATGACGAAGGACAGGTTGCCCACTTTGATCCGCTTGCCCAGCAACCGGTCGTAATCCGTACTGCCGGAGAGGAAGTTCTTGGCGTGGAGATGCGTGATGACGGCCACCTTCCGCCGGGAATCCATATCTTTTTCATTGATGAAACGTCCGGCGTGCATCTGGATCCGGTCCACCTTTTCGACATCCGGCATACAGCCGGTCAGCACGATGTTCTGGAAGTAGCGACGGCCATAGGTCATCGTGTAGCCGCCCTGCGTCGCCTGCGTGGAAACCTTGTCCACGTGATCGGCGAAGGCGGGCTGCCGCAGCATCTCCATATCCTGTTCGGTCATCCGGATGCGGCGGCCCTGCTTCAGGCCGTCGTACGGCTTGGAGGTGACGCCGGGAAACACATTCATCGTATTGACGGCGAAATCGTCGGAATCGCCCATGAACGCGTTGAGCAGGCCGTTGCCGGCGCCCAGCAGCACGATCAGCATAAAGATGCCCCACGCCACGGCCAGACCCGTCAGGCAGGTGCGCACCTTGTTGCGCCGGATGGACTCCCAGATTTCGATGAAGAGGTCGCGCATCGCTTTCTCCTTATTTCATAATGGTATCGGCGCCGAACACCGAACTGTGGTGCTGGCGGTTGTCTTCGATTCTTTCGATGAGGCCGTCCTTGATGTGGACGATCTTGTCGGCGCAGTTGGCCACGCCGCTCTCGTGGGTCACCACGATGATGGTCACGCCATCCTCGCGGTTGAGCCGCGTGAGGAGATCCATCACTTCGACGGAAGTCTTGGAGTCGAGGGCGCCGGTCGGTTCGTCGGCCAGGATGATTTCCGGATGGGTGATCAGCGCCCGGGCGATCGCCACGCGCTGCTTCTGACCGCCCGACATCTCGTTCGGATAGTGCGAGGCCCAGTCGGTAAGGCCCATCTTCTCGAGGTAAGCCATCGCCGCTTCGTGGCGGCGATGACGGCTTACCCCCTGGTAGAACAGCGGAAGTTCCACATTCTCGACGGCCGTCTTGAAGCCGATGAGATTGAACGACTGGAACACGAACCCGATCATCTCGTTGCGATAGGTCGCGCTTTCGCGCTCGGTCAGGTTCTTGATGAGCTTGCCGGCCAGGTGATACTCCCCTTCGTCATAATTGTCGAGGATGCCCAGGATATTGAGCAGAGTCGACTTTCCCGAACCCGACGCACCCATGATCGACACGAATTCTCCCTTCTCTATCGTCAGATCGATCCCCTTCAGCACGTGGAGCGGCTGCCCGTTGTCGTAAGTCTTGTGGACTCCCTTGAGTTCGATTAGCATACAGTGTTTAGTTTTGACGATGCAAAGATATATAAAAAATTCAGTACCTTGTATCACAAAGTACCAATTTTTTTAAAATATTTTTTATTTTCAGCCTCTACTTCTCCCGCCCAACAATCGTCGCCTTCTCTTGCGCTGCAACGGACACATCTGAAAATCAAGCTATTACACAAAATGATCCCCCTGAAACAAAGGGGGATCACTTTACATAAGTCGCTGAATGACTGATGTGTACATTGCAGCGCAAAAAGAAGTGGTGGTCAGTCGAGCTTGAGGACCGCCATAAACGCAGACTGGGGCACTTCCACCTGGCCGATCTGGCGCATGCGCTTCTTGCCCTGTTTCTGCTTTTCGAGCAGTTTGCGCTTACGGGTGATGTCGCCGCCGTAGCACTTGGCTGTCACGTCCTTGCGGACCTGGCGGACCGTTTCGCGCGCGATGATCTTGGCGCCGATGGCGGCCTGGATGGCGATGTCGAACTGCTGGCGGGGGATGAGTTCCTTGAGCTTTTCGCAGATCTTGCGTCCGAAGTCGTAGGCGTGGTCCTGGTGGATGAGCGTCGAGAGGGCGTCGGCCGGCTCGCCGTTGAGGAGGATGTCGAGCTTCACGAGTTTGGCCGGGCGGAAGCCGATGACGTGGTAGTCGAACGAAGCGTATCCCTTGGAAATCGATTTGAGTTTGTCGTAGAAGTCGAACACGATCTCGGAGAGCGGCATCTCATAGGTCAGTTCCACACGGTCTGCCGTCAGGTAGTGTTCGCTCTTGAGGATGCCGCGCTTGTCGAGGCAGAGTTTCATGATCGGCCCGTAGAACTCGCTCTTGCTGATGACCTGCGCCTGAATGAACGGCTCTTCGATGTGGTCGATCAGCGTGGGGGCGGGCAGGCCTGAAGGGTTGTGCACATCCACCACCTGCCCCTGCGTGGTATATACCTTATAAGATACATTCGGCACCGTGGTGACGACGTCCATGTCGAACTCGCGGAAGAGGCGCTCCTGCACGATCTCCATATGGAGCAGGCCCAGGAAACCACAGCGGAATCCGAAGCCCAGCGCGAGGGAGCTTTCGGGCTCGAAGACGAGCGAAGCGTCGTTGAGCTGGAATTTCTCGAGCGAGGCGCGCAGGTCTTCGTACTGGTCGGCCGTCACAGGGAACATACCCGCATAGAGCATCGGCTTCACGTCTTCGAAGCCGGCGATGGCTTCCTTGCAGGGGTTTGCCACGTGGGTGATGGTGTCGCCCACCTTCACCTCCACGGCCGTCTTGATGCCGGAAATGATGTAGCCCACCGATCCGCAGGGGATTTCGCCCGTGGGGCAGAGTTTCATCTTGAGCACGCCCACCTCGTCGGCGGTGTATTCCTTGCCCGTGTTGACGAATTTCACGCGGTCGCCGGTGCGGATCGAACCGTTTTCTACCTTGAAGTAGGCGATGATGCCGCGGAACGAGTTGAACACCGAGTCGAAGATCAGGGCCTGGAGCGGGGCTTCCGGGTCGCCCTTCGGAGCGGGGATGCGCTCCACGATGGCGTCGAGGACGGCCTCGACACCTTCGCCCGTGCGGGCGGAGGCCAGCAGCACGTCGTCCGGGTCGCAGCCCAGCAGATCGACCACCTGGTCGCGCACCACATCCACCATCGCCGCCTCCATGTCGATCTTGTTGAGCACGGGCACGATCTCCAGGTCGTGCTCGATGGCCAGGTACAGGTTCGAGATGGTCTGCGCCTGGATGCCCTGCGTGGCATCGACCACCAGCAGCGCCCCCTCGCACGAAGCGATGGCGCGCGAGACCTCATAGGAGAAGTCCACGTGGCCGGGCGTGTCGATCAGGTTGAAGATATATTTCTCCCCCTTGTACTCATACACCATCTGGATCGGGTGGCTCTTGATCGTGATGCCTTTCTCCTTCTCCAGATCCATCGAGTCGAGCACCTGGTTTTCCATCTCCCGCTGCTCGAGCGTATGCGTCCGCTCGAGCATGCGGTCCGCCAACGTACTCTTGCCGTGATCGATGTGGGCGATGATGCAGAAATTCCGGATGTGCTTCATGCCGCAAAGATAGGAAATATTCGCTATTGTCTCTTGTAGTAAGCTCCATCAAAAGCGGCAATGTCATACCCGCTGCAAACGTGGATGACGTCCGGGAAGGAATAGCCTGTAACCGGATCGGGCTCGAATATCGCCATCACTTCGCGAGAATAGTACGGATGCGGCAAATCCTCATCCCGGCAAGTCAGCCAAACCGAGCCCAGGTATTGATCGTAATTGCGGGGAAACCATTCCGAACCCCACGAATTGTCATTTTTCCCCATTTTTTTGAACACGGCGGAAAGACCGGTATAGCTGTCTTCCGACGAATAAGGAATGGTGAGCGTTGCCGTTCCGGCACTGAAGGTATATTTCCTTTTGGGATCCTCCGGCCAGTATCTGATTTCCACCCACGTTCCCTGCAGCCAGGCGGGGATATTGCCTTCCTCCTCCTCATCCTTAATGTCTTCAGCGGTGGCGACGAACACCAGCGGCTCTTCGGAAATGACGGCTCCGGTGGCCACGTCGATGGCATCGACCGTTACGTGCTGGATGCGGTCGTGCGTTCCCAACTTCCACATGGTGCCGCCGGTCAAATCCCAGGTATAGACCTGTTCGTCCAACAGTTCCCCGTCATCGTTGACAATCGTGAACAGCAGGTTGTAATAGTTGGCGGCGGAAGGAAGGTTGTCGGTCTTCACGCGCACCATAATGGGAGCATCGAGGTATTTCCCCGCCTTTCCGACCTGATTGTTGCCGGAAAGGACTTCCAGTTGGACATATGCACACGATATCAGGGAGTTCGCCTGCTTCTGATACGACACGCAGAAATTGACCGTCTTGGGTGCGTCCAACATATAGTAGCAGCGGGTCGTCAGGTTACCGGTACCACGGAGCGCGCTGTAGATGGTCGTGACGAGGCTGAGTTTTTTCAGGAGAGCCTTTGTGCCGACCGACAAAGCCATTCCTCCGCATCCTTTGATGAATTCCTCCGATGTCAGGAAGTCCTGTACGCCGTTGTAGATGGCCTCGATCAATTCCGTTTTCGTGTACTTGCCGCTCATAATCATCTGGGTAAGTGCCATACCGCGTGCCACGATGTATTTGCCGATCGCCTGTTTCAGCGTGGCCGTCTGGGCAGCCGAGAAGCTGGCGCCGACAATATCGAGCGCATTGAGGAACAGATTGACCATAAAGTCGGTCTGTGCCTTGGTTGTTTCACGGGAGAACTCGAACATATACTTTCCCTCCAAGGCGTTGGAGGGCAGCGTATTGAAGTCGAATGTCACGGGTCCTGACCATTTGAAGCTCTCTCGCAGGAGGATATCCGTCACCCCATAATCGTCGCCCGACGGGATTTCAATCGTACCGACTTCCTGGTCCGTCAAATCGCAATACACCTTCCCTTCGTACATCGGCGTAAGACCGTAGTTGAAGAAATTGACTTTCTTGCCTTGAATTTCGATCTTGAAAGGCCTTTCCTTGCTGTTGCCGATCACCTGCGTGGGCGCCTTGGTCACCGGCGCGACCGAACGGTCGGAACACAATTCATCCAGCAGGTTGTCAAGCGCCGCAATCATCTCCGTATTCTTGTCGCTCAGGATCGGTTTGCCGGCCTTGACCAGCGCCGTCACTTCGTTCTCATACGCGTTCCAGCGTTCCGCGTTCTGAAGCATCGCTTCCAGTTCCCGGAATTCATACGCTCCCTTTACCGGCGCGAACAGCGGCTGCAGCGTCATCAGTGCCAGCGCCGTAGTATGCGCATTGACCGTTATGGATTGTCCGGCAGTGAAAATGCAGCGCGCCATCATCAATACATTGTCCGAAGAATCACAGACCAGCAACGGCTGCGGCGCCTTGCCGTCGTGCATCGCCGACACGCCGATTGCACCGTCCTTGCCCACCGACGTGGTTTCCAGATTGGTTGTCACGGTGTAGCCCGTCATATCCACGGTCGTGCCGAAATCCAGCTTCCCCGTGACCGTTTCCACGGGCTGGCCGGAAACGGCGGAAGGCTGCGTCACTTTGACATTGACCTCAACGGCGTGTTCTTCGACTCCCTCCTCGCGGCCGTAGAAAGTAATGTTGTTGGTCCTTTCGTCTTTGGACATATTGGCGGCCAGTGTGATGACGACGGCTTTCTTTTGCTTGTCAATCACGGCTTCCATCCAGTCACGTCGCGGGAAAGAATAGCCGTAGTAGGCCGTATTGCTGGTGATTTTGAACTCGATGGTCCCTCCTTCCGCAGGGAATGCCACCGTGCCGTTGGGCGACACAGTCAGGCTCGCTTTCTTGGGCGGCTCGGGTTCGGGCTCAGGTTCCGGCTCGGGGTCGTCGAAGCAGGTTACGGCCATCAACATCAAACACAGAAGGGGCAGCAGCGCCCGCAGCCATACGAAGCGGGATTCTTTCATAACTGTCGATTTTTTGTAAAGATACAAAAAAAGCGGCTCGCGCCGCTTTATTCATTTCTCCTTCGGGGGTTTCTGCGGATGCTTCCGCAGATTGTTGATCATCCGTTGCTGGAAGGCTTCTTCAGCCTGGTAGAGTTTGGCAACCTTGCGGATGGGAAGGACTTGCTTGAATTTGGGATACCAGTCGGCCAGGACCTGATTGGAACGGGAGGTCGCCTGGATATAGGCGTCCAGTTTCTTTTCCATCTCCTTGTCGGAAAGGTTGTCGGCCTGCTTGCCGCGGATTTCGGCGAAAGCATCGCGTGTAGCCTTGTGGGAGGCGAGGACTTCTTTCCAGCACTGGTTGTAAACGGGCCAGAACACCTGGGCCTCTTCGGGGGAAAGGTCGAGCTCCTGGGTGATGAAGGCGATCTTTTCCGCCTGCAGCCGCTCCCAGTCTTTCTTGCGCTGTTCCTCATTGGGTTTGCCCTGCGGCTGCGCGAAAAGAAGGGCGGACGCAAAAAGGCAAAGGGTCAAAGCAAAATACTTTTTCATTTCTCTTTGTACGTTTGAGCGTAAATGTCGGCCAGGTCGGCGAAAGAAAGTTCGGAGGCCAGATAGCTGACCAGGGTTTCTTCGTCGAGCTCGGATGTCTCTTCCGGCTCGGCCGCCTGGTAATAATCGATGAGCGAAACGGGACGGATCAGCGCTTCTTCCGCGGAAGCGTATTCTTCGGCGGCGGAGCCGACGCCGCGGCCCAGCGTATGCGTGAGGGAAAGCACGCCGTAACCCATGCCGAAAATCACGGCGAACATAGCCGCCAGCGTAAGGGCGGGCTTGATGATCCGCCAGGCGGGATGCCTGGCCGGCGTCGCCGGCTGTTCTTCGGCAGCGATTCGGGAAAGCAGGCGATCTTCCAGGCCCTCGAAGTAGGCTTCGGGGGTCTTGAAAGGATTGCCGCTTCCCGCGCAGCTGCTTAAAATATCCTTTTGTTCGTTCATACGGTTGTTAGACTCTATAGACAGTCAAAGGTTTAATCAATAATTCGCATCCATCTCTTCTTTCATCCAGGCCTTGATCTTTTCATAGGCGTGATGGTAGGAAGCCTTGAGGGCGCCTTCGGATGTTTCGAGCACTTCCGCGATTTTCTCGTAGGGCATTTCCTCGAAATAGCGGAGGTTGAACACGGCCTTCTGCTTGGGCGGCAGTTTGGCGATGCATTTATGGAGCGTCAGCTGAAGCCGGTCGCCATCGAACCACGGGTCGGACGAGAGCCGGTCGGCCGCGTCGAGGCCGGAATACTCCCCGCGGGTCTGCTGGCGGGAGAGGAAAGTCAGGGTCTCGTTGGTGGCGATGCGGTAAAGCCAGGTGTAGAGCTGTGCGTCGCCCCGAAAGTTTTCGAGCGAGCGCCAGACTTTCAGGAAGGTATTCTGAAGACAGTCGTCGGCATCGTCGTGGTCGAGCACCATCCGGCGGATATGCCAGTACAGGCGTTCCTTATACGTCTGCACAAGAAGGCGGAACGCCTGTTCGCGTCCGCCTTCCCGATATAACTTCAATATCTCCCGATCGGTACTCATCGCAGCGACAGGGCTGCCTCTACGATATGCGCCGCATCGAGTCCGTAGGCCGCCATCAGTTCGGCGGGTTTTCCGCTCTGGCCGAATTTGTCGTCGATGGCTACGAAACGCATGGGTGCGGGGCAGGCCTGCGCGAGGAAACCTGCAATTTCCTCGCCAAGACCGCCGGCGATCAGATGCTCTTCGGCGACGACCACGCGGCCGGTCTTGCGGACCGACGCGAGAACCGCTTCCTTGTCGAGCGGCTTGATGGTGGCGATGTCGATCAGGTCGACGCTCACGCCCTGGGCCTCCAGCTGTTTCGCAGCCTGGATAGCTTCCCATACGAGGTGGCCGGTGGCGAAAACCGACACGTCAGCGCCGTCGTTCAGTTTGATGGCTTTGCCGATGACGAACGGCTCGTCGGCCGGGGTAAAGTTCGGCACGCCGGGACGGCCGAAGCGCAGGTACACGGGGCCATCCCAGGCCGCGGCCGCAAGGGTGGCCGCCTTTGTCTGGTTGTAGTCGCAGGGGTTGATGACCACCATACCGGGCAGCATCCGCATCAGGCCGATGTCTTCGAGGGTCTGGTGCGTAGCGCCGTCCTCGCCGAGCGTGATGCCGGCGTGGGAGGCGGCGATCTTCACGTTGGTCTGCGAATAGCAGATCGACTGGCGGATCTGGTCGAGCACACGGGCCGTGGCGAAATTGGCGAAAGTGCCGATGAAGGGAACATAACCCCCGATGGCCAGGCCGGCTGCCATACCCACCATATTCGCCTCGGCGATGCCCACTTCGAAGAAGCGGTCGGGATGCTCCGCCGCGAAAGCGTCCATCTTGAGCGAACCCTTGAGGTCGGCGGTCAGGGCCACGACTTTCGGATTGCTGTTGCCGAGTTCAGCCAGGCCTGCGCCAAAGCCCGAACGGGTGTCTTTCTTACCGGTATCTACGTATTCTTTCATAAGGCAAAGTCTCCCATCGTTTCTTCGAGTTGTTTCATTGCTTCGGCGCACTGTTCCACCGAAGGATTCTTGCCGTGCCACTTGCAGGTGCCGGCCATAAAGTCCACACCGTGGCCCATCTCGGTATGCCAGAGGATCATCACGGGTTTGCCCAGGCCCTTGCGGCGGTGTGCCTCGGCGAAGGCCTGCTCAATGGCGGTGAAGTCGTGGCCGTCGGCCTCGATGACCGTCCAGCCGAAAGCTTCCCACTTGGCGCGCAGGTTGTCCAGTCCCGCCACGTCTTCGATACGTCCGTCGATCTGCTGGTGGTTCCAGTCGGTCATTGCGATGAGGTTGTCCACCTTGTAGTGGGCGGCCGACATCGCGGCTTCCCAGATCTGGCCTTCCTCGCTTTCGCCGTCGCCGATCAGGACAAATACGGTGTTCGGGTCGCCGTTTAGCCGTTTGGCGATGGCGGCGCCGATGGCTACCGACAGGCCCTGTCCCAGCGAGCCGGCCGCCTGGTTCACACCCGGCAGGCCTTTGTCCACCGAAGGATGGCCCTGGAGCCGGGTACCGAAGCGGCGGAAAGTGGCCAGTTCGGCGACCGGGAAGTAGCCCCGGCGGGCGAGCAGGCTGTAAAGCACGGGGGAGATGTGGCCGGCCGAGAGGTAGAACTGGTCGATGCCTTCTCCGCTGCGGCGCCAGTTCTCCGGCGTCACGTTCATTTCTTTAAAAAACAGGTAGGTCAGGACATCCGTCGCGCTCATCGAGCCGCCCGGATGGCCCGATGCGGCGGCCGTGACCATACGCACGATATCCCTCCGCACCTGCGAAGCGATTTGTTGAAGGGTGTATTCCATAAGTAGAAGAGATTGTTCCGTATCCGACTAACAAAGATACGAAACATCTTCCACAAATCAAATGGTAATTCGCCAGCTGAGGCTCGGCATGATGGGGAGCAGGGAAATGAGGTTCCAGGCGTGCGTGTCGGGGTTGTAGCGTAGCATGAAGGGGTTGTGACGGTTCAGCAGATTATAGACCCCCAGCCCCACTTCGTGGCCGGCGCGGCGGCCTTTGATGTCCAGATGCAACGCGGCATCCCAACGGATGTAGGCCGGAAGTTCGTAGTTGTTGAGCGCGGAAATCATCGGCAGGGAGAGCCATTCCTTCTGTCCGATGAAGAATCCGGGCAGCGCACCGTCCTGCAGGGTATCCCAGCTGCCGCTCTGGTAGGTAAACAGGGTATTGAATCCCAACGTCAGCGACTCCCGCTGAAGAATCGTCCAGTCGAGCGACACGTTGGCGATGTGCCGCCGGTCGTATTTGGCAGGGAAGCGCCGGCCGTGGTTCAGGTCGGGGAAAAGCCGGTCGGTCTTCGACCAGGTGTAGGAGGCGCGCCACGACAAGATATCGCCGTCTTTTTCATAGAGGAACTCTGCTCCGTACGAAGTGCCTTCCCCGATGCTGATGTTCTCGTGCCAGCCCGACTGCGCCGAACTGAAGAACTGCGTCGCGTCGCCGTAATATACCAGATTCCGCATCAGTTTGTAGAAGCCGCCCGCCCGGAACGTATGCGCCCCGAAGCCGCCGAACACGCCGGCATAGCCCTGCAGGGCCTGCTCCGGCGGATTCGTCGCATCCGACGGCACCACCATATCGATCGACATTCCGAGCGGAATTCCTTCCAGGGTATGGTAGTACTGCGTCAGCGCGTCGGCCGTGGCCTCAACGCCGAACTGACGGACCAGATGGACCCGCGCCGTCAGGCTGCCTTCCGGATGGAACAGCCAACCCGACTGGCCGCCCACACCGCCCACGCCATAGGCGTAAGCATTTCCGCGCAGCGCAAAGCGTAGCAGGAAACGTTCAGGGACCGTGTATTCCATCTGCCCGTGCAGGGTGGAGAGCACCGTATTCATATAGGAATCCACCAACGGCGAGACTTCTGCATCCTTGTAGCTGCTGCCGTCGAAGCGGCGCGACGAGCCGGGATTGAAACGCGCGCCGCGCACCTTCACCCCGAACTGCGAGGTCCAGCGTCCCCACGATTTCGTTGCCGTGCTCAGCAGCGTTACCTCCTGCAGGGTGCTCCGCAACTGATAGCGGTTGTAACTCCCGTCCAACACCGTCTCCTGCTCCTGATAACCCGCGTGATGGTTGTACGACAGGGTCGTATGCAGTTTGTCGAAAGCCAATATGCTCCGCGTGTCCCAGCTCAGATTCGCCAGCGCATTGCTCCAGCCCATCCCGTCGGTCGAGTTTTCGCCCAGCACGAAACCGTACCGGTCCAGGCTCCCAAACAAAGACAGCGACAGGTCGTTGCGCGGATCCGCTTTCCAGGTTATCTTCCCGAACGCATCGCCCACCGTCGCACCGAAATCCTGCAGCACGTCCTGATATTTGTTGATCGTATTTCGGGCAGCTTTGTATTCAAGCCCGAGCGGCGAAACGCGCAAGGAGCCGAGCACTGAAACCTTATTTTTCACGATCGGGGCGCTGATGCTTCCCGATGCCAGGAACGGAGTAAGCGAACCTTCCCCGTGCATCGAAGAAAAGTCGCCCGTCTTAGTCTGCAGGCGGATGTGCGAGGCCGTCAGGTTTCCTTCCTCCGAACTGAAGCCGCCCGCGTGAAACTCCGTTTCGCCGATCACCTCACCCGGATAGACTGTCGTGAAACCCAGCAGATGGCTGATGCCGTAGAGCGGCATCCCGTCGAGCGTCATCAGGTTCGACCCCATATTGCCGCCGCGCACATAGATCGCCGAGCCTCCCTCACCGCCCATCGCCACGCCCGGCAGCGTCTGGATGTACTTGATGGCATCGCCGCTTCCCAACGGACTGACCACGCGCCGCGTCTTGACCGGATCAATCCGGTATCCGTCGGCCCGCACCCGCTGCACGCGGTCCGCGACCTTCATCGCAGCCGGCAGCGTGTCGCGCAGCGTCGTCTGCTCCTGCGCGCAGACGGTGGCCGCACTCAGCAACAACAAAAGTATAGGCAAGATGTTTTTCATAGGCGAAACAGATTATAATTTAGGCAAACGGGCGGGATAAGCAGGATAGTCTTCATACCAGTCATAGCCGGGATCCGAAGGACGTAAGGGATAATAACGGGGGGCATACCGTGTGTCGCAATCGTGCCGCAGCACACAGGCTGCGCCAAAAACCCCATACCCGCCCTCGACATTTGAGGCTGTGTTGCGGATATCGGCATAGATGGCGGTTAGGACATCGCCCTGTTGCTGATTCAAATAACTGCGCAGGGACTGGAGGTATTGGTCGTATTCCGGGGATACGGAACAAAAGTAGAGCGAAGGATGGGCTTCCGATTCGTTTTCCCCCCAGATATTGTAGTAAAAATCACCATAAACAGAAAAAAACCGCTGCCCGTCTTTCGTAAAACGCAGATAATAGGGCTGGTTATAAAAAGTGGAATCGCCCGGTATTGCGAACGGGGGTGTTACAAGAGCTGAAGAATCTGCCAGGGAACCGTCTTCCGACACAATCGAATATAGTTTCCAACCGTTGTCATAATCCGGGCCTGTCACGATGCGCAGATAATCGTCAAAGAGCGGCTGCCCGTCATACGCCGACAGGATGGCTTTGTCGTAGATCTGCCGGTTTTGGGGATTCTTGACGAACTGATTATCGGGAAAACCTTGTAACGATACGATAGAAAGAGGGGCGATTGCCTCTTCCGGAGCGATTCCGGGGTGGAAGGCTTCGGGAAGAAGGTTGCTTCGGTCCACGTTGAGATGGTTCGTTCCCAAGCGTCGCAAGCGGGAAACGGAGCCCTGTTCGTCGGTCACCGTTCCAAAGATATACAGACTTACTTTCGATTTAGATTCCAGTCGGAAAGCCATGCCCGGCATCTCCTGCTGCATCGTGGTTCCGCCGTATTCTTCAATCTGATCAAGTACGTCAAAATCCACACAAGCCGGTGGCTTCGGTATCCATTCGCCGGCCGCCTTGACATATTCGTAAAAACTGTTTACCCAATTCGGTAACAGGTGCATATAATACGGCGTCCCTTCTTCATACATAGCCCGCATATCCGCAACCCATCGTATGGGGGCACTTCGTTTCGGAACGACGGAAAACGCTTCCGGGAAATGTGTGGTGGCCGTAATCGGATTCCGGCCGGGAATCTGGACATTCAGGGAATATCTCTTGCCCGCCTTGGGCAGGAATTCGCTCTCCCAGACCCCGTTCCCTTTCGGAAGAAATGGGATTCTCCCGTGATCCGGCGAATAAATGAAAACATCCGCATCCTCCACCGGATCAAAGCGCTTCTCGTCAATCCCGCCGGAATACAGCAGAGTCACCTGCTGCACCGAATCGTTCACCAGGATGCATTTGACAAACACCTCCCGCTCCGCCGGCGGAGTGATCTCCACTGGCTGCACGCAGCCAGTGGCCGCCAGCAAAAGCAAAGCAACAAACAAGAAAACGGAATAACGAGACTTCTTCATATTGCATAGATGCAAAAACATCCTGTTTTGTTGCGTTTATTATCCTGTATTTACAACGACGGTAGCGGGGCGGGATAGGCGGGATAAGTTCCGTACCACAAAATCGGATTAGGATTAAACGGTGTGGTGCCCGATGCATCCCGCATCTGACAATTGTGCCGCAACACGCTGGCTGCACCAAAAACACCACATCCCCCGCGGATATTCGTATATCCGCCGGCCTCTCCGTATAGCGAAGTCAGAATATCGCCTTCCGTGTCGGCAATTACCGCCTGTATACTTTTGAGATACTTGTCGTATTCTTCCGACACCGAGCAGAAATAGAGAACGGGATTTCCAGGAGGAGCCTGCGTGCCCCAAATATTGTACGAAAAGCCTCCGTAAATGGAAAAATAGGTGCGAGCTATCGGAAGTAGAGACAGACAGTATTTTGTCTGATAGTCTTCTGCCGGAAAATCATAGGGAGGCCCAACCGTCGCAGAAGGATCCACTTCGCCGACAGATTCCGGTATGCCTTTCCCGTTCCGTAGGAATTCATAAGTAACCGTATAGATTCTCTCGCCATTATCATAGGTCCTGGGGTGTTCTATTCGCAAAAAGGATCGACATATCGGCATTCCCTCATAGGCTAGAAGCGTGGCGTCCGCATAACGCTTTCTGTTTTCCGGATTGTTCAAAAAAAAATCATACCCCTTCCCCATCTTGGGTTCGAGATTCAAGGGTGTTTCTTCTTGAGACACCCCAGTTGGATGAAATCCGACTTGGAGAGAGTTGGACAAATCCAACCCTTTGTGGTTGCTTCCCAATTGTTCCATCCAGGTCACATTTCCCGCATTGTCTGTCTTAGTGCCCAAAACATACAAAACTATGTCTTCTTCCGCCTCTATGCGGAAGGGCATTCCCGGCATCGCTTGATGCATCGTCGTTCCATGGAAATCCTCCATTCTGTCCAGAACGGAATAATCCCACATAGGAGGATCTCCCGGAATCTCTTGTCGAAACACACCAAGCCACTCGAGAATCAGATTATGATGATAGCCGTTATTCCGGTAATGTTGCAACATATCAGAGACCCATCGTGCCGGAACATAAACGTGGGAAATGACGGTAAAACTACGAGGGAAAGTGGTTGTCGCCGAAATCGGCTCCCTATCGGGAATCTTGACATTCAGTGTATAGGTATCACCCGCTTTAGGTTGAAAGTCACTCTCCCAGATTCCATCTCCCTTTGGAAAAAACCGGATCTTCACGTAATCCGGAGAATCGATATAGACTTCCGCTTCCTTCACCGGATCAAATCGCTCCTCACCGATGCCTCCCGAATACAAGAGCGTCACCCGCTGTACCGTATCGTTCATCAGAACACACCCCACAAACACCTCCCGCTCCGCCGGCGGAGTGATCTCCGCCGGTTGGACGCAGCCAGCAATCAGCAGAAGCATGGCAACAAACCAGAAAACGGAGTGACGAGACTTCTTCATACATTTCAGATGCAAATACTGTATGTTTTGTTGCGTATTTTAAAATGTTTTTACAACGATGGCAGGGGAGCGGGGAAGGCGGGATAATCATTATACCAGTCATATATGCTGTCTGGGCTTTCCGGGTGGAGATAACGGGGAGCATACCGGGCATCGCAATCGTGCCGCAGCACGCTTACTGCGCCAAAGACGCCATACCCGCCGTTGATATTCGATGTTTCGTTACGGATATCAGAATAAACGACCGTCAACAAATCTCCCTGCTGCTGATTCAGGAAACTGCGCACAGATTGGAGATATTGATCGTATTCTGGTGACACAGAACAAAAGTAGAGCGACGGATGAGTTTCCGTCTCGTTTTCGCCCCAAATATTGTAGTAATAATCACCATATACGGAAAAATAGCGCTGCCCATATTCTATAAAACACAAATAATAGGGCTGGCCATATTCCTCGGCAGGGGGAGAGTATGGTGGTTTGACTATTGTAGAAGATTTTTCCAAAATAAAGTAGTTCTCCTCATTGATAATTGAATATAACTTCAACCCATTATCGTATTCACTTCCTGTCACAATTCGCAGATAATCCGAATAGACCGGTTGTCCGTCATAGGATGACAATATCGCCTTGTTGTATGTTTGCCGATTCTGTGGATTATCGTACTGATGATTGCCGTAAGAGATGTCGACAATATAGGGAGCAGAAACTTCATCTGGTCCGATTCCGGAAAAGAACGCTTCGGTCAACAAGTTGCTACGGTCTATGTTTCGATGATTTGTCCCCAGCCGACGCATACGCGAAACAAAGCCCTGCTCATCTGTAGTCGTTCCCAAAATATACAGGCATACTTCAGAATCAGATTCCAGCCTGAAGGCCATTCCCGGCATTGCTTGTTGCATCGTGGTTCCGCCATATTCTGCAATTCGGTCAAGAACATCAAGATCTTCGATGGCGCCTAAAACAACACTTGTTCCTCCTGTATGCGGAATGTAACGGCGGAGAGTTCCTATCCACTGTGGGGACAGGGACCTATACAGCATCTCATTCCCAGCCGATCCGGGGGCTATCCCTTCGTATACCGATCTCATATCCTTCACCCACCTCGCCGGCATGCTTCTTTTGGGAATGATCGTGAACTTGTCCGGAAAACGCGTCGTGGCCGTAATCGTTTCCCTGCCAGGAATCTTGACATTCAGCGTATAGGTACCACCGGCTTGGGGTTGAAAACCATTTTCCCAAACGCCATCCCCTTTTGGAACAAACCGGATCTTCACATGATCCGGCGAATCGATATAGACTTCCGCATCCTCAACCGGATCAAACCGCTCCTCGCCAATGCCTCCCGAATACAACAGTGTCACCGTCTGCACCGTGTCGTTCATCAGAACGCACCTCACAAACACCTCTCGCTCCGCCGGCGGCTCAATCGCCACCGGCTGGACGCAGCCGGTAGCCAACAGCAGGACGAGGACAATTAATGTCGTGACAACACTCTTCATCTATTATTAGATGCAATCTCTGTTAAAATGTTGCATTTATTTTCTGCTGTAGAGCATTGTTTTTATCACCAAACAGCAAAAAATAAAAATAGGTCCGGCGGGTCAGCAAGTTTTTCGTAACTTCGTGTCATGATGAAAAAACACTCTCTTCTCGCCATCGTTTTTGCCGCTGCTGCGCTGATGCTCGTGGCGGCCGCTTGTCAAAAAGGGTCCACACCGAAAGACCCCACGCCGGAAGACCGCGCCCGGCAATTGATCTCCCAGCTTTCGCTCGAAGAAAAGACCGCCTTGATGCGCTACGACTCCGAAGGCGTCGAGTCGCTGGCCATCCGCCCCTACAACTGGTGGAACGAAGCGCTGCACGGGGTAGCGCGCAACGGGAAGGCGACCACTTTCCCGCAGCCCATCGGAATGGCTGCCGCTTTCGATGAGCCACTGCTGGAAGAAGTATTTACGGCCGTGAGCGATGAGGGCCGGGTCAAACACCGCCAGGCGCTGGCTGCAGGCGAGTCGGGCTGGTATCAGGGCGTTACATTCTGGACACCCAACATCAATATTTTCCGTGACCCGCGATGGGGACGCGGTATGGAGACTTACGGTGAGGATCCTTACCTCACCGGACAGCTCGGAATGGCCGTGGTCCGCGGCCTGCAGGGTGATCCCGATGCGCCGGTGCTCAAGACGCACGCCTGTGCCAAACACTTCGCCGTGCATTCCGGCCCGGAATGGAACCGGCATAGCTTCAACGCCGAAGTGAGCGAACGCGACTTGCGCGAAACCTATCTTCCCGCTTTCAAAGACCTGGTCACCAAGGCTGGCGTACAGGAGGTGATGATCGCCTACAACCGCTTCCGCAGCGTCCCCTGCGGCGCCAATACCTATCTGATCGACACGGTACTCCGGGGCGAATGGAACTATAAGGGTCTGGTGGTGTCCGACTGCTGGGCCATCCACGACTTCTTCATGCCGGGACGGCACGGTTACAGCGAAGATGTAGAACACGCTGTGTCCGAGGCCGTGCGGGCCGGAACCGACCTCAACTGCGGAGAGTCGTACCGACACATTCCGGAGACGGTCGCCGCCGGCCTGCTCAACGAAGCGGAACTGGAGCCGGCGCTGACCCGCATCCTGGCCGCCCGTATCCGCCTGGGCGAACTGGACGGCAACAACGAGCCCTGGGAAGCGTTGGGCGATGAGATCGTGGAAGGGCCCGCACACCGCGCCCTGGCCCGCAAGATGGCTGAGGAATCGATCGTCCTGCTGCAGAACCGCGACCGGATCCTGCCGCTGAAAGCCGATGCGAAGATCGCCCTTGTCGGCCCGAATGCCGACGACCGGGAGATGCTCTGGGGCAACTACAACGCGATTCCCGAATTCTCGGTCACGCTGGCTGAAGCACTCCGCGAGCGGATTCCGGATCTCGTCACGCTGCGCGGGTGCGAACTGGTAAGCACCGAACCGCTGGCCGAAAAAGCCGTAACCGATGTGCTGAAACAACTGGAAGGCATCGATATCGTGGTCTTTGCGGGTGGCATCTCGCCGCGCGTCGAAGGCGAAGAAATGCCGGTTGCCCTTCCCGGATTCCGGGGCGGCGACCGTACGGATATTGAGCTTCCCGCCGTGCAGCGACAGCTGCTGGCCGCCCTCCACGACGCAGGCAAGCGCGTAGTGCTCGTGAACTTCTCGGGTTCCGCGATGGGCCTGGTGCCCGAGACGGAGAGCTGCGACGCCATCGTCCAGGCCTGGTATCCCGGCGAGGAAGGCGGCACGGCCTTGGCCGACATCCTCTTCGGCGATGTGACGCCCTCCGGGAAGCTGCCCGTCACGTTTTACCGGAATATCGGGCAGATTCCGGACTATGAGAACTATGATATGAAGGGCCGGACCTACCGTTATTTCGACGGTGACCCGCTCTTCCCCTTCGGCTATGGCCTCAGTTATACCACTTTTGAATACGGCCAGGCCCGTATCAGGAAAGGCCGGTTGGAGATCCCCGTCACCAACACCGGCGAATGCGACGCCGACGAGGTGGTCCAGCTTTATGTGCGCCGTCCCGCCGATGCGGACGGCCCCCTGAAGACCCTCCGCGGGTTCCGGCGCGTCAGCATCCCGGCCGGCAAGA